>ENA-UENV01000050-UENV01000050.1-marine-metagenome-genome-assembly--contig:-NODE-50-length-36388-cov-182.042800_pt1 | contig 36388 bp, 26 predicted proteins | sample MGYA00237878_ERZ529328 | MGnify/ENA primary metagenome ERZ529328 (study PRJEB26372, sample SAMN05368348) | marine metagenome | biome: cultured habitat; feature: ocean water; material: water; isolation... | reverse complement strand
TTTTAGGTTTCAGGTCTAAAAATTAATAAATTGATAACATCTTACTACCAAATTTATTAGTTTTAGCCACACCGTTAAATCTTCATAACTTTTTACTTCAATTATTTCTTAGGCGTTAGGTATTAGGTATTAGGTTTTAGGTTTCAGGTCTAAAAATTAATAAATTGATAACATCTTACTACCAAATTCATTAGTTTTAGCCACACCTTTAAATCTTCATAACTTTTTACCTCAATTATTTCTTAGGTGTTAGGTATTAGGTGTTATCTTTTAGGTTTCAGCTTTTATATTTCAGGTCTAAAAATTAATAAATTGATAACACCTTACTACCAAATTAATTAGTTTTAGCCAAACCGTTACATCTTCATAACTTTTTACTTCAATCATTTTCTATCTTTGCTCTTAAAACCTAAAACCACCAAGCCTACTAAAACTTAAAATATTTGTGAGTGCTAATAGTCAGTTAATAACTAATTTTTTAGCAATAGGCATCCGCCAACCTGTGCCAAAAGCGCGAGTACTAATTTTCAAACCTGGGGGTGCTTGTCTACGTTTAAATTCTGCCCTCATGACTAATTTTACTACCTTATTTACCACCTCTAAATCATGTCCTGCAGCAATAATTTTGTCTAAAGATTCGCACTTTTCTACTAACCTAAATAAAATATCATCTAAGACTTCATAAGCAGGTAAAGAATCCTCATCCTTTTGACCTTCTTTTAACTCAGCACTGGGAGCTTTTGTCAGTATATTTTTGGGAATAATATTTTGCTTTTCAGTCATTAGTAAGTTTTGGGATCCAGAGAATTTTTTATTGTTATTAACTGTCTGTTCATTCAACCACTGACATAAAGAATAAACCCGAGTTTTCGGCACATCTGAAATTACTGCTAATCCACCATTCATATCACCATAAAGAGTACAATAACCAACAGCCATTTCTGACTTATTGCCTGTAGATAAAAGTAAATAACCAAACTTATTAGAAATAGCCATTAATAAATTTCCACGAATCCGAGATTGAATATTCTCTTCAGCAATACCAAAATTTGTACCTGTAAATAAACTTGACAGACTATTATCATAATCCTTCATTAAATTCTCAATAGATATAATTTGTTTAGCAATACCCAAATTTTCTGCTAATTCTAAAGCATCTTTTACCGAATGCTCAGAACTGTAGGGAGAAGGCATCAAAATAGCAAAGACATTTTCTTTTCCTAATGCAGCAGTAGCGATCGCTGCAACTAAAGCTGAGTCTATTCCTCCACTTAAACCCAGAACAACTTTAGAAAAACCACACTTTTGTACATAATCTCTTAGGCCTAAAACCAAAGCAGACCAAATTTCTTCATCCTCACTTTCTGGCAAATTTATACTTTTAAAATCTACTGAAATGAAATCTTTTTTTGCTGAATTAAATTCTACAACTGCCAAACTTGTCTCAAAAGCTTGAGCACGATAAACCACATTTCCAGCACCATTAAAAACTACACTACAACCATCAAAAATTAAATCATCATTACCACCCACTTGATTGACATAAATAATTGGTATTTGATAACAATTTGTACTATGTTTTAACATTGCTTCTCGCAATTTTTGTTTTCCAGTTTGATAGGGAGAAGCTGACATATTAATCACAAAATCAACTTTTTGTGCTGCTAATTCTTTCATCGGGTCATAAGCATAATTTCGTTTTCCCCAAAAAGCCTCATCATTCCATAAGTCTTCGCAGATAGTTACACCTACTTTAGCTAAATTTTCTGAGCTGTTAGAATAATTTTCTAACGTGAAAAAATCCCTAGTTTTACCAGGTTCAAAATATCGGTCTTCATCAAATACATCATAAGTAGGTAAAAGTTGTTTATGAAATACTTGTTTGATTTCGCCATTGGTTAATAAAACTGCACTATTAAATAGTGATTTTTCTCCTGTATTAGCGGCTTGATAATTAAAGGTTACAGTTCCTACTAAAACGGCTATTTCTGATGGTAAATATTTGGCTAAATTTTCTAATTCTAGAACTGCAGCTTCAATTAAACTAGGATAAATTAATAAATCTCGTGGGGGATAACCTATTAATGATAATTCTGGAGTTATCATCAACTTAGCATCTAATTTTTTTGCTTTTTGTGCAGCATCCAAAATTAATTTGGCATTGCCTGAAATATCACCAATCACAGGATTAAGTTGAGCAATTGCAATTTTCATAATTTTTACTGAAAAGTTTGGTCTGAGCGATCGCTCTTCTAGGGCGACTTTGTAAATTCGTTTTTATTTTATTAATATGTTATCATATTATTAATTTATAAAACTATTAAAGGTACATTTAAGTACCGTATATATCCCATACTCGGCAAAAAATAAGATTATTAAAGTTGTTTGCTTATATCTATTTTCTTTATAAGAATAGTCTAGGTTGGTGCTAATTAAAATACAAATTATTTTAGAATAAAAATAACTTATATGAGCCACAAAAAATATTTATTACCAAACCTAAAAAACTCGAAAAAAGCAATCTCAAAATGGGAAATAACTGTACCTTAAAGTCAGCTATCAGCTATCAACTAGAAAAAAAATTAGTCTCAAAAAAGAATTAAAAGTCTGACACCGAAAAGATGATCAGCTAAACTTCATCTTTTTGGGCAGCATGAGCTAGGAAAAGCGCTCAAGCTGACTTCTAAAGTGCTGAATGGTTACAAATAATTTTATAACTGATAACTGAATTGGAAGCTAACTATTAATATTTGATTTGATATTTGATTGTGTAAAATACTATTCAGTGATGTTTTACGATCACAAATCTAATATAGCAATTAGTCATGGCTTGGCTTTAGTCAGAGAATCTAACGAAATATCAAACGAAAGATAATTGGAATTTGCTCAAAAAGCAAAATCTACCGTGCTTGGTAAAGAACTACAAAAGCTTGTGCAGAAAGTAATACCCAATTTTCCCAAGTCAATTTCGGAAATTGTTGCCTCAATAATATTAGGTGACATTACCTTCGTTGAATTAAGAAAATGGAAATCTCTTTACTAAATAAGACTATGTAAAAAATTAAAGATAGATGTAGTGAGAAAAACTTGGAAAAGAGATTGACATCTATATCTTCCCTCCTATCAAGAAACACTTACAGACTGAGTCAATGACATAATTGATGAAATTAACGAAAATTACTTCAATTATGTCAAACATACAAGCTAACAGATTTGACAATGAAAAACCTTGACATTAAGACAGTTCTGATTGATCCTACAAATATTAGTCGTAACATTGATGTCAGACAAGGTTTTGGGGATGATGTATTCAGTTTGCTTGATGCTTTTATAGTTATAGTAACAGCAATTTCATGGTATTCTAATGTATGTAGCACTTCCCAGTTTAATTGCAGGTATTGTGCACATGCTCGATGGGCTGTTTTAACTTTTTAGTTGCATTCAGTATTTTCACACTTATAGCGGTCGGCTTAGATATATGGCTTTCAAAAAATACTAGAATTTCAGTTGCCTAAGCTCATGCATAGATCAGATGAGTGTGCTCCGTGCCGAAAGCCGAAAAACCAGAAGACAATTCTTACTACACCGGAGCTGGTGACCAAACCATTTATCTGTGACGATCTGCTGACCTGCAACAACCCTCACCCCATTAAACCATAAATGTGCTAACCCTAATTAATAGTCAAGTTGTAATTGACTTGTTGGATAAATTTCGTCAATATTTATCCATACCTAATCAGATGGAAAAATATACACATTATCATAGGTTAAATAGCGATCGCCTAATCAAATACATTAGACAATTAGCCTTTTGGATTTTTTGCTTTTAGCAAATATTGAATTATCGATCATCCTACTCTCAAAGATGTTAATTTATAGCAGTCGCTATTACTATTAGAACATTCTCACGGTTTTCAAATTTAGTTACAAAAAAAATTTAATCTCGCATCTTGTGACTTCTGAGCTCAGCTATAAATATCTATTTCTGTGCTATAGTTACTTTAATGGCTGTGGCAACTTTACTTATACCTAATGAATTGAGCCATTTTTTTCATTCTGAGTTAAAATTTTTATCGTTGGAATTAGAATGAATTTGTTCTACTACGCTTACCAATGTTTCGTGCTTTATTCCTGCTTCTGAATAAATTAACCAGCGATCACTATATGGAGTTTACTGTAATTTTTTTGTCAAATATTTACTGGGATTAACCCTTGGAATTGAGCCTTCCATCCTAGATCTACGACTAGGAGTTTCACAAATTAACCTTAATTTCCAGTTATAAGTTGTACCTACTTTTAGTTCTGGTTGTTCCCTAGGAATTTTAATATTTATAATTCCCTGACTCTCAGGTAATAATGCTTTATTTTGATATACCTTTTTTTGACTAGAATCTTTTAGGATAAACTCTCCAACGATAGCTTTATTTTCTGGCACATAAATAAACATTTTTGGATGTGATACTAGGGTTACTTTTAATTCTGGTTTTTTGTTTTTTTTCGGAACTAGAGGAGTTATGGTTTTTTTCTTACCACTAAAGCATGGCGTTCCTCGTGTTCCTCCAGGGATACTATTTTCTGTACCTTCATCAGTCTTTGGAGTCACGTTTGCAAACGCACCTCTTGACAAAAAAACAGTAGATAATCCCAGAAATAATAATGTCAGAATAAAAGTTTTGGGTTTGAGGAAAGATAGTAATTTGATGTGATGAATACTCATAGTTAGATAAGGTTTGTATTTTTTCTACTTAAGACTTGCCAAAATAATCTTTTGGTAAGAGTAGGAGTCATAAGTCAGGAACCAGGAGTCAGGATAAATAGAAATTCTAGAGGAGCTGATAGGATACATTTGTCCCTTAATTTTCCTGCCATAGTTAACTTAAGATGCTAACTTTTTGGCTCCTCAGACTCCAAAAGCTATACTTTATTTCTCTCCAAAAAAAGTACCTACCTTTATCTTTCAAGACTTTTAGATTCAATCAGCACATTTCGATCAATTCAATCAGCAAATTAATAATTATGGTTTGCTTGGACAGTATTTTCCCTAAACACTTAAAACTTTTTATTTAATTTTTAGCTTATTAATATCAGTTTGTTACTCAACAGACAATTTAAGAAGAAATTATCAAATTTAAAAATTATTTTTTACCACTAACCAAATATATACTAATCGGTTTTGTCTTCCCTTTCAGACAAAAATTACCCCAAAATTCTACTTTAAATTTTCCATCTAGATATTTGAAAGTTTCCTCAGCAATCAAAACTCGACAAATTCTTCGATGATATTCCTTCTCAAAACTTTCTAACCGGGAAGCAATATTAACACTATCACCAATTACTCCATACTCTAAGCGATTTTTTCCTCCTAAACTACCAACTATTATGCTTCCTGTATAAATTCCTACCCGCATTTTTATTTCTGGATCACCCTGTTTTTGCCACTGACAATTAAACTTCAACAAATATTCTTCCATTTCTAAAGCACAGTTAACTGCATTTTGAGCATCCATAGCAATCTCTTCAACAGTATTACTAGGTACTGGTATACCAAATACTGCCATTATTCCATCTCCAGTAAATTTATTGACTATTCCATTATGATTAATCACAATATCTGTCATAGCACTCAGATATTGATTTAACCAGATCATTAAAACTTCCGATGTTTTTTTTTCTGAGATAGTGCTAAAATTTTTTAAGTCAGTAAATAAGATAGTTGCTGTAACTGTTTTTGCCGGTAAAATTCCAGAATTAATCAACTCTGAACGTTGTTGCCAAAGAGCATTAGCAATCTCTGGAGAAGTTTGCTGACCTAATAATTTCATCACCAGATTTTTCTGTTGCCATGATTCATGCATGTTATAAACTATAACTATCCCACCTGTAATAACCATTCCTGCTAATGGTGCTACCACAGGAATCCACTGCATATTTATAAAAATACCATAACTAATACCACCTAAAATACTAAAACTCAGAAAATTTATTAACATCCAAATCATAGGTTTCCTGATATACCTAGTCAGACTAGCACCAACAATTGACCAAGCTATAATCCATAGTATTTCTATTGATTCATTCCAGTATGAAAATAGCTTTCTATCATCAAGAACTGCACTAATAATTTGACTTGTAATATGTGCATAAAGCTCGACTCCTGCCATTCTTAAAAACTTTGAATTACCAAAACTATAAGGAGTCCAAAATAAGTCATTGCTACTAGGAGCTGTAGTCCCAATCAAAACAATTTTATTTTTGACTAATTTAGGGTCAAAATTATTATTTAAAACATTAGTTATGCTAACTTTGGGAGCAACAGATTTAGAATTACGATAATTTATTAAAATTTTATATCCTGTATCATCAATTCTTTGGTATCCCCCTGAATTTGATTTTAATTCTTTAAATAATACATCACCTAATTTATATTCATTATTTTTAGTGACAACCGGCAATATTCCATAATCTTTCAGGTAAGTAATAGCTAATTTTAAAGAAAAAGCTGTGAATGTTTTATTTTTATGAGAAGTAAATAATAAATAACGACGAATTACACCATTCGGATCAAGATTAATATTATTAAACCCAATTCTTTCTTCTGGTATTGTGGGAGGTGGCAATACTGTTTTATCAAGATCTCTGTGAAGATAAGTAATAGCAAAAATATTCGGTTTTTTCAATTGTTCCAATAATTCTGACTCACCAGGCGGATAAGGAATATCTCGATAAATATCTAGACCTATTACTTTAGGTTGATGCTTTTGTAGAGATACTAAAATTTTGGCCAAAGTTTTATCGGAGATTGGCCACTGCTGTAAAGACTGAATATCCTCTTCAGTTATCTCTACTATTAGAAGCCGAGGATCTGGCTCTTCCATTGACCGCAAACGCATCATCAAATCAAATACTGCTAGTTCTAGTGGTTGGAATACTCCTAAGTATCTGAAAAATAGTAAACCGAGGATAGTAAAGCTAGAAAGGGTAATTACTGGTATTGGTATCCTTAGAGAGTTAATTTTTTTATTGATGCATTGCCAAAAATGTATAAGTCCCATAATTTTAATAGCCATTAACCCTCTTGGAATCAGTTTTAAATAGTTGTTCTCGACACTTACAGCAGATTTTAAGATAGCTATGAACTACAAACATTAAACAAGAGCTCCCCGGTTCAGGGGACATTTTTTAATCAAATCTTTGTAGCGCGCACATTTTTCCCCCCATATTTGTACCCCACTCTTCATAAAATTTGCTGTACATACTAGTTCATATACATATAAATTAATGTTGAGAACAAAAGCATTAAGATTATTGAATTTCATCTCAGTTTACGGAACAACACACTTCAAAGCTTTTCCCAACTATCAGGCGAATTTTTACTTGTGTTTTTTTTAACACATATGTTAATGTTTTACTCATTAATTAGTCTAAAGCGGAAAGTCCGAGGTAAAAAACGAATGCACCAGATAAAAAGTTTAACTAGGATTAAAGTTTCGCACTCGCGACTTAAATTGCATTAAGCCTGTGGAGCGCGTAGCGTATGCTAAGTGCAAAACGTCAACCCGCCCTTGAGAGCAAACCTAACAGTGAATCCCCCTTGCACCTGACAGTCAGGAAGGATGTCAATTAGTCATGCCTAACACCATCTGGCATTATTGTGCCAGTGAGAATTGCTCCTTCTAAACTAGCTCCTTCCAGATTTGCTCCCCCCAGATTTGCTCCTTCTAAGTTTGCTCCTGATAAATTTGCTCCGACCAAATAGGTACCTCCAAGGTTTGCTCCAGCTAAATAAGCTCCTTCTAAATTAGCACCCTCCATATAAGCTCCTCCAAGATTTGCCCCTCCTAAGTAAGCTCCTCCCAAGTAAGCTCCTCCAAGGTTTGCTCCTCCAAGATTTGCTCCTCCTAACTTAGCTCCTGCAAGGTTTGCTATTTGTAGTTTTGCTTCCCCAAGATTGCCTCCTCCTAAATTGACCCCTCCTAGTCTAGCTCCTTCTAGATAGCAGTTTGGACACTCACGAGTTTCTAGCAAAAGTCTAATGTTTCGTTCTACTTGTTGGTTAATCATTATTTGGAATAATTAAAATTTAGGGTAACTATTTATAACTATAGTGAGTAATATCCTGAGACGGAAGTCAAAACTCAACATTCAACAGTATTAATTAGTAATAAGCAATTACCATAGATTAATACTATACTTGGGTGACACTTCAATTACGAAGAGTATTTAGGCGATCGCATATAGAAATCTACTGAATGATAAGTAATATAATTCCGATCGCGTCTTAGGGACAAAACCCTGTTCAAAAGCTCAAACATCAACAAATTATTCGAATATACACTAATTTATCAATGCTACTAGATTTGATATCATAGACACATAACTCTTGTTATAGTTCTCACAGCAGTTTTAATATTTGTCTTCCTCAAAGATCAGAAAGTGCATCAAACTTTACTGCTACAAAAGTAGCAGATAATTTTAGTGACGTTTGTGGCATAAATTTTTAGGATGACTCGCTTATTTAACTAGAGTTAGCACATCTATTTATTGTATAGTGGGTAGAGGGTTGTTGCAGGTCAGCAGGTCAACACCGATAAATCCCTTGGTCACCAGTTCCGCAGGAATTAAATATTTCTTTTTTCAAATTCTTGATAAGAAGTTTCATGTAATTTTCTATATGATTTTTCGGACATTTCTATTACACATAAATAGTTTTTATCATATTACATTGTCTCATTTATACTAGTGCTCCACCGCAGCTAGATCCACAACCTGCGGTACAACCGTAACAATAATTTGCTGTCTGTACTTGTTCAATTATGTCTAAACTATTACCTTCTAATAACTTAGCTACTGTAATTGTTTCACCTTTTGAAGTTTTAGCCGGAATATTTTCCATTTGATTAAAGTCACAGTCATAAACATTACCTAAATAATCAATTGATAACTCGTTCCGGCACATTAAATTTTCTATAGTTTCACCATTAAAATTTGCCTCTAAGAAGTCTAAATAAGGTTGATGTATCTTTAGGTTTTCTAGAAAAAGCCTAGTTCTACCTATAGGTAAATTAGTAATTGTAAATAGTTGATTAAATTTGACGTTGAAATGTTCTTTTAAATAACTTTTATAGTCTTGTTCTAAATTTTTTTGATTGGCAGGAAGTGCAAACTTATAACTATTCGGGACTGGAGGATTATAAACTAAATCTAATATCATACTTTGATTTTGTCCGTATCCTAATCTATTCAACCATTGCAATGCCCTAATAGACTTTTGATAAACACCATTGCCACGCATTTTATCTACATTATCTTCTAAATAACAAGGTAACGATGCAATAATTCTGAGTTTATTTTCAGCACAATACTGTGGAATATCTTCAAACCCTGGCACAAAATAAATTGTCAAATTAGAACGAACAATTACTTCTTTATTATTTTTTATTGCAGCTTCAACTAAGGGTTTAAAACCATAATTCATTTCTGGTGCGCCCCCGGTCAAATCAACTGTTTGAATTTGAGGAAATCTATTAATTAACTCAATTAATTGTTCACAAATTTCTTTACTAAGTTCTTCTGTTCTTTTTGGACTAGCTTCCACATGACAATGAGTACAAGCAAGATTACAACGTCTACCAATATTAATCTGTAAAACAGTAATTTTTTTCTTAGTTAAAGCCTTACCTAGTTTAGCTAAGAAAGGTATAAAAGCTGTTTTTCTCATTGCAATAAATTTTAATAACTAATTGAAAAAATAAAGAAGGGAATAAGTCATATGATCAATAAATATACAAATTTAACTCGAAATTCAACTTTATAAATTTGATTTATAATTTAAAGAGCCCTTCAACTCATACTATTTATAAAAACTTTTCAACCCATATCTTGAGTATGGGATGAGAGGTGGAAGAAGTCAAAAAAAGAAGAATTACTAATAATCATGAAAAAGGTTATAAGGTTATTCCGACTGTGCTAATTACTTAATAATTGAAGTAGAAACTAAATACAGCATTAATGGAAGGTAATTGGTATGAATCATCCGAAATATAGATAAAATACTAATATTATAGACATAAACTTGATGAAGTATTACCTGAGCTTTTTCTTATGAGTTTTTAGAAAATAAGTATTATTTTTCAGCACTAGAAAATTACCATTTTTCCTCTTTCAATTTATAATTTATATTGAATGCAAAAAATTCAATTTAAAGAGTAATCTTTCCCCACTGAATAGAATCAATAACACCTGAAAAAAATATCAACTTTCTAAGCTTTGTTCCACATAATCTTAATTTCATCTGGCATAAACTTAGCTATTTCTTGAATTCTCTGAGTTGATAATTCTTCTTTAACAGCAGAAAAAACTGCTTTAATTACTGTTTCAGCTGCTATTCCTTTAGGAACTCCAGCTTCTTGGCTAACTCGGAAAATAAAAGTCTTACCATCAAATATAAGTGGACGACGAACTTTACTAAGAAAAGCAACAAGTGGGTTGTTATCTTTCCAAAGTTCTCCTATTTCATCTGGGTCTGGTTTTTCACTACTAGAAGCTAAGTCTGAGGCGATCTGATTAGATGCTTCTGTTGTCATCAAATCACGCATTGTCCGAAATATAATAATACTAATATCTCTAGCATCGTAAATATCCGGTAATCTTGCTTGAGTCTGAACTTTTTGGAGAAAAGGTACAAATTTTTCATCTACAGGAACTTTTTGAGAATCAGTCATAATTATACCTTGAATTTTATTAGATTATTAGATGATATCATAAGTTAATATCAAATATTAAAAGTCTTACTATAATTTTATTAAAAATAGGGATTAGAGAAATCAAATTAAGCATAATAAATATATATTCTCTTAATGCCTATAATTATTAAAAAAATTTATATGAGGCACAAAAATTATGGTTTTAAGTAACAGGCAAAAGAGAATAAATATCCTTCTCATTAATATCATAACTACTATAGCTGATAGCTAAATAGTTAAATATAATAATAACGGAATAAGTTTCATTGTCCTAAATCTATTTTCTGTTGATTAGGAGGAGTTGTAAACCCAGTTTTATCAAGAATATAAACAACTCCAACGGATAAAATTGCCCCCACTATTAACCCAACTGCTATTAACATTAAAATAAATCTTTCTAGCATTAACTTAGTTTCAGGGTTATAAGCTTCTATAATTTCCATTTGATCGTTTTCTTCTGAATCAACTAAATTCTGATCACGAGATTTATAATTGGAATTAGGAATTCTATTCATTGGTACTTAGTTAAACTTTCAGTCAAAAAAAAGGAAGTAGGAAGTAGGAAAAATTATTGCTCCTTATTTAATTTTTCTGTATGGCAAAACCTTGCTTTTCCCTAACTATAAAAAAGTTAATTATGAATTCGCAATTCTTAGCCTATTTTTATCTACTTCTATAAATTATTATAGTAGGGGAACAAAATAACCCTACTATTCCCTTGAGCAAAATAATTACGATAGACTACTATCAAAATTAAGGTTAGGTTATAACTTTTTTATTCCCCAGGTCATGCTGTACAAATATAAGTAATAATTGTTTTTGGAGACTAATTTCTCTTCCAGCATGATAAGTAAGTTAGTAACTCATAGCGATAACTCAATAATTACTCAACAACAATCAGAATCAGAAGGAGTACAACAATTACTATTATTATTAATGTTTGTTGTTTGATAATCTAAGCCTTTAGTTTCTCTAGGATGCCGAATTGTGCCATCTTTACAGTCAAATATTTCTGCAACTTCTATGGGAATATTTGCATAAGGTTTAACAGGCAAAATATGGTGGTGGTAAGGACCATTTTTATCTGTATAAATCTGGAAAATTTTATCACAAACAGCCATTCTTTTACCTCTATATAAAGTATGACTGTCATCATCAATTACCTGTTTCCATGGACCTTTATAAATCACAGCTTGATTGCGTTCTAAAGATTCTCCCTCTTTACCTTTAAAAGCACGAACTGTCAGAGAGCGAAACTCTATTCCATCAATTACTTGCCAGGCTTTTTCCTCACGTTTAATAATTTCAATTCCATAAAAACCAGCCTCTTCAAACATTTCTAGAAAAACATCTTCTCGAAATGCCCCTGCAATACAGCCACTCCATAATTCCGGGTTATTCATAATTTTTATAGTGGGGTCTTCATCACAGACAATATCAGAAATAACTGCTCGACCTCCTCGTTTTAATACTCTATGAATTTCGTGAAATAGTTTATATTTATCTTGGGGGCGGACTAAGTTCAAAACACAGTTAGAAATTACGACATCAACACTATTATCTGGAATCAAAGGTTGTTCTTTTCGGAGAGAATTACACTTATATTCAAAAGCAGCTAAAGCATCAAGAGATTTAATCGGATTAGCAGTTAGCCAGTTTTGAATTAAGTCTAAATCTAAAGCCAAATCTTGGATTTTTGCCTTGACAAACTTAGTATTTTTGTATCCAGTTTTTGCAGCTATTTGATCTTGATACTTGCGAGCTAATGCTAACATATCATCATTAAAATCTACCCCTATTACTTGCCCCTCTGCACCAACTTTTTGAGCAATAATATAGCAATTTTTTCCAGCACCTGAGCCTAAATCTACAACTGTTTCTCCAGAGGATATATAGCGGGTAGTATCTCCACAACCATAATCTTTTTCAATAATTTCTAGAGGTAAAATATCAATATAGTTTTCCTCATATTCAGTTGGGCAACACAGCGAACTTTGTACATTTTTAGCCCCTTCTTTATAACGCTCTAAAACGGCACTTTCAATATTATAATTATCAGTCAATTTTTCGTTTGTAGTTGTATTAGTTATGGATAAATTATCTTCAAAGTTTTCCAAGTTCATAATATTTACTAAATAATTAAGCTGGAGAAGCAAACATTAAGCAAAAGTTGACAAATTCTAGTCTAAACCTTTTTTGTTATGCTTAAATTACATCAGTTTAAAAAAATACGCCTACATTAACTTTTTTCCTTTCCGTAAGGTTGGCATAGATAACAGGCAAGATAGAATGATATTTTAAGATTTAAAGAACAAAGGTAAATTTTTACTATTGAATTAACAAAGGTAATTATATCACACTAGCCACTTTTCCATTCCAAGCACTATTAAAGGAAATTACTGGAGCGATAGCTCACTCCAAATAATACCAAATCCAGTGATAGAAAGTAACTTTTTCACATTCCTCCCTAACTTTTCTGCTTTCTGTCCCTTGCCTTCATTTTAGTTGCTGCTGAAAACTCACACTTAAACCTATTTTTAGTGTTGAGAGGAAAACAAATAGCATATAAATTACTTTCCTCAATATATTAAGTTTTTTTGTTTTACTTAATTACTAAAAGTGCAGGTATAATCATCTAATTTGTCTATGTGCTTACAATAATTTGTGACTAATACCTTGAATAGTTTCTGTTTGAGTTTTTATGTTAAATGAACCTGTTTTCCCCACAGCTATTCACAAAAATAATAATCTATGGCTAACTATACCATCCTATAATCACTAGAAATTAGCATATAAAGTAATTAAATATTTTAACGATGAGTAATAAGCAAGAAATTGCTAAAATTATTTCAATATTACTAATACCAATTTTATCAAAAATTACTACAGTGCTTTTCTCAAAAGTGAGACCTAATAAATTAATGCTTTAACGATTTTTTTTGAATTTGCCATAATTTAAAAGTAGTTAATTAAGATAAAATTATTCTTTTTTCTCTTGGGAATAGTAAGTATTAATTATATTTCAGCTCCGTTTATATGCTAGGCAAATTTTTAACATTAGTATTTATTGGTTGCTGACTACAATAAAAATAATAATATTCCACAAATAATACTTAACTTTATGGCATCCATACTTTTTTTATATTCGAGGAAATTAAATATGCTTTATAATTTCTATTATTCAACTTTAACCGCGAAAAATTGGAAATTTTTCACCTTTTAAATAAGCATCAAAATTTTGTTTAAAATAAATCCAAGAATTCATATTCTCCTGATCTAAAAGAGACTTAGCAGCATTTTTAAATAAAGGAACACGAGTATTAATTTCATTTTGAATTAATAAAGGTAATTCTGTCAGACTGGACACCTTCCCACCCCAAGCACTGTAAATTAGATGACCGAGGCGATCGCCCATTTTCATCCACGGCAACCAAGGGCCAACTCTATCCCATGCCAACATCACCTTAGACACAGAAGTGGTCTCAGGATTTTGCAAATCTGCCGTAGGTACTGACAATTTAAATAGTTCGGTCGCTTGATAGAGAGGTTGAGGACTATATCTAGCAAACTTCGGGTCATCCGCGAGGGGGTTAGGATAGTTAGAAAATAAGTCAAACTTATAAGTCGTTAACTCCTCATTAACTAATGCTGGCATTGGCCTTTTAAATAACCCTTGTACCGGATTATTTGCTACATGAACTACAGGCAAAATTTCATCAGTCCAAGGATTTTTCCAAGTATCCAACTTTTCTCCTCTTTCAGGGTCAAGATAAAATGTTAGTTCCCTAGAAGTAAAATCCCAACCTCCCTCAGATTTCGGAATACATCTGGCCACACTCATCCCTACTATTTCAAAAAGATGCTGTTTCAGTTCCCCTGGAATAAAGGCATAAATTGAACCATACCAAGTTAGAAAAGATTGTTGAGCATCGGTACTAGCACGGACTTTCACCCAGTCTTTTGCCTCAAGTAGTTTTTTTGTGAGATTGACCATTTTTTCGCTTTTATAATTTTTTGTTTATAATAATACAGCAATTAAAATTAAGCTATTTAGCTATAAGCTTGATTTTTTTCCCTTTTATTGCCTGGTTTGATAATTAGTGACTCTAATTTATTAACTGAATAAATTGTATATATCTAGGACTTTCTAATTTAGTAAAGTTGTTGATAGACAAACTGAAAATTTATGAGGAAGCTCACGAGAAAAGTGATAAAATGAATATAAAAAGTATCTTTTTTTTAATAAATAATAATAAAAATAACATAAAAATATGATAAAGTAATACGTAATACTAAAAAATAATGCCTTTACCAATCGCAAATATAATTATCAGATAAGTTATCAAAGTAAATATTCAGCTATTATTTATTACCTTTCATCCTAAATTTTGACTTGTTTTTTTATGCTAAATACTTATTAATATAAAGATAAATTTTAAGTTTATATACTATGAACGAAATACAAGAAACACCAAAAAAAAAGCTAACACTAAACAAGCTAATCAAACCCCTCTTAATTATATTTGGAGTAGCTACTCTCTTAACTATTGCTCAGAAATTTTTTAATGCTCAACAACTATTGGAAAATGCCTTAAATTGGATTGATACACTTAGCCCCTGGGGCCCGATAGCTTTTATTACTATCTATATTTTGGCCACAGTTTTATTTCTACCTGGCTCACTACTAACCCTTGGTGCAGGTTTCCTTTTCGGCCCTCTTTTTGGTTCTATTTACGTCTCTATCGGTTCAACTATAGGTGCAACTTTTGCTTTCTTAGTCGGTCGCTATCTAGCACGGGGTTGGGTTTACAAACAAATTGAAGGAAATGAAGAATTTAAGGCCATTGACAAAGCTGTAGCCGATGAGGGATGGAAAATTGTTGGCCTAACCCGTTTGTCTCCCATTTTTCCTTTTAACTTGCTTAATTATGCTTTTGGCCTAACTCAAGTTTCTCTACAACACTATTTTTTTGCATCTTGGATCGGAATGATGCCAGGAACAGTAATGTATGTATATTTGGGATCCTTGGCTGGTAGTTTGGCAACTTTGGGTACAGAAGAGCGATCGCGCACCACCACAGAATGGGTTCTCTATGGAGTAGGTTTAATAGCCACAGTTGCTGTAACTTTTTACGTTACCAAAATCGCTAAAAAAGCCTTACAAAAGAAAATATCCTAGTGTATGTGTTGTAAAAATTAGTAATATTATTTTTTTGTTAAATTTTCTTGGCTTCAGGCTTTTTTTACAATATTTATAAGTATATTAATTTGTGTAATCAAATATTAAAGTATATTGCAGGATTCTTTTTGACTTTAGCACAGGTATCAAGAGTTATATTGCAGAAAATTTTTTGGGTTTTAAGAGTTAAAGGCCAAGTTATTATTCTTGATGGTAACCAAAAAAAACTTGCGACAAACTGAGTGGTTGACAGAAATCTTTAAGAAACCTTACATTAAGTCTTATACTAGAGGTACAATTGAAGCTTAATGAGGAGCGGCAGGATTTGATGCAGTTTTCACTCTCAATTGTCGCTATCTAGATATATCCTGGCTGTATCAGGTTAGTTGTGCCATTAAGCCACCTTTGGATATAGACCAAAATAGCATGCCACAAGTAAACCATAAATGTACAAAATCCGGGTAATGGTAGTGGTTATTTTTATGCTCCTAATTATTATTACAATTGGCACCTATGATAAATATTTGCTATAATTAGAAACTACTTGGACTTTACCGCTAATTTTTTACAGGTAAGTTATTATGTAAGCTGAGGGACAAAATTTATAGTACTTTCCATTGCCTGTAAGGTACAGCAAGAATAATTAGGAAAGCAAGCCTATTTTTGAAATGTTGAAGACTCATTAACTTCAGTGTAACGCCTGATAATTCTACTTAACAAGATAAATTAACAATTTATGACTCTTAAAGCTGTTTTGTTTGATTTTAATGGTGTAATTATTAATGATGATTTTCTGCACGAAAAATTAATAGCACAATTACTGCTTGAGGAAAATCTACTACTTAAAGCAGGAGAATATCAGAAGTTTTGTTTAGGAAGAAGCGATAAAGCTGGTTTGGAAGATCTATTGATTCATAGAGGTAGATATGTTAAGCAAGAGTATTTGGAGCGATTAATCAAACGCAAAACTCTAAGTTATCAACAACAGTTAGAAAGTCTTGAAAAGTTACCAATTTATTCAGATACAATAGATTTTATTTCTCAGCTTTCTCAGACTGATCTGAAAATCGCTTTGGTTACTGGTGCTGTCCGAGCGGATGTAGAATTAGTATTAAATAAAGCTAATTTAGTTGATTTTTTTAAAGTAACTATTACTGGAGATGATATCAAGGCAAGTAAACCAGAACCTGATTGTTACTTGTTAGCGGTAGATATTTTAAATCAACAATATATAGATATTAATCTAAAACCTTCAGAATGTTTAGTAATTGAGAATACTTTTCCCGGAATTAAAGCAGCTAAATTAGCAGGAATGCCTGTAGTTGCTGTTGCTCATACTTATCCATTCCATATGCTCCAACGTTTAGCTAATTGGTGTGTCGATTATCTTTCTGATTTAGAATTGGATAGAATACAAAAAGTTTATCAATAAGTTATACACAACAATACTATTGTCTCAAAAAAAACATACACATAGAATATATATATGTATACATGTAAGTAGGGCTTGCTGATTAATTCTCAAAGCATTGACATAAATTCTGCTCATAGCTAAATTAAGAAGTTTCAAAAAGTACCAGAAGTTAGGCGTTGCTCATTAGTCATGATCTACCCTGATGTAGGAAGAGTATAAAACTTTAGATAGTACATTAGAAGACAAATAGAATATTTGAAAATCTCAAGTTACTTAGACTAACAAAGGGTTTTGTATGGGATGGCAAGCCCAATAATGTAGGAGTCGATTATTTTCCCGTTTCACCCTGGTCATATAAGTTTTATTGACTCAGTGATACTCTCAAGGAATAAAGCAGGGCTATACAGAATAACCATCACTTACATACCAAAAGCTATGCTAATACCTAAATTATTAACCACAAATATTCAAAGGTTTTGCTGCTGTGTTTCGCGGAGCTACATGAAACGCGGTAGCGTTGCCTAAGCACATCGCCTAAAGTCCATAATAATATTCCTTGCCTAGCTTCTCATGATTGATTAGTTTCTAAATCCCAACTTTTTGTTTATTATGGCCTTAAAATATGTAACTCATAAATTTCAGTTATTTTAGGTGTCTCTTTCTCTTCGGGGGGATCTGGTAATTTTTACCTGCATCTTTTAATCCATTTGATCATGGTTGTATGATGAACCTCTGTTACTCTTTGGAAAACTCGTCAACCCATACCATTGGGATACATCTCTAGACACAGTTCTTTTATCTTTGGTAAATAGGGTTGACTCTTAGGGGACTCAAGGAATTGACGACCACAGCATTTAAGATTGGAAAAACTGTTGGCCATGTATTAGGCTATTTTTCCTAGTTTGGGTGGAGTTTTATGATTCTGTCATGTCGTACTTGTTGTTATTCCAGGATTTCAATCAGATATTCCACCAGTTGTGCTACCTGATAACTTTTAGTTGTTACTGCCAAGGAAAATAAAATACTCAAAGTATTTTTTTTAATATGGGCTACATAATTAAGTCCCATTATAAATAAGTAAATAACTACATCATTTTGTAAAGATATCAGTAATAACTATAACTTATTATTTAATACTATCTGTTCTGAGTACTATTCAGTTATTATTTAATAAATGTAAAATAATAGTTAAGGAAATACAGGATTTAAGGAATATATGTATAGAGAAACACTCTAATTATTAGTCTTGGCAAAAAAATAAGGCCTCAAGTTTCCTCTTTTAAGGGGATGAAAAAAAATATTCGCCATTATGTATTCTATGCCTCAGGCTTCAGTAGTTGTTACTGATAACTAGAAATGCCAATCTCCTAAGCAAAAACGGGTATTAAATTTATATGGAGGTTATATGACTCCCACAATGTTACGTCAGCTTTGGTCTATAATAGAAAACTCCCAAGCTACAATCTTAGTATCACTAGATGATGCTACCTTAGTTCAGTGGTTAATCAAACAGCTAAAAACAAGAACTGGCATAAACTGTAGAGATGCAGATTTAATGAATGAATATATTATCTCTCGATTATCCTTAATTCGGGATTTAGCTGAGGAACGTTTAGGAACTAAGACTTCACCATTATTATAATATCTATGTTGAGGTTGAAAGTCAAACTATAATAGACGAGACCTTGAAGGTAATTATAATAAGTAAACCTAATTAGCTATTTTTACTATGCTGAACTTTAAGTCAACAGCAAAAACTTAGAATAATAGTTGATTTAACTCACAGAAGCGATCGCCAAGTATGATAGCCCAAATTATATAGAGGTATCAAAGGTGCATAACTACATTTATTTGAACCAGGAAATATGACTAGGCAATTTTAAGAGCTACATCAAGTTAATATATTTTCAGATTATGGTAGCTTTAAGTAGGTTATTTTTCTCAAAACAAAAAAATCATAATTAACTATGAAAAAATGGCAGTCTATAATAGCAGCTTTGTTGATGATAATACCAATTACAGCTTGTGAAGTTGAAGGTACATCAGACCAAAAAGAAGTTACTCAGGAAAATAAACAAGTCACTAGTCGTTTAGATATTGTCAAAAATCGTGGTAAACTGATCTGTGGTGTAGAAGGTGGTATTCCTGGATTCAGTTTTGTAGACAAGAATGGTAACTACTCAGGAATAGATGTAGATATCTGTAAGGCGGTAGCGGCGGCATTATTCAATGATCCAAATCTAGTAGAGTATCGTAACTTAGATTCAACGGAGCGTTTTACTGCTCTTAACGGTGGGGAAGTAGATATGCTTTCTCGCAACACAACATGGACTGTTAGTCGAGATACTACTGTTGGTCTTGAGTTTGCCCCTACTACATTTTATGATGGTCAAGGCATGATGGTTCGTGCTAATAGTGGAGTTGAATCTTTAGAGGACTTGCAAGGCAAATCAATTTGTGTCGAAGCAGGGACAACTACAGAATTAAACTTAACAGATAATCTCCGCCAACGAAATGTGACAGCTGAGACATTAACGTTTCAACAAGCAGACCCAGCTTATGCAGCTTATGCTGAAGGGCGTTGTGATGGGATGACTTCTGATAAGTCTCAATTATTGAGTCGTCGTAGTACTCTACCAAGTCCAAATGATCATGTTATTCTACAGGTCACTATGTCCAAAGAGCCTTTAGGTCCAGTCACAAAAAATAATGATTCTGCTTGGTTTGACGTGGTTAAATGGGTGACTTATGCTTTAATAGAAGCTGAAGAGTTAGGTATTACTCAAGAAAATGTAGATGACTTGAAGCAAAATTCTGATAACCCTACTATAAGGCGCTTTTTAGGAGTAGATGGAGACCTGGGTGAAGGTTTGGGTTTAAGCAATGATTTTGCTTATAGAGTAATTAAGAATGTTGGAAACTACGCTGAAGTCTATGATCGTAACTTAGGAGAAGAATCTCAGTTTAAGTTACCTCGGGGTATGAATAATTTATGGACGAAGGGTGGTTTGCTTTATTCTCCTCCATTCCGTTAGATATCAAAAAAAGTAAAGATTTGGGAGTTAACCTAAGCTCAATTTCCCAAATCTTTAATAAGTTTAGCTGGTCTCTATAGATTTTGGATTAAGTTAGGAATTAATTAATGATCACTATGATAGATCATCTATTAATAAATTCAGGACTCAGAAGTTATTTTTGTCATAGCAATTTTGAACAACCACCCTCCAAAAATATTTGATCAATAATCAAGCAAGGCGGTATTTTAGAGTATTGCTAAACCACGAGATGAATATAAGTGGCTACCTAAAAATATAAAGAATAGGCAAGATACCTAGGCTATAAAACTATTAATAATAAAGCTATTAATAATAGTATTAAATTATCTTACGTTTATACAAATCCAGTTTGATAATCAATTATTTTGATTAATGTAGATGAGAATAAAAATTTATTGGCAGGACATTGAATAGAAATTATTTGCAGAAGTGGATATATTTTCTCTTAAAAACTTTGCTATTTTCTTGACTTTTTTATACTTAGCACTACCTCCGCGTTCAATCAGAATGCTACTTTCATCTGGCTATTGGCTAGAATAAATATTGGCCCTAGGTTTGATGGGTCTATTTTTTGTCTTGAACTACCGGACTGCTATTTATTAGTTTACTTATATTATAACATATAATTTAAAAAAAAACAACTAGAGATTCCCACGGTTATGGGCAATACTTTAAACTAAATTTTTCCCTAAAGCATTTGCTTTAACTTGATTCTAGTTGGTGACTCTTGACTTATAAAAAGAGTAATGCATAGCTTAGATATAATGAGAAATATTTACTATCTACACTACTTTTTGTTTAACTATTTATTATATCCCTAAAAGATGATTGACGACAAAAATCAAAAAATTCCCCTATGGCGAGATGATAGATTTTGGCGTGTTGCCTTGCAAGTTTTAGCTATCATAATTTTTGTTGTGGTTGTATTTATAATGATTAGTAACCTCAGCCGCAATTTAGCACAACAAGGCACAAGGTTTGGCTTCAGTTTTCTAGACAATGAAGCTGCATTTAGTATTAGTGAAAGTTTGATTCCTTACGAAGCAAGTGACCCCTATATTCAAGTATTATTAGCAGGTTTATTTAATTCTCTGCGAGTAATGATTTTAGGAATTTTCTTGACAACAATACTGGGAATAGTAGCAGGTATCGCTAGTTTTTCTGAGAATTGGTTACTCCGGAATTTGAATCGAGTTTATGTGGAAGTTGTTAGAAATACTCCCCTATTATTACAGTTATTTTTTTGGTATTTTGCCGTTTTTTTCAATCTACCATTACCTCAAGAAAAATTAGAATTACCAGGACCAATATTTATGAGTAAACGAGGAATAGCTATTCCTTGGCCGGAAAATACTGTTAATGTTTGGTTATGGTTAATAGTTTTATTTTTAGGAGCGATCGCTGCTATATTTATTTGGCAATGGCGGAATAAATTAATGACAGAAAAAGCAGCATCTGGTCAACCACAACTTATAGCTATAATTACCATAGGAATTATGGAGCTATTAATTATTATATTTGCTTTGGGTTGGCAAGCACCTATAGCAACAGAAACAGGAGGTACAAAAGGAGGATTAAATTTAACACTAGAAATCTCAGCTTTACTAGTAGGATTAGTATTTTATACGGGTGCTTTTATTGCTGAAATTGTTCGTTCTGGGATTCAAGCAGTGCCAAAAGGGCAATGGGAAGCAGCTAAATCTTTAGGATTAAAGCCTGGTTTAGTAATGAGGTTAGTTATTTTTCCTCAAGCATTACGGGTTATGATTCCATCATTAAATAGTCAATATATGAATTTAGCTAAAAACTCTAGTTTAGCAATAGCTATTGGTTATCCAGATTTATATGCTGTAGCTAATACTACTTATAATCAAACAGGTCGTCCTATAGAAGTATTTATTTTAATTATGGTGGTTTATCTTTCCATAAATTTGATAATTTCTCTATCTATGAATTTTTTGAATAAAAGTGTTCAATTAAAAGAAAGATAATCAAATTAAAAAGTCAATTAATCTATAATCTTTCTAAGGGCTATCCATAATCAGGAATTCCTAAAACTATTTTATGATAGGCAGATTGGTGGTGAGTATATAAGGTCTCTAAGACTTACAAAATAAGCATAATTAACATGATTTATAGAGCAAAAAGGTTATTCTATTTGTATTAATTATTTAATAGAAGTCTAGCTCTATACAAGCTACATTATTTACCTTCCGGTGAGCTAAAATAATTAGAGTTAGCTGAGAAAAATAAAAGTATTTACTTGAATATTACTAAGTGCTTTGTTTTGTGGGAAAAATGCACAATCTTTTGCCAATATTTTCCTCAAAAGCATCAATTTTGAAGAAGCTATTCAAGGCAGAAAAATTAAAAGAAAATACTTCCGAATATATTTTCTGTAGTTTCCATTTATCTGTGCTTTTATTTATTAATTCGATTCTGTTGACTTACCTCCTAACTTTACCGATAAATTTATTCAACAAGTCCTAATTATAATAGGTAAATAATAATACTACAGCACTTAAGGTAACTTTTGATTAAGTAAATAGTATGAATTCATAAAAATTGCTCTAATGAAATATATTTTATATCTCAAAATATCTATTAAATAGCAAATTCGTAAATCCTATATTTTATCAATTTATATGTTAATAAATAAGTTTATAAAGCATAGGTTGAGGGAGAAACTAAAAAGTAAAAGTTGAAGATTTTATAGGCTTAAAGCTTGGATGCTAATTTCAAAATATACTGCTACATTAACTTTTTTCTAGTTAGGAAATATGTAGATTTGGCAATACAGAAAAATTAAATAGAGAACAAGAGTTTTTCTTATTCCCTTTGATATAATGTTGATTTAATAAATGTTTGTTACATTTTCTTGAGTAGGGAACTCAGCCCTAACTCCGACCGTGGAGACTAACTAACTCTGAATATCTCCCAGAAAGGGAAACCAGAAGAATAGATAGGGATGTGGCATGTAATGTCCGTATAAAATTTATAAAATTAATACGCTTTTAGAGTGCTAATTATCAAAAAAGTTATTGGTAGAATGTTAATTACTTAATAATTGAAGTTTTACTCAAGTTAGGTATTCTTTTTTCACTCTTGGTATAATAACCATTACTGAAAATCTTGGGTTTCGGTTGCTCAAACTAGCCTACGCAATAACCTACTTTTTCATAATTATTAGTACTTTGACATTTTTAAGAGCAGGAAAATGCTTATGACTAATATTTTGGGGTAAAGAAAGTTTGTAATTATTACTTACTTGAAACCTAGATAGTTCAGGAAATAGCTTGATTAAATGTCAAACAATTATTATATAAAAGTTTGATAGTATTCAAATATAATTTTTTGCCAAAGTACCATTATGAATGTATGAAAAAAATTAATACAAATGAATTCTATGCTCCACCATTTCCAGAAAATAATGCCATCAAATGGCTCAGAGAAAATTTTTTTAGTACCTGGTACAACACCCTACTAAGCTTAATATTATTCAGCCTAATTTTATGGGGTGTAATTAACTTTATTTCCTGGGCAAAAACAGAAGCAGAATGGCAAGTTATAAAAGTTAACTTGCCATTATTAATGGTGGGTAGATATCCTAGAGACCAATATTGGCGCATCTGGGTAATAGTCGGAATAATTTCTAGTTTATTTGGTTTTTCTTGGGGAGTTATTGCTAGAAATTCAGCTCAACTATTTACGTTGCCAGTTTTAATTGGCATCGCTTTTTTACCTGTAATTATATTAATTATCCCAGTAAATGTATTTTTTAAACTATTACTATTAGGGATGGTAATTTTAGTTGTTGCTACAGCCTGGAGTGGAAAAAAATTAAGCATAAAAAATAGCAAATTAGGGAAATATCTATCTTTTTATTGGTTGATTGCTTTTATCTTAATTGTCTGGTTAATTGGGGGCGGTTTGGGTCTAAAGTCTGTTTCTACAAATGACTGGGGTGGTTTAATGCTAACTGTATTAATGGCTGTAGTTAGCATTTTTTTATCTTTTCCATTAGGGGTTTTATTAGCTTTGGGCAGACAAAGTACATTACCAGTAATTAGAATTTTTTCTATTGGTTATATTGAAATTATTCGTGGATTACCTTTAATTTCAATTCTATTTATGGGGCAAATTCTGATTCCTCTATTTTTGCCAGATGGAATGCGACCTGATAGAATTTTTCGGGCAATTTTAGGATTGACTTTATTTAGTGCTGCTTATTTAGCAGAGAATGTTAGGGGTGGTTTACAGTCGGTACTAAGAGGTCAAAGTGAAGCGGCAAAAGCATTAGGTTTAAATACTCCATTGAGTTTAGGATTAATTGTTTTACCTCAAGCTTTAAAAGTAGCTATTCCCTCTATTGTTGGTCAATTTATTAGTCTATTTCAGGATACTACTTTATTATCAATTGTGGGATTAGTAGAGTTGTTGGGTATTAGTCGCTCTATTTTAGCTCAACCTGAATTTTTAGGAGATTATGCTGAGGTTTATTTATTTGATGGTATCATTTTTTGGATTGTTTGTTATGCTATGTCAGTAGGTAGTCGGCAGTTGGAGAAAAAACTAAATACTACGAATTAATTATAGTTATTGGATATTAGTTGAAATCAAAACTATTACTTGTAAAAGATTTCAATTTTATTAATGTTTTTTCTTACTCGTTCTATTCTGGCTCTATTCTATTTTTCCTAACTATTCTGTACTCCCTACTTCCTAAAAATACTTTTTTGAATAAACCCTAAGCAGATATGATTAAAGTTGGGCTTTTTTTCTAAATCTAATCTATAGCTAATAAGAGAAAATGACACAAGCAGAAACACAAAAAACTGAAACACCAATGGATACTAATATAGGAATTATTGCTACAGATGTCCAGAAATGGTACAGCAATAATTTTCATGTTCTCCGTGGAGTAAGTCTCACGGTAAAACCTGGGGAAGTAGTAGTAATTATGGGGCCGAGTGGTTCTGGTAAATCGACTTTTATCCGTACTTTTAATGCTTTAGAGGAATTTCAAAAGGGTAGTATTATTGTTGATGGTATTAATTTATCCCACGATTTGAAAAATATTGAGGCTATTCGACGAGAAGTGGGGATGGTATTTCAGCAGTTTAATTTATTTCCTCACCTCACAGTTTTACAAAATGTTACTTTAGCTCCTATCTGGGTCCGTCGATGGCCAAAGGTGAAGGCGGAAGAGGTGGCAATGCAACTTTTGGAAAGAGTTGATATTTTGGAACAGGCGAAAAAATTTCCTGGTCAACTTTCGGGAGGTCAGCAACAAAGGGTGGCGATCGCTCGTGCTTTAGCGATGCAACCCAAAATTATGTTATTTGATGAACCAACTTCAGCATTAGACCCGGAGATGGTACGGGAAGTTTTGGATGTTATGCGTAGTTTAGCAGACTCGGGAATGACTATGGTAGTGGTGACTCATGAGGTAGGGTTTGCTAGGGAGGTAGCAGATCGAATTGTTTTGATGGCGGATGGGTTATTGGTAGAGGAGGCGACTCCAGATGAGTTTTTCCAAAACCCTAAGGAGGAGCGTACCCGCAAGTTTTTGTCACAGATATTGTAGGGAAGGTTGCTTAAGTTACTGAGGTACGGTTGTTTTTTTTGTTTTCTATTCGGTATTTCCGGAGTTACTAATATGTACAAGGGTAAATAACAGCTTGAAAAAAATCTATGATTATCTTTTATAATCTATGATTGTCTTGTAAAACTTATGATGATGACTAATAAATTCATTAAGATAGGTGCAGCAGCAGAACTATTAGGAGTGTCCATTGATACGCTCCGAAAATGGGAATTATCTGGAGAGCTGATACCAGACCGAAAAAGTCAAGCTGGAACTAGATTCTATGATTCCTCTAAACTTATCAATTTAGGAGATGGAGACAGTCCTACTATTTGTTATGCTAGAGTCAGTAGTCACGACCAAAAAGTAGATTTAGAAAGGCAACAGGCAATGCTAGAAACTTATTGTGCTGCCAAAGGGTGGATCTTTGAGGTAATTAAAGACTTAGGCTCTGGCATGAACTATCGCAAAAAGGGATTGCAAAAACTATTAGAAAAAATCTTAAGAAAGCAAACTAAGGGATTAGTATTAACCCATAAAGATAAATTGTTAAGGTTTGGTGCTGAATTAGTCTTTTCTTTTTGCGAACTCTAGGGAATTGAGATAGTTATTATTAACAAAGGTGAACAACCAAGTTTTGAAGAAGAACTAGCTCAAGATGTACTAGAAATAATCACAGTTTTTTCAGCTAGGCTTTATGGTTGTTGATCAAAAAAACATAAAAAACTATTACTGGGTTTACTTGAGGAAGTCGCTCAAGTTGTGGGAAAAACTGATAATCATGCTACTAGGATTTAAAACAGAACTCTACCCAAATAACTCACAAAAAACCTTACTAGCTAAACACGCTGGTGTCGCACGTCATGCTTGGAATTGGGGCTTATGGTTAACTAGAAATATCCTTACTCACAATTCCAATAATCCTGATAGTAAACTTAAATTTCCCACATCTATCGACCTGCATAAGCTTTTAGTAGCAATAGTTAAACCTAATAGCTATTGGTATTACGAAGTATCTAAAACAGCACCTCAATATGCTTTGAGGCATTTATCCAATGCTTGGAAACGTTGCTTAACTAAAGTGTCTGCTCAACCTAAATTCAAGAAAAAAGGTAGGGATGATAGTTTCACTTTGGATGGTTCAATTATAGTCGGTTTTAATCAGATTAAATTACCTCGAATTGGATGGGTGAAAACCTTTGAAATTTTGCCAGATAATGTCACTCCCAAGTCTGTAACTATTAGCAAAAAAGCTGATAGATGGTTTGTCAGTTTCAAGATAGAAACAGCAACCATAGTCACTGAGAAATCAGTTGATGTAGTTGGTGTAGATTTGGGTATGAAATCACTAGCTACCCTATCAACTGGGGAGGTATTCCCTGGTGCAAAATCTTATAGAAATTTAGAAGTTAAACTTTCTAGGTTGCAATACTTGAACCGACATAAAGTGAAATTTTCGTCTAACTGGAAAAAAGCGCAACTCAAAATAGCCAAGTTACATAATAGAATAGCTAACATCAGGAAAGATACACTGCATAAACTAACTACTTATTTGGCTAAAAACCACAGTCAAATAGTAATAGAAGACCTAAATGTATCAGGAATGATGTCAAATTACAAGCTGGCTAAGGCTGTTGCCGATATGGGTTTTTACGAATTTCGCAGACAATTAAAGTACAAATGTCAACTGTATGGCTCTAAGTTAACCATTGTGGATAGATGGTTTCCTAGTTCTAAAACTTGCAGTAGGTGTGGAACTGTTAAAGAATCTCTGTTGTTATCAGAGCGCGTTTTCAATTGCGAACATTGCAAATTCAGTTGCGACCGAGACTTGAATACAGCGTTAAATTTAGCTATGGCGGTCAGTTCGACCGTGACAGCTTGTGGACTGGATAACGCCGACGTTGCCAGAATGAAGCAGGAATAGAACAGATAATCATAGATTCATATAGATTATCATAGGTTTTTAATAACGGTTGTGTGCAATATTCCTACTGAAATAAAGGAATGCACATACCTTAATGTTTATCGGAGTTTTTATAGTTAAGTAAAAGTTGGGAAATTTGAATATTAAAAAAATTCTCTGGGGAAAGGCGATCGCTGTTTTGGATAATGAGGTAAAAGACGATAGTTTTGACTAAAATAGTGGGAATTTTATTGACAGTGAGGTATCGCTATGGCGAGCAATATCTTCATACAACAAAGGTTTGATGATTAATATTTGTACAATAGAAAGTTAGAATTTACTGTATTTACCGACTGTCTCTATGAATAATATTGGTAAGGTATTTAATGGCAAACAATGAAGTTATAGAAAATACTTGGCTAGAACGCCCATCACCTGAAGTTGCTCCAGAATTAATAGGTTGTACTTTGGTGCGACGAATATCGGAGGAAAAAATTATCCGTAGCACAATAGTAGAAACCGAAGCCTATGCCCCAGGAGACCCTGCTTGTCACGCTTATCGCAAACGTACTCCACGAAATACGGTGATGTTTGGTCCTCCGGGAATAAGCTATGTTTTTCTCATTTATGGGATGTACCACTGCCTAAATGTTGTTACAGATATTGATGGGATACCTAGTGTTGTTTTAATTCGGGCTTTACAGTTAGAGTCTGTGCCAAATTGGTTATGGGAGCATATTCCAAAACAAAAATCAAAACCTAAAGTTTCTCGTTTGGCTGCGGGACCTGGTAAGCTTTGTCGTCTGCTTAATATAGACTTGAATTTAAATGGTTCTCGTTTGAGAGCAGGACAACCTATGTGGTTGGAACAGCGATCGCCTTCGTTTGAAAAAAATTTGCAAATAGTACAAACAACTCGTATTGGAATTACAAAAGGAACTAATTTACTTTGGCGGTGGTATTTGGCTAACTGTGATGCTGTGTCTAAATAGGGTTTTTGAGTGAGATATGTTGAGCTAAAGACGCCATTAGGTAATATGGTTCAAGTCTCTGAAATGCTCGATAGTCATTAGGGATGATCACTTACTTCTGGTTATTAGGTTAATTTTTTCTCTTTTTGTTAGGGGGTGAGTTTAGGAAACTGCAAAAACTTTTATTGTAGAAAAAAAAGGGAAAGCTACAATAGCTGAAAACTAGAGAGGAAAATACTTTTTAATGTTTTCATCCTGGTGGCAGCAGGTGCTAACACTCCCTATCTTTTGCCACAGCTACAACTTTATATGCAAGTAACTGGTCATCGGGTGTTTTGCCTAAAACCTATAAATTCCAAATATTTTTGGTCTCCTTATTTAAGTGTTTTTGCTGCTGATATTTCTAATTCTGCTTGGTATGGTTTTCCTTTTTCATGGAAAAATTTGGTTTAAAACCGGACTGTTTGAGGGCGACTTTGTACAAGACTCGAAAAGGCTTGAAGGTATTCAACCTGTTGCTATCAGTTACCTAAGAGTAATATTGCGAACAAGCGATCGCTTCCCGAAGAATTATGAAAATTTTGACCCTGCTTCCTCTTATTTTTCTAGGCAGGAGTTCTCGGTGAAAGTTAGCCACTGTCGCCAAATTTAAACTTGGTTTTTTTGGTGACAAAAGTTGAGAATTTATTTCTGTCAATAAACTGTCACCAACCTCTGATATTTCTTTTCGGAGCTTATGCATCAGGTAAAAGCTGTCCTAACTTTTAGCTTGATATCCATGTTTTTTGACTAACAGAAAACCAGGCTTATCTGGTTACGCACTCACTTGATGTACCCAGCAAAATGTTACAGCGCTTTTGAAATTTATGAACTACATCGCCATCACCAAAATTTTGTCAGGAGGTTGCATCTAGTTAGGTTGTATGGAACGCCCCTACTCTGGTCTACCAATGTGAAAACTGCTGTCAAGTTAATAAAAATATCATTTTACTTAGGTGTTCTCGTTCTGTTAAATGAGTAGACTCAAGCTGAAAACCTCTAATGTTTTACGGAGAGCATGATCACAAATAGCACTTATTTGGTGAGGGATATAGCTGCAACCACTATCCTCCGCCAACGCTAACTACAATTAACAATTCTCTTTATTCCGGCTTCAGAGCTGATACATACATCCAAATTACCAAAATACGAGGCTTTTCAGACAAATTTCTGATTTCACTAACGACTAAATTACATCGAAATGCATAGAAAATATCAGATGAAAGTTGCAGTAGTTTCTGCTTTTTGTTTTAATATTCTTGCTGATAGAAAATTGCGAAAACACCTAGAATTAGAATTAATTAAAAAGTTGCGATCGCCTTTCAATTGAGATTCTTGGAATTTTTGGAAATAACCTTTTTAGTAAACACTCAAAAACTCTTTTTTACTTTACCAGAATAATAAAATCATAGAAATAAAGAGATTCAAGTTATAATTTTTGATTAAAATATCACCGATAAATATAATAATTTTTGATTGAGACTCTTAATAATATATCAGCGATCGCTAGATTTTTTTTCTGAGGTTTTTAACAGCAAAAAATACTTCAAATATTAAATGTAAAAAAATGGTGATGGCATAGTTAAAAAAAATCATTAAATTCAATAGAATAATTAATTACAATTAAAATACTTCCAAGGTGTTAATAGTTATTTTTTAATAGTAAAAATCATTCTGAAATACTGCGGTCTAAAGTTTTAAAATCGTTAAAAACTAAAATTTATCAAACTCTTAAAAACCATAATAATTTGTGGTTTTGAATGTAAAAATTGTGCTGCGATCGCTGATTTTTTTGTATTTTCAAAAAATCTGTATTTTAATATCATTTAAACTCGTTTTATTCTCAGAAAAATATGCGGCCGTACAGACTAAAAAATAGAAATTATTATCATAAAAAAATTATAACTAAGAATATATTTTATATTCCCAAAGCAGAACTATGAATATTTATTCTATCAGCATAAATTGTTATTATAACTGACTCAAAAACAAATTTTTCACAGACTATAAAGCCTTTAAATAAATCTCAACTTGCTTTAGAAAACCATGTTTTTCTAGTTCTTAGTCAAACCAAAACCATTACATAAATTTTTCAATTTTTGAATATTTTCTTCTTCAATAGTCTGATAATTAAGCTCCAACAGATTTAGCCTCAGAATCATCAGATAAATTCCTTCCATTAGACTTACCTTCTTTTCTTGACTAATTACTATTAATTAAAATATTATCATCTGACTCTATTTCAATAGTCAATAATTAATAACTAACAATTAATAATTTATCAGCCAACTTTTAATATTTTATGACTTAAAAAACTACACACATAACTAAAACATAAAAACTTAGATATAGCCTAGTTATATAGAATAAAAATTATTCAGATTTATCACTATTAAAAAGTAGCTTTTTTTATTTAACAATACATCTCATATTTGACTGTTTTCTGGGAATAATAATTGTTGAATTAGCAAAAATTATTAGTCAATAAAAAATGGTAATATTTGCTGAAATTAAGAATACTAAAATTACCAAAATGAATAACATTTAATCTTGATTTTAGCTTAATAATAATTTGCGTCTAATGAGACTTACTCATTTTGTACTACAAATATATTACATTGCTAAAAAAAATTCTACCCGCTAAAGCCGGACTCAAAAGAGGAAAAAGAAAAACAGGGCAAAGGGTAAAAGGGGAAAAGAAAAAAGGGTTAGAGAGTTCTCCCGCCATCGCAGACTACACGAAAACCGATAATGCCCTAGCGGTAGTCGCGCCTAACATAGTTCAAGCGAAACGCAGAACGGCAAGAATTAGGAAAGTCGTCCCAGGAACCGCCCCGCACACATGTTATCTCTTTATCTCCATCTAGCCAAACACTGCCATCTGTAGGAGCACCATTATAGTTACGATGCCATTGATCAGCACACCACTCCCACACATTTCCGTGCATATCGTATAACCCAAAAGCATTAGCCGGAAATTGGCCTACGGGAGTTGTTTGTTCTCTATATTCTCCTTTTGGTGCACTACCATAAACATATTTGTCATTATAGTTAACTAACTCAGGCGTTATAGTTTCCCCAAAATAGAAAGGTGTAGTTGTTCCTGCACGGCAAGCATATTCCCATTCTGCTTCACTGGGCAGTCTATAATTCTTTCCTGTTAATTTCGATAGCCTTTGGCAAAACTCTATAGCTTGGTACCAAATAACCTCCTCAACTGGTCTCTGCCATCTATCTATATTTCGGTATGGTTCTTTAAAATAAGATGGTTCTAGCTCTAGGTCTAATTTTACTTTCAAGTCTGCGCAGGAGGCGATCGCTTTCCACTGTCCTTGAGTAACTGGATATTTGCCCATAAAAAAGTTAGGGACAGTTACATCATGTTGGGGCCGTTCATTATTATTGCTATCCACTTCACTTTCAGGAGAACCCATAGTAAAAGTACCCCCAGGAATATAAACCATTTCCAATTTAATTCCATTACCTAAATTTTCTATTTTCTGTCTAGCACCCCCTTGACTACGATTAACAATACTGCCAAAATTATTAACACTTACAACTGCAAAAGTAAACAATTCTCCCTTGTCTAGTTCTTTTGATAATGTAACTTTACTTTCTAAATTATCTTCAATATTTGTACTAGTTAAAACTTCTATTGTTTTTGATTCTCGTTTAATTTTTTTAAAGACTTCATCAGTTATTTCAAACCAAATTTTTTCTAAAGCCTCTATTGATATTGCTCTACCAAACATTCCTACTCCATCAACATCAATTTTATGAGTAACTAGACCGATAACTAGTCCTGTATTAATATCAATAACAGGAGAACCACTATAACCTGAACGGAGACTTCCTTTTTCTATCTCTAACTTTTCAACCGCCACATCTTCTGGCATATTTTCTATTAATTGAAATGCCCTTTCTCCATCAACCTCTACTGTCATTCTTCCTTTTATTGTTTGACGACAAAGTGCATTATTTTGACCCCAAAGATAATAACCAGGAATTTTCACAAGCAAATTTTTTTCTTCCTCTCCATATAAAATCATTAAACTTAAAGATGGAGCTGAAAAACTTTCATTCACCTTTAAAACAGCTAAATCAAAACCCTGAATATCTCCTATCTTTATAACTTCCGCCGGAATATTATTTACCTTTATGTTGTCTGCCCCACCAACATCCTCAACAACATGAGCACAAGTAAGTAGATAAGTACAATTCTGTTCCTTATGAAATATAAATCCAGTACCAATAACATTTTTTCTATTATCTTTAGCACTTGCAATTAAAACAATAGAATCTTCCAACTTTTTTAAATTAACCACTTTTTAATTAATTAGTTCCTTCTTAACTTTATACTAAAGGCTTGAAGCCAGAGCCAAACCAACCTACCAAAAGTAGGAGTTAAATTTTTAAATGTTTTAGAATATTAAACAAGTATTAGCCATAACTGGGATATCCCCGCAATTAGACCCCGCTAAAGTACAATTTAGGAAAAACAAAGTGGAATTAGAGCCAAAAACAGCTTAATTGAAAAATCTAAATTTCTATTTTGTCATATTATTTCAGTATATTTCCTAAAAAACAAAAAATAGGCACTGAAATTTCTGATAATACAGCTTGTATAATTTGCATCCTCAAACTCAAGTTTATCAACAATTTTTGAGAAAATAAACTAAATTTAGAGTATCTACTATTGTAGTTAAATTAATTATATTCAATAGGTATATTTGCAATTATTTCGTAACTAGCTTACCATTAATTTTTTCAGTAAAAATTTAATCGCTTTATTCTCAGTATCTAGAGCAGAAGCCTGTTTATTTTGAAATATTAAAAATTAAAATATTATTCATTAAAAAAAAATATCCCAGAATTAAAAGACATCCTGGTAGTTTAACTTATTTCAAATTCAGGAAAACTTTCCATCTTGTCTGTAGAAATATTTCCTAACTTATAATCATCATTTTTATAAATAGTTATTTCGTCAAAATATCCCTCTATTTTTCCACCATATTTAATGTATTTAATAGTTTTCCAATAACCATTAAGTACCGAAAAAATTCACCAGAATAGATAAGATTAGGAATTATTAAAGAATTTTCATAATAAGAACCTGTTATAGTGAAAAAAAAACCGTATTTTTTGATTTTTTTGATAAGCGATCGCTCATACCTTTCCAAATATCATCAAACACCGCAATTTAGTTAAAATTTTTGCATAATTAAAATAATCACGAAAATAAACACTTGTAACCCTTTAGAATTAAGAATATAATTTAGTAAGTAATTATCAGAAATGTTAATAAGTCAAAACCGACAAACCTTTCCATAAAACTTTAATTATTACATCCCTATTTCCCAACCTCACTAAAATACCTTTTTTGTCAACCCTAACTACCATTAAAAATAAAGTGTTAAATATTTATCGTTCCGTCCTATTTCCTATTATATTTTCCGGTTTAAAAGCCGATCCAGAATGGGCACATCATCAAGTCCTAAATATGCTCAGTTTTATAGATACTCACTCCGACTCTCAACTAGTAAATAGTATTAGGACAACAATGGAAAAATTATTCTGTTTTAAAGACACTCGTCTAGAGCAAAACTTATGGGAATTAAACTTTAAAAACCCAGTAGGTTTAGCCCCAGGATATGATAAAGATGGTCAGGCAATTAATATGTGGCCTCAACTAGGTTTTGGGTTTGCTGAACTTGGTACAGTTACCTTCCATCAACAACCAGGAAATGCGCAACCAAGATTATTCCGCTTACCAAAAGATAAAGCCGTCTTAAACAGAATGGGATTTAATAATAAAGGAGCTGCCGCCTTAGCTAAGAAATTCCAAATTCAAAACAAAAAAAATTCTTTTTTCTTTCCTTATGGAGTAAATATTGGTAAATCTAAAATCACCCCTTTAGAAGCAGCAGCAACAGATTATTTAGAAAGTTTTAGACTATTAAAAAATTGTGGAGATTATTTTGTAGTAAATGTATCTTCTCCTAATACCCCAGGGTTACGTTCCCTGCAAAACACTGATAGTTTAAGTAAAATTTTAGAAGTTTTGCCAAGAGAAAATGAAAGAAAAAAGCCTATTTTAGTTAAGATTGCACCAGATTTAGAAAATGAAGCGATCGCCGCCATAATAGACCTAATTAAAGAATATAAAATATCTGGTATAATTGCTACAAACACAACTATTAATCGTGAAAAATTAACAACTAAAATACTTCCAGCAACAGGCAAACCTATTATAGAAGAAGCAGGTGGAATTAGTGGCAAACCATTAACCAAAAGATCAACAGAAATAATTAAATTTATCTGGCAAGAAACAAAAGGAAAATTACCAATTATTGGGGTAGGTGGTATATTCACTTCAGAAGATGCCTGGAATAAAATTACTGCTGGTGCCAGTTTAATTCAAATTTATACAGGATTAGTTTATCAAGGACCAGGAATAGTCAAACAAATTCTCCAAGGATTACTAAAAAAGCTAGATGAACATGGATTAAACTCCATTTCCGAAGCTGTTGGTCTAGCAAACAAATAAGTTATCAATAAAAATATCTAGAAAGTATTTATTCTAGAATTAATTATTATCTATGTTTTCTAAATTTTTTTCACTTAATCAACCCTTAAATTTGTGGATTTTAGTATTAACAATACTATTAATAACCCTATCTTTAAACCTTTACATCAAAGTAACAACAAGCAACTATTGCTATCAAAATTCAGAAGAAGTTCCAGTTAAAGCTATTGCCATAGTTTTTGGCGCCGGAATTTGGGAAGATGGTACTCCCACACCAATGTTAGCTGACCGAGTACAAGGCGCAATTAATTTATACAATATTGGTAGTATTCAAAAAATTTTGATGACTGGCGACAATAGTACCCCTGATTATAATGAGGTAAAAGCAATGCAAGAATATGCAATTAATCATGGTGTATCTGTTGAAGATATTATTCTAGATTCTTCTGGTTTTAGTACTTATAAAAGTTGTTATCGTGCCAAAGAAATATTTGGTATTACTCAAGCCGTTTTAGTAACTCAAAACTATCACTTACCTCGTGCAGTTTATACTTGTCGTCAATTAGGAGTAGATGTTGTAGGTTTAGGTATGCCAGACTGGGGAAAGTTTAGAAATGATTCTATGAGACGTTATTCTATCCGTGAAGTTTTCGCAGTATTAAAAGCATTCTGGGAAGTTCATATTACTCGCCCTAAACCAACATCAAATTTTTGAGGATATTTAACCAAATAACATTAAATAGCTCAATACTTTAGGAACGAGAATAAAATCAAAATAATGCATTTATAAAAATGTAATATAATCAACTTAACATCACATTCTCTATCATCCAATCCCAGAAATTAAGTACATATAAAATCGTAAATATAAAACAGTAAGAAAACCCTAGAAATTAGCCAAACCAAATAAAATAAAATATCAGGTTAAAAGTCAGATATAAATAATAGCAGAAATTATAGTTATCGAA
>ENA-UENV01000049-UENV01000049.1-marine-metagenome-genome-assembly--contig:-NODE-49-length-36873-cov-2.801466_pt1 | contig 36873 bp, 34 predicted proteins | sample MGYA00237878_ERZ529328 | MGnify/ENA primary metagenome ERZ529328 (study PRJEB26372, sample SAMN05368348) | marine metagenome | biome: cultured habitat; feature: ocean water; material: water; isolation... | reverse complement strand
TTAAAGGTAAAAGGTAGGGTGTTCATATGCGTCTGAATCGGCCGCCCAGAAATGTCAAAAAGCCAAGTATAACCCTTCCAACAAGTCACATCAACATTGAGGGAATTTTGAGCATTTAGGTTAAGCATGGAGCCCTTGCAGATGGCCTCTTCAGATAGTGTGAAATCGGAGGAAATATCTCGAACGTGAATCGTCACCGTATCAGCAGAAGCCGGGCAGCCGGAAGCAGGGTCTTCTGCTAAGAGGATGAGTTCATAGTCTCCCGTATCAGCATACACATAGGTAATTCTATTCTCATTGCTACTGGCCCCGTCCCCAAAATCCCAGGTGACTTTGCGAGCTTCATTATCGGCATAGTCGAAGGAGTAGGAATAGGGATCGCTGCAATCCATTTCATAATCAATGTGGGCAATAGGGCCTTTTACAAAAATGTAATCCTCCTTAGTCGCACTACTTTGGCATCCATTGTATTCTACGGTGAGGGTGACGTCCATGGGGCCTGTCTCGGCCTCAAAAGTCCAGGAAAGTTCCGGTTCTTGAAAGCAATGGAAACTCCGACCCATATCTGTCTCAAAGTGCCAGGCATCTATACTGTCAGGTGGAGTAAGGTTGGTGAATTGCACGGTCCCACCCGGACATATTTCTGTTTTATCTACGCTAAAATCTGGATTTATTTGCTCACCGACTTCTATTCTTAGGGCATAGGAAGTATCAAGACAGCCCGCCTCATTAGCGATATTAAGGACGACATCATAAGTGCCGGGGTCAGTATAGGTATGCGTATGCGGTTCATCGGAGTCGAGTGTAGCGGAGGAGCCATCACCATAGTCATATTGCCATCGCACAATTTGTTCCATAGAACTACTGGAATCTGCGAAAGTAACCGTCAAAGGAGCGCAACCATCAATACGATCTGGCATGAACAGGGCGTTCGGCATAAATATGGTATCCGGTGCAAAAAAAGTGTCCCGACAACCAGATACATTCTGAACAAATAAAGTAGTGTACAGCACTTTTCGCCCGTTCTCCCCGTAGAGGTTTGAATCGGGGATCACGAATTCATAGCTAGGAGATTGCTCCGTTGAAACTGCTCCATCTGCAAATACCCAGATGTAAGTTTCCGCATCTCGGTGTTCAGGGCTGAAATTGACTAAGAGAGAGTCATTGCAGGTGTATGAAGGGTCAGATGTAAAGGAGGCATCCGGTTTGTCTACAAAGACAGTGATGGTAGTGTCCGATTCACAGCCTCGAACGGGATCTGTAACGGTCAAGGTGACGGGAAAGAAGCCCTTCTCCTTGAAAGTGACGAATGGACTATCCTCAGTGGAGATTACCGGACTGGCAGCATTGCCAAAGTCCCAGCGATAATCACCAGGTCCCGATAGATTGGTAACTCGGACGGTATCCTCCAGGCAAAAGGTATCACGTATGCTAAAGTTGGCAAAGGGCTTTCCGACGTTGACTTGCGAAGCAAAGGAAGCTTGACAACCCAATTCATCCGTAGCGGTAAGTGTAACGGTATAGCGGCTGTATTCTGTGTAGGTCTGACTAGGTGGATTAATGTCGGAAGAGGTCTGACCGTTGCCGAGATCCCAGCTGAACTGTAGATTTTGATCTGGTGTGGTGTTAGTGAAGGATACGTTCAAAGGCGGATCACAAGCAGTGGGTAGCGGAGGGGTGGTTGTGAAACGCACATTTTCTACACGATTGACTTGAATAAGATCGGGGAAGTTCTTGGTGACATCACAGCCTTGTTGATTTGTTGTGATGGAAAGAGACGGGGTAAAAACGCCGGCTGCTTCGTAAATGTGGCTGACTTCGGTGGCGCTATTATCACTGCCGCCATCTCCAAAACCCCAACTGTATTGATTCACCTCAATCAAATCATCAATTGAAGAATTATTCGTAAAGTTGACGGTAAGTGGCGCACAGCCAAAGGCTGTATCAATGGCAATACTTAGTTCTGGTGCGGGTAAAACTTGGATGGTAATAGAACCCACTATTTCCTGATCAGCTCCAGTCCGAAAGTTGACGGTGTAAGTACCGGCTTCTGTGTAGGTAGTCGCAGGTAAAGCCAAAGTAGAAGTAACGTTATTACCGAATTCCCAGAAATAAGTATCAACGTTATTGGGAGGAATGAAGTTGACGGTGAGTGGAGGACATCCAGTCGTGATAGAGGCCGTCTGAGCGAGAATGAGTCTAGGGAAAACCCCTAGGCACAGGGCACCTACTAGGCGTAGCAATAGTCTTAATTTCATAACTCAGGGATTATGTTCTGTATTTTTGATCATAGCTTCTTTCCAATTCAGGCACGATACAAAATCACAGTTATCGAGCATGTGAATAAAATGCTCCCATAGTAAGCATAACTATTGGAGAACTAGAATGCACTTAACAGTCTGTGATCTATTACTAAATAACATATGCCTAATCAGCACATTATTAGCAAGGAATGCGGGGTAGAGCGCTGTTCGTTTTTGCAAAGAAAACTGAATTTACCTAAGTTTGCAAACAGGTCTATATTTACTTTATAACGATTTTTGACATATATCTGTCGTAATTCGTATAAGTTGACAGGACCCTGCGCTTTCATTCCTAAAAAATGGTAACTTTTTCTCTATCACGGTAATTCTAATAGCTATGAAGACTAAAACTCTACTCTTATTAGGGGGAATTTTCCTATCCTCGATAATTCAGGCACAAGGTTTGCATATTGAAGATGAACCCTTACCCTGTATTGAAAAAACCTTTTCAGTTGTTGTACATGTGCCGAAGGATAGCCTGGGAGAGATATACATCCGGGAAGATCAGGTGCAGGATGCCATTGATACAATGAATGTGCACTTCGCGCCCATCTGCGCCAGCTTTGAACTCTGTGAATTCAATGTTATCGAGAATTTTCAATATGCTATTCCTGCGAATACCAACGAATGGCAACAGATGAAGGTAAAGTATCAGCAGAATAATAGGATTAATGTCTTCATTGTGTTGAACATTCCTTGGACACCATTTGATTGCGGATATACGGATATTGGTGGGCTTGAGTTTCCCCAACGTGATGCCTTGATGCTCAAATTGCCTTGCGTGATTGAGCTACCTAAATCACTTAGCCATGAAATGGGGCATTACTTCGGCTTACTCGATACCTATGGAACAGAAACCAGTGTTCCGGAATTGGTGGATGGCAGTAACTGTGAAACGGCAGGTGATTTGATCTGCGATACCCCGGCCGATCCTTTTGTTCCAGGAGATACCTTGAAACCCAAATATCTACATGAGAGTATTCCTTGTCGGTTTGTGTTCACCGGGCGAGATGCTGTTGGGCAATACTATGTACCGGATGTAGGAAATATGATGACCCTATATCCAGATACTTGCCGCTGTGGATTTACCAAACAACAATTCTCACTAATGGTGAATAAATATCAGAATTCAGCAGATTCTTGGTAAGTAAGGGCAGAAAAGATCAATCAAACCGCAATAAATCTTCACGAATTTCCCAAATGACCATGGCTTGACCGTAACTGTCAGGGTCATTTCGCGTCTCAATTACTTGACGGAGCTTATTTTTGCATTCATGGCAACGACCCTCAATGGAAATGTTACCTTGGGAGTCCAGCCATATTTGCCGGATCTGAATCGGGTTGGTTCCGGGAGGGCGACAGGTATTGCAGTACACATTGTCAACGAGTTTGCTGAAATGGGTATTAAAGAGCTCTTTACCTAATATTAGCTCGACATCTTCCAACTTGATCGGTATCCTGCTGGAACTTCTACTCATAGCTCAATGCACTTACAGTATGGGAACCTGATCCAATAACTGCTGTAATTTTTGATAATTCTTTATCCTTCTTGAATGAAACTATCGCTACGATTTTCTCTCTATTTGGTTCTTATATTGCTGAGCAGTTGTAACCGCGACACGCTCCTGAAACTCAAAAGCGGAATGACACTAACGGATTCGGCGAAGATAGCGAAGGCTATCTATCAATTTTCTGCGGCGGATGGTTTGGATATGCCGGTCTTGTCTGTTAAAGGCGAAAACGTGGTATTAGATTTTAACGGGGCAACTTTGGATAGTGGGATGGATCCTACCCGTCCAGATACTTTCACAGGTCTTGGCTTGTCAATTAAAGGCAGTAACAAAATTACAATTAAAAACCTTAATATAAAAGGATACAAGGTCGCCCTGCTGGCAGAAGAGGTGGATAGCCTGGAAATCATTAATTGTAATTTCAGTTATAACTACCGACCCAAATTGTACAGTCAATGGGATAGAGAGGACTTTGCTGACTGGTTGAGTTACCATCATAATGAGGAGGAAGAATGGCTGCGTTATGGGGCAGGGGTTTATCTGAAAAGCTGCGATCACGCCCTACTTAAGGAGGTCGTTGTACAGCAGGGACAGAACGGAATCTTGCTAAGCAATTGCAACCAGGGACTCTTTTACAACAATACCATTCAATTTAATTCTGGGCTTGGAATAGGCTTGTATCGTTCCAGTGAGAATCGTGTCATGCACAATCGCTTAGACTGGAATGTTCGGGGGTATAGCCATGGAAAATACCAACGAGGACAGGATTCTGCTGGTATACTGTGCTATGAACAAAGTCACGAAAACACCTTTGCCTACAACTCCGCCACCCATTCAGGAGATGGCTTCTTCCTATGGGCGGGTCAATCGACCATGGATACGGGAGAGGGAGGGTGTAACGATAACCTGATCTACGGCAATGATTTCTCCCAAGCTCCAACAAATGGGGTAGAGATTACTTTCAGCCGCAATCGGATCATCAACAATGTGATGGAGGACTGTCGTTATGGTGTCTGGGGAGGATATAGCTATGAATCAACGATAGCTGGAAATCAGATCGCCTCATGTGACTTTGGCGTAGCCATTGAACACGGACAGGATAATCGCATCGAAAGGAATCGTTTTCACGCTGTGAAAACGGGCGTGCAAATTTGGGAACGTGAGCAGCAGCCGTCAGATTGGGGATATGCAAAGGCCCGGGAAGTAGATAGCGAAGATTATCGCATAAAGGATAATCTATTTTCAAAAGTCGGGACACCCTTGAAAATTGCGGGATCGGATTCGATAGAAGTAGTAGGAAATATCCTTTTGGGATACGATCAATTGTTACAGGAGGATCAGCCCAATTCAGCGCTGCAGTTAGTCGATAACAAGGTTTTTGAAGGAAGAGCTTGGGGGAGTGCGAGACGATTTGCTCCGCGAAATGAGGTTCTATCCAATGCAGAAGTGGATACCAATCATGTCTTGTTGGGCGCCTATGACTTTATGCCACCACCCTTGCTTGATGGGATTGATGCCATCCTACCGGAGGAGCATCCTCGAGGCAAACAGTACATTTTGATGAATGAATGGGGACCTTATAATTTTCAGTATCCCAGCATCTGGCTACGAGAGATTAATGAAGAGGAATATATCTTTTTGCTGATGGGGCCTAAGGGCAATTGGAAAGCAGTTGGTGGAGAAGGCCTCACCGGACTGAATCCGAAAACGGGTACCTTCCCAGCGACCTTCAAAGCTCGGCGAGATAAAGAAAACCCGGAATTCTCGATCCAATTTGAATTTATTGGCGAGGCCTTCAAGGGTCAGTTTGGGCAGGAGGTGCCGAAAGGCGCAGTTGTTCCCTTTGCCTTTCAGCGATTCGAAAAGCCGATTGATTGGCAAGTTTCTTGGTATGGATATGATGAACCAGCGGAGCAGCAGCCTTACCCCTCCTTTCGGGAACTGGTAAACGAAGAGCCGCTTGCCCAGGAGCAAAAAAGGGAACTGGTCTACCACTGGTGGCGAAGCCCCAAAGCGGGCGTTCCGGCCGACTACTTCGCTACCCTGGCCACAGCTGAACCTACTTTCACACCCGGCACCTATCGGATCATCATTAGTAGCGATGATGGACTTCGTTTTTACATCGATGACGAACTCAAAATAGACCATTGGGAAGCGCACGAATCAGCAGTGAAAGAAATCGAGTTATCCTTGGATGGTCAGCACCGTTTTAGGGTGGAGCATTATGATGTCACAGGCTTATCCGCCATTGATTTTCGAATCGAAAAGGTCACTTCATCTGAGGAGCTCTAAGATTGCTACGATCAATTCAGCAAAGCGAATTGTACCCTTACAGTCCCTCAGGCTTATATATTGTACCTACGGCACAAACGGGGCGTATATCTTGGCTAGGCATATGTAGTCCCTACGGGACATCATTTTAGATCTAGGTTATGATCTATTATAATCCCCTCCTAAGCTCTATTGAGGTGTGTGGAGGTCGGCCAAAGAAGTACCCATCCACGCCTGTCCCGTAGGGACAAAATCTGCTTAGCCCTGCATCAAGCCCGGATTTATCGTGCTGTCAAGTACGAAACATGACATCTATGAACCTGCAGGAGACGAAGACAGCAATTGCTTCAGCGAAAAGAAATGCATGCTGTACGCTACCGTCACCAGTATGCCTGGCAGCCATACAAAAGGAAATTGAGCCACAATGCGGTTGGCAGGTTCATTCATGAAGTAGCGAAACGGGGTAGGAAAAGACAAAATAGCAATGGTCACGATGGTGAAGACCAAGATGATTCCAAGGATATTGTAAGCGATTGCTACCCACTTCGGCCAACGGGCTTTCGTAAAGCAATAATAAGCTACAATGGGGGCCAATAAACCAGAGAGCACATCGAAATTCATCCCTTCGAACGTCATTTGTACCGGTAGCAGTTCTTGCACAAAAAGTAACCAGATCAAGACTTCCACAACGATTCGAAAACTTTGTAAGTAGATGAGTCGTTCAGGAGGAATCTGTCCTAGGATTTCTTTAAGGGTAGTAGAAAATAAGCTTAAGCCAATGGCACTAAGTAAGGGGACAAGAAGTACGAGGAACAGCCTTGGAGGAAGGGAATCGAAATTGGCAAAGAATTGACTCCAAGCCAACAGACTGATCAGAGTAGTCCAACCCACTACTGTTCCTACAAACTGGCGCTTGATCCGCTTTTGCTTATCGAGAGAGAAGGATGTTTTTGGCAAAGCCGAATCTAGTTGTCGATAAATGTATAGAACACAGAAAACTGAGAGGGCTATAAATCCGAATTGCGTTAATTGAAACATAGAAACTTTTTGCAGCAAAACTGTGGGAAAGCTCGGGCTTTTCCGTTGACTAAAATTGCTATTTTCTGCTCATTGAGCGAAAAGTAGTTGGATACATACTGGTCCTTTGGCGAAACAGCCTACTAAATGAGCTAGTGTTTTCCAAGCCAATGCTTTCAGCTATCAGATGGATAGGCCAATCGGTATATTCCAGCCATTCTTTAGCTTTCTGGATGCGCACTTGCGTGATAAATTGATGAGGACTTTGACCGAAGGCTACTTTGAATAGGCGGAGGAAATGAAATTTAGAAAAGAAGGAACATTGCGCTAGCTCTTCTAGGCTTAGGGCTTGATCGTAATGGGCATAAATCAAATCGGCCGCTAAACTCAACCTCCGGAAGATCTCTTCTCGACTGGAGGTTCTCATGGCGGGGAGTTTATTGATGTTGTCAAAATCCTTATGGCTGATCGAAAGGATAATACAAAGAATGTTGTACAACTGTTCCTCGAGCCACAACGGATCCAAGAATCCTTCTTCTTCCCTAGTTTGGATGGCCAAAATTAGGCGATGGAGCAGTGGATTTTCTGGATACAGCCGATTATAAACGTGGTAGGGAGTTCCCTTGATGCGCCAATCCTGATCCAGCTTTTGAGGGAATCGAAAACTTTCCAGGATCTCTTCCAGGAATTGTTCTCCAAAATGGATATTGAAAGTTTCTGCAGAAGTAGGTATGTCCAGGTCATATACTTGACTGGCGTTGGTAAGAAAAAAGAAACCGGGTCTTAGGTCGACACTTTTGCTTGCCAAGCTGACTCTACTTTGGCCGTTCAGATTGTAAAACAGAGATAATGGCCCTTTGATCCCTCCTCGATGACTCGCCCGAGACTTGACATTTAGTAGTACGGTTGGCCAACCCTTGGGGCCATCGAATTTCCCCTTTACCGGAGAAGCAAAGCGCTCCTTGATCTGTTTTTTAAGCCAAATGATATCGGGGAAATCGTGTCTAATGATCATGGCTTTTAAGCTTATATACAGTAGCTTATGACTGCTAGTTTAACTTTCATCCACTTAAATTTACCGTTCATAATCTCCTGCCAACAATAATTTGGTATCTTATGGACATACTATAGTAAAGAATGTTATATTAGCCCTGCAGTTCTTACTATGAGAAAGCGAACATTCACCAAAAGTGCTAACTTTCTTTGAGAGAGCTCAAAATCCAATATTAATAATCCTTAATTAGTACGGCTTATCACGATGGGATATAAGTAACACTGACCTTCAGACTGCTGCTGTATCTTCCATTCTGTATAAGTAGTACTAATTACGAACCAAATTCTTTTCCTATGCCTTTTGAAATTTTTCAAAGCGAAAAATCCGGAAAATATTACTTCCGCTTGAAGGCCACTAATGGCCAAGTCATCCTAGCTAGCGAAGCTTACGAGAAAAAAGCTGGAGCAGAAAACGGTGTTCAGTCTGTGATTAAGAATGCACCAAATGATGATCGCTTCGAGAGAAAAGAGTCTAAAAACGGAGATCCTTATTTCGTGCTGAAAGCTGCTAATGGCCAAGCCATTGGCAAGAGCGAAATGTATAGCTCGAAAGCTGCTATGGAAAAAGGAGTACAGTCTGTTAAGAACAATGCTGTTGCGAAAACAGCGGTAAAAGACTTAACCTAGAAAGTATAGTTAGTTGATATGCCTAGGGCGTGATCTTGGCAGTACTCGTATTCAACAAGCGTTTCTTGCCATGCATTCCCACCGCATACATTTGATTATACTCAATTAACAATGCCTGTTGATGTTCCTCGCCCATATTGTGAGGAACATCAATTGCAATTACTTGTCCGTCGTACAGTTGGCAAATCTCATTGACGGGCGTATGTCCTACCACAATATTTCTAGCCTCGTAGAAATCCAGCGTTTTAGCCACCTTCTCACTATCTGTTTTCTTCTGTACATATCCTCTATACCAAAGAATTCCCTTTGAGGTATTGAAGATAGCTTTTGCCGCATCATCATTCTTAACTCGAATAGGGTCGGCATCAATGTATTTCCGCGTAATATCATTTACACGCTGAATACTGAGCTGGCGCTGGACAAAATCTTGGGAAAGGCCGCCATGACAAAATAGGGTTTCTCCGATTTTCACCATGGTATTTTTCGTGCGCAACCATTCTCCCAAGATGCTATTAGGGGCGTAAAGATTGGCGTATTGAAGGTTGAAAAGACTTGCATGTACGAAGTACTTCGGGTCGACATACCTAAAATCCCCTCGTAAATTCATGGTTTCGTGATTGCCCAAGATGAAGTGTACTCTACCTCCTGCTCTTTTTGCTTCTTCTTCTAACTTGTAGACCAACCAAAGAGATTCCGTAACCTGTGGCCCTCTATCGAAGAAATCTCCTACCAAAACCAGATGCCCTGATCCATAGGTCCATTCATAATCTTCATTGATGACCTCATTTCCCTTCAAAAGATTGGCAAATGCATCAAAGTTGCCTTCGATGTCAGAGATGGCCAATAACTTTTCAGGACTTGCGAATTCGGCCGGAGTAGGTTGTGGTTTTTTTCGGATCTGGAAACTAAACAATTCCTGTCCTTTCTTATCATGGCATGCCCATGTCTTGTTATAAAAGAAAGGACCCTCCACCACATTGGACATCGCTCGGATTTTTTCTTTTTTAGTCTTTACGATTTGTAGATGAGCGAGCATATTTCCCTCCTGACGGAAAAGAAAAGGACCGTCGGGTTCGGCCAGATTATGGCCATCCGTACGAATCAGGTGGTTAAATAGCTGAAAATTTTCATGCTCTAGGGCAAGATCAAAGGTGTTCCGTTGCATGGCATCTTTATGCATCGGATCAGCTCCGGTACGCAATAAGATTTTTGCGGCATGATTTCTTTGATAGGCGGTAGCTAGCATTAAAGGCGTATCTCCGCCTGAACAGCTTTGATTTACTTGTGCACCCTCCTTCAGTAAGGCTTTGATCAAGGGAATGTTGCCTGCCTTCGCGGCGGCTGATAACAAGGATTGGTTTCCATTACAAGCATCTAAGTCGTGCTTGGCTAGATAGGCGTACCAGACGTTTCTATCTCCGCTTTCGACGACTTCTTGGAAAGTTTGCGCATTTATAACCGTAAAAGATACCATCAGCCAAAGGCTGCTGAGCATGAGAGTTCGATACATAATAGCCATTTAGTGAGAGAGATCCGGGCTATAGTAATTTTTTCACAACTAATCTTACTAAAAGACCCTGGTATAATGGCCTCGATAAAAGGAGCCATACACTGGGCTGAAGTAACTACTAAACAAAATTAGGGATGCTCGGGAATTTGCCCTTTATTCTTGCTGCGGTTTCTAATAAAAAGAAACGTTTCTACCACAAAGATAGTTGAATTCAAATAAAAATGTGCTTTTACCAAGGTGTGGAACGGCAAATTCTTGGGTAGCAACTGATCTGTAGAAATTTAATTATCGGATTTGTGTAGGTTTCCGCTTCCTACCTTTGCGCAATTCTGGAGCTATTTTTCGAAGGCTTTCTACATTATGTGCAGCAGCAAAAACATCGAGATAGGGTAGGGCTGTCTTCATTCCGGTGGCCTCTGCTTGGTAGCCAGGGCTGCCAGCCAGGGGATTCAGCCAGATCACACGGCCCGCTGCTTTTTGCAGGTGACGCATGGCCGCTTCTAGTACTTCTGGCTCGCCGGTATCCCAGCCATCGCTCAGGATTAGAACGATCGTTTTCCTATCTAAGAGTCCGTGTGCATGTTGATCAATGAAAGTTGTGAGGCACTGCCCAATCTTAGTGCCACCAGACCAATGCGGGATTCGGTCTGAAATGATTTCGAAGGCTCGTTCAAACTTGTATTCCTTCAGGAATTCGCTGACTTTATGCAAAGCAGTACTAAAAACAAAGGTGTCGATCCGGTCATTGGCGTTCTGGAAGGCATAAATGAAGTGAATTAGGAAGCGACTATAAAGATCCATAGATTTGCTCACGTCACAAAGCAATACCAACCGTAACTTTTTATCCTTTTTTTGACTAAACAGAAACTTATGTATACTACCTCCACGCCTCAGATTGAATTGCATGGTGCGTTTTAGGTCCAAGCGACGAGTTAGTTTAGAAGCCTTATTTAAGCGACTTTTTTTCCGGCTAATAGAACGAGCAATTTGTTGCAACATTCGCATCACCAAGCGCATTTCTTCATCCGTCATCGCGGAGAAGTCCTTCTTGGTGATGACCTCTTGAGCACTGTAAGAAGCGATAGCTCCCTCCTCCTCGTTCTCCTTACCCTCTCCATACAACCAACTTTTGAGGGCCTGGAAAGACTCTTGCTTGCTCTTTTTATTCGGGGCTCTATTGGACCAACCTTGCGGCTTTTCTTCGGTTTTGGCATCCACTGCCTTTTCCAACTCCTTCCAATAGCGATCGAAGTGCTCGTCAAATTGCTCTTGTTGCATTCGACTTCGTGCCAACAATGATTTCAAGGCAAGTCGGAAGGTTTCTTGTTCACCTATGGGGATATAGGCAAGACTCTGTAAAGCATCGGCCTCCTCTTCTGGGCCGATCCGGTAGTCCTTCGACCTTAAATAGCGACAAAACTGCACGACATTGGCGCTGAGCTCTAGCTGTCTTCTGATGAGTGGTTCCGACATCGGCTAGAATCGTTTGGTCACGCCAACTTTTTCGAATAGCTCAGAGAGGGAGTCCTGAACATGGCGCATATCCTGCCAATCCTTCAAAACCACACCTAGCGTATCCTCTACCACCGCTTTATCCAGGTGTGTGAAATGAAGCGATGCCAAGGCCGTGGCCCAATCCAGCGTTTCCGCTACGCCAGGTGCCTTCTCCAGCTTCAATTGCCGTAATTCTTGCATGAATTGACAGATCTGAATGCCTAAGGTAGGGTCGATATCTGGCACCTTATTTTTGACGATAGCTAACTCTTTTTCGAAAGTGGGATAGGATACCCATAGGTAGAGACAGCGACGACGTAAGGCTTCGGAAAGCTCTCGAACTCGGTTTCCCGTAATGATCACATGCGGCTTATGCTTAGCCTTGATCGTACCGATCTCCGGAATGGTAACTTGCCAATCGGATAACACCTCTAGAAGGAAACTCTCGAATTCTTCATCCGCACGATCCACTTCATCGATGAGCAGTACTGGACTAGTTTCTTGCGTTATCGCCTGCAAAATTGGTCTTTTCAACAGGAAGGTATCACTGAAGATACTCTTTTGGAGTTCTGCAGATTCTCTCTGTTGTCCTTCTTCCATTTTCAGATACAACAGTTGATGCTGATAGTTCCATTCGTAGAGTGCATGGGTCGCGTCGAGCCCCTCATAACATTGGAGTCGAATCAAGTTGGTATTGAGGGCGTTGGCCATCACCTTTGCAATCTCGGTTTTGCCAACACCAGCAGGACCCTCCACAAGCAAAGGTTTACCCAACTGCATGGCTAAGAAGATGGACATGGCAATGGACCGATCCGCAATGTATCCTTGCGTTTCGAGCATCGCCTCTATATCAGATAATTCTTTTGACATATGTGGAATAGAGAAGAGGCGGCTGGTGGGCCGCCTCTGTTATCAATTTTTTTCGTGCCTCAAGAGGGAAACACGAAATCATACTAAAGGTTGAACTAGGCGTTTGCGATAGCAGCCCGTATGGCCCTTTCGGCAAATACCTTGGCCAAGTGCTGTCGATATTCCTCCGAGGCGAAGTGATCGCCCAGGATATCAGCATCACTAGCTGCCATTTCGCTAGCTGCCTTGATGGTGGCATCATCCAAGGTCTGATTCTCAAGCGCCGCGCTAACTTTTTCATCTAAGAAAGCAGTGTCGGCTACTCCCGTGAAAGCTACGCGAGCTGAGGTACAGAAGTTGTCCTTCATCTCCAAAACAGCGGCGCAGCCTACTATGGCGAAACGCGATGCGGGTTGGAAGAACTTCTCATAGGCGCTGCCGGCTGTACCAGGAACTTTGGGTACATGAATGGCTACGATAACTTCTCCATCTTCTAAGGCCGTTTCGTAGATCCCAACGAAGAAATCCGTTGCTGCCACTGTACGACTTCCGCTACCTCCCATCACTTCGATGGAAGCATTGCATGCAATTAAAGCGGCGGGCCAATCGGCGGCGGGGTCGGCATGTGCGATACTACCTCCGATAGTGCCTTTATTGCGAATTTGCACATCTCCGATTACACCAGCCGTAGCGGCTAGCATAGGAGCGGAACTAGCTACTTCTGCTGATTTAGCAATGGCACCATGCGTTGTGTTAGCGCCAATCACTAGACTTCGGCCATCATCCTTGATGCCGCTGAGTTCGGATATGCCGCTAATATCTATGAGTATACCTGGTTGATTCAAACGGAGCTTCATGGCGGGAATCAAGCTATGCCCACCAGCCAGTATCTTGGCGTCCATTCCGTGCTCCTCAAGCAACCCAACGGCTTCCGCCACCGAAGATGCTTTGTGATAATCAAATGCTGCAGGAATCATTATATTTAGATTAATCGTTTTTTAAAAAGGTTAATTCTGAAGTTGTTTAAGAATGTCTGCTGAGTCGAAATGGAGAAGATTTTTGGCTCAATTGAGGCTTTTTTTTCAGAGTCGCATAGCAGCGCTACATGGCGATAAAAAACCGAAGATTGAGTCGAAAAGCACTTCATCGCGGCCAGTGAGACATTTTTAAACAACTTCTCTAATGGCCTAGCTATTCATAGCTCTCCAAACACTTTCTGAAGTCAAAGGCATGGATAGGTTCTTAACGCCAAATGGAGATAAGGCATCCATTACCGCATTGACCACAGCAGGGGTTGATCCAATAGCTCCTGCCTCACCTGCTCCTTTTACCCCTAGTGGATTATGTGGGCATGGCGTGGTGGTACGATCGGTTTCGATCATTGGAATATCATCTGCACGAGGCATAGCATAATCCATGTAGGAACCTGTGATCAACTGACCATCTTCATCGTAGTGAGCTTGCTCGAACATGGCTTGTCCTACACCTTGTACGACTCCTCCGTGGATTTGTCCGTCCACAATCATTGGGTTGATTACGTTTCCAACGTCGTCCACAGCAATGAAGCGCTTCAGGCTTACTTTACCTGTGTCTTTGTCTACCTCAACAATGGCGATGTGCGCACCGAATGGATAGGTAAAGTTGGTCGGATCGTAGAAGCTGGAGAAGTCAAGGCCAGGCTCCAATCCGGCTGGGTAATTGTGTGGTACATATGCCGTTAAGGATACGTCTCCAAAGCCAATTGACTTATCTGTTCCCTTAACTGTCCATTTGCCATCAGCAAACTCTAAATCATCTTCTGCTGCCTCTAATACGTGAGCAGCGATCTTCGTACCTTTTTCAATTACTTTCTCGATACTCTTCACCAAGGCGCTACCACCTACGGCTAAACTTCTGGAACCATAAGTGCCCATACCGAAGGCAACGGAGTCAGAGTCACCATGTACGATATCTACATGCTCGATGGGAATACCGAACTTATCGGCTACTACCTGTGCAAAGGTAGTTTCGTGGCCTTGACCATGAGAGTGAGCACCCGTGTAAACGCTAACCATACCGGTTGGCTGCACCCGAACCTGACTTACTTCAAAAAGTCCGGCACGAGCACCTAGGGCACCTACCACAGCAGAAGGAGCGATACCACAAGCTTCAATGTAAGTGGAGAAGCCAATACCTAGCAATTTTCCATTCTCTCTAGCGGCAGCCTGTTCCTTACGGAAATCTTCATAGCCTACCATTTCTAATGCTCTCTGCAGTACAGGATGATAGTTTCCACTATCATATTGTAGCGCTACATTGGTTACATATCCTTCCTCATCCACGCCATTAAAGGCAGGAATGAAGTTTTTGAATCGAAGTTCAGCTGGGTCCATTCCCATCTCCAGCGCTGCCGTATCTAACATGCGCTCCAAAAGGTAGGTAGCCTCTGGCCGTCCTGCTCCTCGATAAGCATCAACAGCGCAAGTATGCGTGAAGGTAGCTACAACGTCGACATGGATCTTCGGTGTAGTATACAATCCTTGTAGCAAGGTACCATGCAAGTAGGTTGGTACAGCAGGTGCGAAAGTGGACAGGTAACCGCCCATAGCTGCGTAAGTCTTGATGCGCAAACCGGTAATATTGCCTTCTGCGTCAAAACCCATTTCTGCTTTGGTGACGTGATCACGTCCATGTGCATCAGTCAAGAAGGCTTCACTACGGTCCGCAGTCCATTTAACCGGACGACCTAGTTCTTTTGCTATCCAAGTAACTAGTGCTTCCTCGGCATAGTGGAAGATTTTACTACCAAATCCTCCGCCCACATCCTTACTTACTACGCGCACTTTATGCTCTGGAATTCCCAATACAAAAGCACAGAGTAGCAGTCTGATCAAGTGAGGGTTTTGGGTACTAGTATATAGCGTGTATTTATCATGAGCTACATCATAATCACCAATGTAACTTCTTGGTTCTATTGCGTTGGGAATCACCCGTTGGTTGGCAAACTCCAAAGTAGTGACGTGAGTAGAGCCAGCAATGGCTGCATCTACCTCTTCTTTGGGATTACCCAATTCCCAGTCAAAGCAGATATTATTAGGAGCATCCTCGTGTACCAGAGGAGCGCCATCTTCTGCTGCTTTTTTAGGATCTACTACGGCATCTAATTCCTCATAATCTACTTCAACCAAGTCAACCGCATCGCGAGCCGCTTCTTTTGATTCGGCGATTACCACGGCGACAGCATCCCCTGCGTGCCGAGCTTTATCGGCTACCAATAAAGGGTGCTTAGGTTCTTTCATCGTCTCGCCATTCTTGAAGTTTACTTGCCATCCGCAAGGAACGCCATTGACTTCAGCAACATCAGCGCCTGTATATACCGCAATCACACCCGGATGGGCAAGTGCTTCGGCCGTATCAACGCTAAGTATTTTGGCATGAGCATAGGGGCTACGCACAAAATGAGCATAGACCATATTTGGCAAAATGATATCATCGGTATATTGACCTTTTCCGGTAATAAACCGCTTATCTTCTACCCGCTTTACGGATTTTCCAATCATCTTTGTCATGATACTACCTCCTTTTTATTGATTTTGTTAGCCGGTGCATCGGCAGAAATTACCTTCTAGGGCATGTCTAATCTCTTGTTCGCTAGGGTCAGGGTTGTTGCTCAATAGATCGGCAGCTGTCATGATCATGCCTGGTGTGCAAAACCCACACTGTAGACCATGTTCTTCCCGAAATCCTTCTTGTAAGGGATGTAAAGTACCGTTTTCGGCAAGTCCCTCAATGGTGGTGATGTTGGCTCCGTCGGCCTGAACAGCCAGCAGCGAACAGCATTTTACTGCTTGCCCATCCATTAAGATCGTGCAGGAACCACAACTACTGGTATCACAACCCACGTGCGTGCCAGTAAGGCGCAACGTATCCCGTAGGTAGTGTACCAGCAAAGTCCTAGGCTCCACTTCGTGGCTGTAGGCTTTGCCGTTAACGGTTAGGTTAATTTGTTTTTTCATTTCGGTATAAGTAATTTATGGTTGAAGGTATTATTGAATTGCTATGCCGGTGGTGTGTCGGGTTCGGGGCTAGAGGGAGGGCTGGCAGCGGATGGACTTGCTTCCACGTCAGAACTACTTTTCGCCAACTCTGCCTCTAGGGCTTTGAAGAACTGCTTGGCTAGGGTCTTGACTACGCCGCCGATCACCCGTTGACCGGTTCTGGCGAGGACTCCGGAAAGCTTCGCTTTGCCTTCGTACTTGACCTTAGTCTCTTCCTCAGATTCTGGTATTATGTTTAGCTTTACTTCCGCTGTGGCATTACCGATCTTGCTTTTCTGACTTAGTACTAAGGTGAAACCTTCGGGTTCTTTTTTGTCTTTAATGGAGAGATCGCCTTTGAATGATCCCTGGACGGGCCCGATCTTGATTTCGGAGGTGGCGATGAATTGATCTGGGGCCGTCTCTTCCAGATGCTTGACCCCTGGAGTGATCTTAGCGAGTGTTTCAGTGTGTAATAATTTTTCCCAAAGAGTAGCTGGACTAGCTTTGAGTAAGTAATCTCCTTCTATCTTCATTCAAATTTGTTTGTCTTAGAAGCTATCAATATCGGATGGTCGAAGTCTAAGTCGTAGACATTGCTAGTAGCGCTTCGCGATTTACAATAGATGGCTATAGCAAGGATGTGCGGTTGTCTGAAAAACTTAGTAGGTTTTTTTGCAAGACTCACAATTACTAGCTTCTAAAATAGGAAATAATTTTAAATTCACGGATAATTGTGAAATTATATTCTGGAAGATAAAAATCTAACGGAAATTTCAGTTGTCAAAGTACTTTAATCTTAAATAATTGCACAATACTATCATAAATCGCTAGTCGATGAGTAGATTGTTAAAACAGCATTATCAGCATCGGAAATTAGAAGATTGGGTAGAGAATCGGACCGCATACACTTTACAAGATGCGGAGTTGAGCATTTTTGAAACCCACCAGCAGGCTGAGAAGGTATTTTTGCAATTTGATGATCCAGTGATTGCCAGCATGATTTCCGGGAAAAAAGTGATGTATCTGAAGGATCAATCAGCTTTCGATTTCTTTCCAGGTGAATCCGTAGTTGTGCCGGCTGGCCAACCCATGCTCATTGACTTCCCAGAAGCCCAACCGGATGACCCGACCGAGTGCCTTGCCCTTACCATTGCACCGGACAAGATTAGAGAGAACATTACTTTTTTCCAGGAGCAAACGGCCATCGAAAAAGAAGCCATGGATTGGTCGCTGGATGTTCAGTCCCTGCACATTGTTGACAATCAAGGAATTCAACAACTGGTAGAACGTTTAATCTTCTTATTTACCGAAAGTCATCAATCTAAAGACGTATTTGCAGATCTCTTGTTGAAAGAACTCATCATCAGGTTATTGCAAACCCAGGCCCGTTTTTTATTGATGGATAATGCGGAAAATCTACTGAGTGATCATCGCCTTGCTTTCGTCATCCGCTATATTCGTGAAAACCTAACACAGGATTTCAGCGTAGAATCTCTGGCTGATAAGGCTTGTATGAGTAAGTCCCATTTCTTCAAATGCTTTAAGCATACCTTCGGAGTATCGCCGATCGAATATGTGAATTCGGAGCGAATCAAGAAAGCCAAGAAATTACTATTGGATCGTCGCAATACCTTAGCGGACGTTTGCTATAGAGTAGGCTTCAATAATCTTAGTTATTTCATTAGACAGTTTAAGAAGCACGAACAACTCACCCCCACCCAATTTCGCAAAGCAGCGAAGGCTTAGTCGTTAGAACGCTTTTATAATACATTACTTTTTTTTAATTTTATAAAAGATAGTAATAAACTGCCCCAAGGCCAATCTCTTTTGTCCCTCCTAAATGTACTTAGTTAAGCGTTTTTATCAGTTGGTTAAGCCACCTTGCTGGACACCAAAAGAAACCAGCTGTTGATAGAATTAGGGCTACAGCAATTAGAAGAAACCACTTTTCTCGATCTCCTTAAGTTACTCATTTAGAAAATGGGCATTTGCCCCGTTTTCCAAGTCTCTGAATTCCAAGAGTTTCACATCGGCCCTTTTTCAAATCAACTTGAGCTTGACCAAGTGTCAAATTCCCAAGTGGGAATGCAATTTATACAACCTATTCATCTCATACTCCGCAGACTATGAGCGATAAATGGCCGGTCGTGTACGTAATAGTCGTACCACTCTTTCTTCTTTTTCTTCTTGCCGGAGCGAGCGTTTTGGTAGATATCCCGGTGGGGGATTTTACTAGAGATCCAGCCTACCTTGGGGAAATGGCACCCTGGTCGGGATTCCTATCTAATCTGGGCGTGTTATCCTGGTGTGGCGGGGCTATGGTCTGTTTTATGGCATGGGGTGTATTATCTAGGCAGAAGACCCAGCCTAAGCTTGGCCTGTTCTACTTGCTAGCGGGATTGTATACGAGTCTTTTAATGCTAGATGACCTATTCCTTCTACACGAAGAGATTTTCCCGATCTTCTTACCCTTTGATGAGAAAATTATTTTTGGTGGATATGGACTGCTATTGATCTCCGGTCTTTACTATTTCAGAGATTTAGTGCTGGAAAGTAAATACCGGTTTCTGATCATAGCCATGGGCTTTTTTGCCATGTCGGTAGGGATCGATTTGATTCAAGATGAAGTCGAGTTATTGCTGGGAGAGTGGAGGATTCTCTTTGAAGACGGATTTAAGTTTCTCGGAATAGTTTGTTGGTTGGCCTACTTCTGGGAAAATACGCAATCAGACCTAAACAAGTTACTCAATAGCGCTGTGGAGTAAACTCCTCCCGGTAATGAAAGAAATTGGTTATGGAAGTTCAACTTTGCCCTAAAGGGGCCGCAAAAACACTACTTTTTATCCTTGGATTACTACTTTCAGCAAATATCTTGGCAATTAGCTTTAGATATTTTCCTAGGACCTTATTTACCTCAGCCTTACAATTATTTGACTTCAACACCGAAAATAGTTTTCCTACTTTATACTCCTTCATTATTCTCCTATTATCGGCTGGACTTCTAGGTTTGATTGGAATGCTAAGCCGGCAACAAGGTAAGCGGGGCAGAGGATGGTTTATTCTATCCCTAGTGTTCTTGTTCTTGGCGGTCGATGAGACTTTGATGATCCACGAAGCTTTAATGATCCCTGTACGTGAGACGCTCAATACTACAGGTTTTTTGTATTACGCCTGGATTATTCCCTATAGCATCTTACTCGTTCTTTTGTTTTTTATTCTTCTTCCCTTTATCGTCAAACTTCCCAACGATACCCGCAGAAACTTCTTTCTCGCTGGATTTATTTTTGTGGCCGGAGCCATTGGGGTTGAGGCGATCACGGGTTGGCACGTGACGGCTTTTGGGGATAAGAATGTAGGATTCGAGATCCTGTACACGATAGAAGAACTGCTAGAGATGGTAGGTGTAGTCCTGTTCATTTATGCGCTGCTGAATCATATCAGCCGGTATACGCATCTGGCGACCATCATTGTTGGGAAAAAGATTAGTTAAGGTCAGACTTATTGACATTATACTCTTTTCCCATCCACCTTGCCTTCCATCCTTCTTTTGGGGTGAAAGACCTGGGACGTCCTATGTCTAAGAAATAAGCTAATGGTTTCTTCTAGCTGACATAAAAAACATGCTGTTTGTGTTCGATGCTATTTTATCTTTTGGAGGCTGGGCAGGTACAGATCAAATCGATCAAGCTGAATCGAAAGATAATTTGCTTCCTTCCTACTCTTACTGAGGAAGCCTTGAGATGTCTAAAAGGAACTTACTTGACCATTCTTGTTGTCTACTCAAATTAAGTTCTTGGTCAGAGATAGATTTTTCCTAGCAATTGCAACCTTGCCACCCTTTCCCAAGTAAAAAACTTTAGGCATTTTAGGCGTAAACTGAAGTTTGTCAAGTCAATAAGCCTTAAGCCTAGATGAACAGAGCATAATGTCCCGCAATATTTAGATGAATTCTTCCAGTAGTTCCTGGTTATTTCTCTAAAGACCTACTTCAAGTAAAATCCATTTAAATTCTAACAAATAGTATGAACAGGCACCTGATACTCCGCGATCATGGCCTGGCGGCTACTGTTATAGCAGACACTTCCCTCGAACAGCCCCAGGTATCAATCATTCACAATGATGATTACACGAAGGCCTTTCCCGTGATTGGAGACATTGCATTCTTTAATGAGTCTGATTTTTATTCTGAAAAGATCCTGCAGGATAGATGTGAGCAATTGCTAAAAAGCACGGTAGAGACGGTCGATGCCTACGAGCAGTTTGTAAGGCAAAAAGGACGTCGCCCTAATTACGATATATATGCTTGTTTCCAACCTTTTAACGAGGCATTCAAAGCACTTTATCCATTTCTTCCGAGCCTAAAGAAACGTCTGAAACCTGGTGATTTACTACTCAATCTTTGGGATCGAACCGGTTGGAATGCGGCCCTATTGGCCGGTCTTTTCCCCGAGCAAAAAGTGATTTCAATTTGGGAGGGTGATAAAGATGTGCTAGGCTATAAGGGGTTTTATTTCTGGTATCAGAATCAGGAAGAAGGGCAAGGCTTTCAAGTTGCCTTTGCTAATTTGGAAAAACCACTTCCCTTTGCGGACAACTCTGTGGCGCTTGTGGTGGGCTTAGATACCTTCCATCGCTTCGACCAATCCTTGATGTTGAGCGAGATGTTGAGAATAACCACAGATGATGCTGCCATTGTATTTCCGCACGTGCACCTTTCCAATAATGAACCCGATCCCTTCTTTGAGCGAGGATGTCGACAATTGCATGGCACGGATTATGACCGCTTCTTTCAGCGAATGCTTAGCAAGACCGAAAGGGTGGGAATGGTTTTCCCAGAGCCTGAGATGTTTGCCTTGAATGAGCTATCAGAGAGCGGGCTTGCGCCACTGCAGTCACAACCCGATTCTCATCACTATAACTCTTGTATTGCTATTCTGCCAAAGTACTGGGTACAAGAAGAACAGCTGCAAGCCTTCCGTTTTAAAGATCTTGGATCGATCGATGATTGTCACATCTTGATTAATCCGCTCCTAGATATCAGCCTACATCAGGCGGTCGTTCGCCTCAATCGTGGCTATCTTTCAGATCGGGTGGGATACCTTTTAGATCGCCATCCCATCTACATGGAAAAACTAAGAAAAGCAGCTGATTATAAATTGTCTGAGCTAGAATGCAAATTGTTGTTTTGGGCAGGGCAGTTGCTTTCGGTAGCTGAAATTGCAGATAAGACGGGTTACGCGGTGGAGGATCTAGCCGCCGCCTTGGAGGAGTTGCAGACTAGAGACATTCTGCAGGTTGTACCTGTCTCCAAACAGAGTATTCGTCTGCAGGCATTTGTAAGTACCCAGACTTATGTGGTCCCTAAAAATGAGCAGACCATCAATGCGCTTTGGGAGCGTGCTGTCCGAAATTATTCGGAAGAACTGTTTTTGATTTCTGAAATGGATGAGAGTGAGTTTACTTATGAAGATAGCAATCAATTGATCAAACAAATCCAGGCGCGCTTGTTGAAGGCAGGACTGCAGAAAGGGGATAAGTTAGCCATTGTAAGCCCTAATCATTTTGAAGGGGTCCTGAGTCTACTGGCAGCTACGCAATTGGGTTTGGTAGTGGTACCCATAGAATATGACCTTCCTGAGAGCTCAATACGATATATTTTAGACCAAGTTCAGCCTAAACTAACCTTCCTCAGCCCTACCAATTTTGAGCGCTTATCGTCCCTCCTAAGTGCTGAACATACCATTGTATTTGACGAGGAAGAAGAAACAGAAGGCACGCTGTTTTCGGATTGGCTCATGGATATTGAGGAGGAGGTTGAAGCACCGAGTGCAGCAGTACATGAAAGAGATCTTGCTGTGATCTTGTACACCTCTGGTTCTACAGGCTTGCCGAAAGGGGTTCAGCTATCCCATGGACATCTGATGCGTAGTGCCAGATTGATTAGCGAGACCTACCAATGGCGCAAGACGGATCGGTTCTTGGCCTTGGGTGAACTAGATAGCATGAGTGGTTTGCGAAATTGCTGTTTTGCACCATTGGAAGTAGGTACGGGAAGTAATCTGTACCCCGCCTTGCGGAAATCATTCCTCGAAATTTTCAGTATCCCGATCCTTAATTATTACGGTTTGACCGAAACCACGGGCATTTGCACTGCAGAAACGGAAGAGAATCATCAACTTGATCAACACACTATCGGCATACCTGTGGCTTGCATCGCTCAAATCCTCACGGACGAAGGTAAATTGGCTAAGCCTGGCGAAAAAGGGGAACTCCGTATTTACAGTGAAAATATAATGATGGGCTATTACGCCAACCCAAAACTTACGGCCCAAGTGGTGAGAGATGGCTGGTTCTATACAGGGGACTATGCCAGTTTTACGGAAGAGGGACACATTGAGCTGATGGGGCGTAAACGCGATATCATCAAGACCGCCGACGGGAACCTAGTATTCGCTTCAGAAATTGAAGATTGCCTACAAGAGCAAACAGACCTCATCAAAGAAGCGGCTGTCACTGCCATCCACGAAGACGGAATGGAAAAGATCATTGCTTTCATCGTGCCTGAATCCACGGAAGCTGATTTGCGGGAGCTGGAAAAGAGCTTGAAAGCACATGTTATCAATCGACTAGGGAAAAGGAAGGCACCGCTGCGTTTTGTTCCTATTTCCGATATCCCGATTTCTGCGAATGGTAAGGTCCTAAAAGCACAACTTATTGAACAATATCTTCAAGAATCCCTATAAGCTAGACGCAAAATGACAGACACCGTTGCAATTTTCAAAAGACTAGAAGACAAAAAAATACAATCGAAGCTATTCGCCCAGCTCGATAAGAAATATACTTATGCTGATCTCCACACCGGATTAGCTAAAATGACGACCTACTTCCAACAAAAAGGCCTAAGCCAGGGAGATCGTTTAATCATTTCCTCTAGAGATAATTATGCCGTTAGCATCCTTTTTCTTTCTTGTTTGAAAAATGGCATCACCGCGATGATGTTGGACCCCGATATGGGGACGATCCGAGCGAACGAATTGATCAAGCTAACAGAGCCTAAGGGCTTGTTGGTAGATCATGAGCTTACTGCAGCCTGGTCTCTTGCAGATAAGACTGAGTTTATCTTGCCGATCAAGAAGGAAAAACAAAAGAAAGGATTGCTGTTCAAGAAGATGCTTAAGAGCAAGAGCAATGGAGCGCAAAAGGCGACGACCTTTCCGGCTATTCTCAATCAACTAGAGGAAGGAGATGGACCGAGTCAGATAGATCCAGAGAGCACTGCTTACATCCTGTTTACCTCTGGCTCTACCTCCACACCCAAGGCTGTGCAGATCAGTCATCGGGCTTTGTGGGCCAATTTGAATACGATAGTGAAAGTGTATAATATCGAGGAAGGGGATAGAGTATTCAATATCCTAACAGCCTATCATACAGATGGTATTATTCAAGGCCCTGTGCTGGCTGTCCTAAACACACATAGCTGGTATCATCCTTTTGAATTTGCGATCGACAAGATCGAAGCGATTTTCGACAGCATCTATAAATATCGGATTACCCATTTCATTACTGTTCCAACCATGCTGGCTTTCCTCAATAAATTCTCGGATGGATTTGAGGATACCTTTGACAATGCCGATTTTAAGAGCATAATCACCTCCGCCTCTCCCTTGGAAGTTGAATTATGGAAGACCTTTGAACAGAAGTTCAATACCCGGATCGTCAATAACTACGGCTTGACGGAAACAGTGGTAGGGGCCAGTTATTGCGGACCAAGCCCGTCCACACATCGCATCGGATCAGTGGGCGTGCCAGTGGATTGTGAATTCAAAATCATCAACGAGACGGGAGAGACCTTAGGAGATAATGAACAAGGTGAATTACTCATTAAAGGAGATAACTTGCTGACGAATTACCTGAATAATGAAGAAGCGACAGCGGCCGCCATACAAGATGGTTGGTTTCATACAGGTGATTTTGCCAAACGTGATGAGGATGGCTTCTACTACATCGTCGGACGCAAGAAAAACCTGATCATTTCGGGAGGAATCAATATACAACCGGAAGAAGTAACCGCGGTATTAAATACCCACCCAGCGGTACTAGAATCAGCATCCTTAGGTTTACCAGATGATATTTTTGGGGAGAAACTAGTAGCAGCTGTTGTACTCAATACAGGTACTTCGGTCGATGAATTGGCCTTGGTTGAGCACTGCCGAACAGAGTTAGAGGAGGCTAAGGTGCCAAAGAAGATTCATTTTGTGAGTGCTATACCCAAGACAGGCTCTGGAAAGATCAAATATCAGGAGGTGACGGAACTGCTGAAGGCCGATAAAGAACTGGTACTAAGCAATGGTGATCACGGTTATACCGAGGGCATCCTCGCCGCTGCGGCAGATGCGTTCAAAATAGATGCTTCTAAATTAGATATGAAGGGGGATTCCTTGAGTATCGATGGCTGGGATTCCATGGCCCATTTGGTCTTTATTACGAATCTAGAAGATCAATTTAAAGTGCGCTTTAATTCCAAGGAGATCATGGTGATGAATACCTTGGCAGAGGCTGAGCAGATTCTCGCTGCAAAACTGAACTAGGAATGAAGCACAGATTTCCTCCTTTGTGGGTGTGGGCTTGTACCATGGGCTTTGTGATGCTAACAGTCTTTGTCATAGGTAGTTCTGGAATCATTGATATACGCCATGGCTTTGGAACCAATTATGGGAGCTTCAGAAGCCGTCTAGCGCATTTGAAATCCACTGCCGAAATCAACGAAGGCGATAAGGTGGTTGTGGTGATTGGTTCTTCTTTCACGGCCATGGCTGTGGATCATCGGCCTTTCTTCTATGATAAGTACCAACAGAGTCATGGGGGTAACCTACATGTGTTCAAGCTATACATGTATGGTTGCAATGCTGAAGTTTTCCAGAGACTTCCGGAATTCTTCGAAATGGCTGCATCCTTGCAGCCGGACATCGTCTGTGTGGAGGAACACCTATTGGCCATTAATGAAAATCCAGATACAGATGGCATGAGCATACCGAGCTGGATAAGTGACTTCAATTTAGGCGTAAACGCCATAAGAAGTTACTTTCTTCCAGAGTCGGATAGTACAGAATGGCATGATGTACCCACCTTTGAGTTCTTCTGGAAATACCATGATACTACTTATCACGCGGATTCGTTGGAGGTCGGTCAAAAACCGAATTACCAGGTAAGAAACTATGCCAGCAATCGCCGATTAAATAAGTGGCTCAAGACATATGTGCCTGACAACACACATATAGTATGCATCAGTATACCCAGAGCTCCACATGCCGAAGAAAAGTTGGCCAAACTTAGAGGTCAGGAAGACTACTTGAGCTTGAGGGATAAATACGAGGAACAACATGAGGTAGACTTTTGGATATTCCCAGATACCCTGCCCTATATCATGTATTCGGGAGATGATCATTTGAATATGACGGGGATGCGTAGATACTCAAATTGGTTGAGCGAGCAAATTGAAAAGCAACTTCACCCCTGATGGATATTCTAAACCTCATATTGGCATTCTTGGCTGTTCTGGTACCGATTTGCTGGTTGGTGCCCAGCAAATGGCAGGTCTGGGCTATTGTCGTAGGGACTTTGGCGTTTCTGTTGTGGCAGTCTCCGATTTCCGTTGCCATTCTTGCATTTACCACCGTAAGTAGTTATGGAATTTTCCAATCGGGTCTGAATAGGGCGTGGGCCACGATAATGATTCTGTTGCAATCCATAGGACTATTTGTTCTGTACAAAGCAAACTGGGCTCCCGATGTATTGCAAGATGGTAATCGATTGATACCCTTAGGCTTATCGTACTATTCCTTTCGACAGATTCACTATGCTATCGAGCAATACAAGGAGAAAGTTCCAATACATAGTTTTGGGGAGTACGTGTGCTATATGTTCTTTTTACCGACCATCTTAGTGGGGCCTATCAATCGTTTTCCCACCTTCATGCGCCATCTGCGACGGCGACGGTGGGATGAACAGATGTTTGCGGATGGCTTAGAACGGATATTATATGGCTATGCGAAGATTGTGATCTTGGGTAATTTTTTGGTGTCACGGATCATAGCAGAGGCGATTGAAGACATTGATCATCAGTATATCTGGCTGAAGACCTATTTGGAGTCCATCAATTTCTTGCTTAATACCTACTTCCAGTTCGCTGGCTTTTCCGATGTAGCTATTGGTCTAGCACTCCTCTGTGGCTTTAGAGTGATGGAAAATTTCAACTACCCACTCAGCGCACCGAATATCAATGAATTCTGGAATCGCTGGCATATTTCGCTATCGTCTTGGTGCAAAGACTACGTCTACATACCCGTTGCCAGCATCACTCGGCAGCCCATTTGGGGGATCATTTTTACGATGTTGGTTATCGGACTCTGGCATGAATTGTCCATGAAATATATTATCTGGGGATTGTTTCATGGCATAGGTATTGCCATTTGGCATCTCTATAAGAATAGTGGAATAGCAAATCGCCTGACGAAAAATTTGCCTTATTACGAATTCTGGGCAAAAGTGCTGACTTTCCACTTTGTGGTTTTGAGTTTCGTTATCGTAATGGAACCTGATTGGATTTCTGTTTGGGAGCGATATAAGATTTTACTGTTTTTTAACTAGAAAGTATGTACGAATTTCTGCTCAAATATCTATCGGTTCGCTGGGCCAATGTGGGAATTATACTTTGGTATACTTTTTTAGTGCTATTGATCCTGTATATGATGCAGGTGGAAGAGGCCAATTTTCGATATATCGATTACTAGTTCAGCGCTCTATTCCCAAATGGTACTCAAGTAGGCCAATTCTTTCCCATCTTCTTCCTTGACCAGCCTATGCTGAAAGTGTCCAGCTTCCTTTTCAAAGCATTGAGAAACGACCCGATCTTCCAGTAAAGCTTCAGCTTGGTATTGCACTTGCATATCCACCAATTGTTTATGCTCTAGCACGCGCTGGGGTAGACTTTCGAGCATCCATTGGATGTAATAGGTATTGTTTAGATGTCTGTTAAAATCCAGGTCATGCCAATTTACACGGAAAGATTTTTCCCAATGAACCTCGTCCATTTCCTTGTCCATTTTGGTATTGACTCTCGGCAAGTAAGTTTCGGGAGCAGGTAGGCGCTCTTCCAATTTCAGTATAAAGGCGGGAATTCGGGTTAAGCGTCGCGTTTTCGTATTCATCAATAGCCAGGCGGTACTCGAAGAAGCAATTTGCTCACCAGATTCATCGAAAATGCGGAAGTCTCGGTAGGTGTATACGCGTTCAAAACCAGAGGGGTGAGTTCTCACTCGAATCTTTTCTCCCAATCTAGGCAATCGTACGACCTCCATATGATTCCGCATCAATATCCAGGAGATATCATGTGGCTCCAAATCCCAGACCGAAATGCCCAACTTGATGACTTGTTCCATTGCTGCCTCCTGCATCAGGCGGACTAGGGCTGGAAGTGTAGCCCCCTTTCGACTATCGATATCATAGGTGCGGATCTGAAATTCGGCCTCGTGTACAATGGGTTTCAGTGGGCTGGTCATAATGCAGTGATTCTTTGGCCCAAAAGAAACTAATTTTAAGGGGATAAGCAAATTCACCTTGCTCGCCACATAGGTTCCGAGTTAGGAAAGGAAGTATATCTGGCAGAAGTGGCCTTCTAAGCCCATCCTTAGGACGATACACCGCTTGAGGCAGAAAGCAGCGATAAGCCTTCATCTTGACTTAGCTGCCCCTGTTTCCTTATATACTTTGGCGATAAACTTAAGCACAACTGATCAAATTGGTGATTTTGCTGCTGATCCATATAAAATTCTATTGCCTAAGCGGGGGTAAGGACGCCAACAAAATCATTGAAAAGCGAGTAGCCGTTTATCCACCAATAATTTTAATTCTGGCTTTGGTAATTCAAGGGAAAACCTTACCTTTGCAATCGCTTTTGACAGAGGGGTGCCCTCCGTCCATCTTGAAAGAGGTGTTAAGCGAGCGTTAATTAATTGAATTTTAATCGTAAATGCGAACGTATGCCAACCATTAATCAGCTCGTACGCAAAGGCAGAACACAGGTTATCACAAAAAGCAAGTCTAGAGCTTTGGACGCATGTCCACAGAAGCGTGGGGTTTGCACGAGAGTATATACTACTACTCCGAAGAAACCTAACTCTGCGTTGCGTAAGGTAGCGAAGGTTCGTCTAACAAATGGCATTGAGGTGATCGCTTATATCCCAGGAGAGGGGCACAACTTGCAAGAGCACTCTATCGTACTGATTCGCGGTGGTAGGGTAAAAGACTTGCCAGGGGTGCGCTACACGATTGTTCGTGGTGCTTTGGATACTGCAGGGGTGAGTGATCGTAAGCAGAGCCGTTCGAAGTACGGAGCTAAGAGACCTAAGTAGTAATTATGTTTCAATCATTGTAGGTATTCCTACGGAAACCTCTAATTAAGAGAAATGAGAAAAAGAAAACCAAAATTAAGAATTCCTCAGCCGGATCCACGATACGGTGACCCTTTAGTAACCCAGTTCGTCAACAACATGATGTGGCAGGGTAAAAAGACTACTGCTTTCCGCATTTTTTATGATGCAATGGACATCATCAAAGATCGCACTAAGCAGGAAGAGCACGCTATCTGGAAGAAGGCTCTCAATAACGCTATGCCTCAAGTAGAGGTTCGTAGCCGCCGAATTGGTGGTGCTACGTTTCAGATTCCAACTGAGATTCGCCCTAAGCGTAAAATCTCTATTGGTATGAAATGGCTTATCAAATTTGCCCGTACACGCAGTGGAAAGGGTATGGCTGAAAAATTAGCTGCAGAGCTAATTGCCGCTAGCAAGGGAGAAGGTGCAGCTGTGAAGCGTAAAGAAGATACGCACAAAATGGCTGAATCTAACCGAGCTTTCGCTCACTTCCGTGTTTAATAATTATAATCTTAACCTTTTAAATTCCGTAAAGGAGTAACTATGGCAAAAGATCTCAAATACACGAGAAACATTGGGATTGCTGCTCACATTGATGCGGGTAAGACTACGACTACTGAGCGTATTCTATACTACACCGGTATAAGCCATAAGATCGGTGAGGTGCACGATGGTGCTGCTACCATGGACTGGATGGAGCAGGAGCAGGAAAGAGGAATTACTATTACTTCGGCTGCCACCAAGACTTCTTGGAAGTGGAAAGACGAAGAATATACGGTTAACATCATTGATACTCCAGGTCACGTTGACTTTACTGTTGAAGTAGAGCGCTCACTACGTGTATTGGATGGGGTGGTTGCCCTTTTCTGTGCAGTATCTGGTGTTGAGCCACAATCTGAAACTGTTTGGCGTCAAGCTGATCGTTATAAAGTACCAAGAATCGGTTTCGTTAATAAAATGGACCGCTCTGGTGCAGACTTCTTTAATGTAGTGAATGATGTAAAGGAAAAACTAGGTGCAAACCCAGTGCCTTTGCAAGTGCCAATCGGAGCTGAAGAGCGCTTTAAAGGAGTTGTTGACCTGATTACCAATCAAGCGATTGTTTGGAATGAGGAAGACAGAGGAATGACTTACGAAGTAATTGACATTCCTGAAGACTTGAAAGATACCGTTGAAGAGTACAGAGAAAAGTTGTTGGAAGCGGTAGCAGAATATGACGAGTCTTTGATGGAGAAATACTTCGAAGATCCAGATTCAATTTCTGCAGATGAGATTCGTGCGGCTATCCGTGCGGCAGTGATCGACATGAGCATCATCCCAATGATGTGTGGATCTGCTTTTAAGAATAAAGGAGTTCAAGCTGCTCTTGATGCAGTATGTTCTTTCTTACCTTCTCCTGTAGATGTTGATGCGATCGAAGGTACTGATCCTCGTACAGATGAGCCTGTTACTAGAAAGCCTAGCAATGATGAGCCTTTCGCAGCATTGGCCTTCAAAATTGCTACCGACCCTTACGTTGGTCGTTTGGCCTTCTTCCGTGTGTACTCTGGTACATTAGATGCTGGTTCATATGTCATGAATACACGTTCTGGTAAGAAAGAGAGAATCTCTCGTTTGTACCAGATGCACTCCAACAAGCAAAATGCAGTACCCGGCGTTCAAGCTGGAGACATCGCAGCAGCTGTTGGTTTCAAAGACTTGAGAACAGGGGATACGATTTGTGCAGTTGATAAGCCAATCGTACTGGAGAGCATGACTTTCCCAGAGCCTGTGATCGGGGTGGCTGTAGAGCCAAAATCTCAGAAAGACTTGGACAAGTTGGGTATGGCTTTGGCCAAATTGGCTGAAGAGGATCCTACTTTCCGCGTACGATACGACGAAGACACTAACCAAACCGTAATCAGCGGTATGGGTGAGCTTCACTTGGAAATCATTGTTGACCGTTTGAGAAGAGAGTTTAAAGTAGAGTGTAACCAAGGTCAACCTCAGGTAAATTACAAAGAAGCACTTACCAAAACTGTTGAACACCGTGAGCGCTTGAAAAAGCAAACGGGTGGTTCTGGTTTGTTCGCCGATATGGAATTCGAATTAGGCCCAGCCGATGAAGAATTCTTGGAAAGCGAAGACTTCAAGAATGGTAAGACTAAGTTGCAGTTCGAGTGGGGTATCGTTGGTGGTGCTATCGACAAGAACTACGTCAAGCCAATTAGGGACGGATTCACTGCGATGATGGACAATGGTATCCTTGCTGGCTACAGCATCGATAGCATGAAAGTTAGAGTATTTGATGGATCTATGCACGCGGTTGACTCGAAACCTATTGCCTTCGAACTTTGTGCGAAGGAAGGATTCAAAGCAGCAGCAGGTAGAGCAAAATCTGTACTTCTTGAGCCAATCATGAAGCTCGAGGTTGTAACTCCTGAAGAATACGTTGGACCTGTAATCGGTGACTTGAACCGTCGTCGTGGTCTTCCTAAGAATCAGGAAGCTCGTATGGGGGGAGCAGTAGCCATCCAGGCTGATGTACCTCTATCAGAAATGTTCGGTTATGTAACTTCACTTCGTACGATTACTTCTGGTCGTGCAAGTTCTACGATGGAATTCTCTCACTATGCGGAGGCTCCTCAAGGGATTGCTAAAGAAGTAATTGAAAAAGCAAGAGGAGAAGTTAAAGTATAAGAATAGCATGTGGTTATTGGCTGGCGAAAGCTGCCAGTAACCACATCTTGATAATAAGATACACGTACAGACTACTACGTTACTTTTAGTATAGCAGAAAGACGTTTTTATCAAAAACATTTTAATTCAGGCATGAATCAGAAAATCAGAATCAAACTCCGTTCTTACGACCATAATTTAGTAGACAAGTCTACTGAAAAGATCGTTAAAACAGTTCGGAATAGTGGTGCTGTCGTTACTGGTCCGATTCCGCTGCCCACCGAGAAGAAAATCTTTACCGTGCTCCGTTCGCCGCACGTCAACAAGAAAGCTCGTGAGCAGTTCCAATTGCGTACCCACAAACGCCTCATCGAAATTTACACGCCCACCCAGAAGACAGTAGATGCCCTGTCCAAGCTGGAGCTGCCGAGTGGGGTTGACATTCAGGTTAAATTGACGTGATAATAAACGACGGAGCTTTACAGGAAAGGTTTTCCTTACCAATCTTGTAATCCTGTCCATTTTTTGTAAAGTCTGAAGATGCTAGATGTTAGATATTAGGCGCTTGTCCTAATAGATTCGAAGTGAGCTGGATTTTGCGCTTTCCGCCATCATTCCTCGCCATTTTGGATCAAGACAGAGGTAGAAACTAGATGTCCACGAGCTGATCGTTATAGTGAGTTTTCGTATATGGCATCCAAGTCTGTTATCTAATATCTGCTGGTTGATAACCCTGCTAAAGCTAGGTCTATCAACGGCGATCTAGAGTCTGTCATCTTTGAGTTCCTCAGCCTCCATACTGAGGTCCATAAAAAGAAAAACTGATGAACGGATTAATCGGAAAAAAGATCGGAATGACCAGCGTTTATAATGACGCGGGTCGTAATGTGCCATGCACGGTAATCGAGGTGGGCCCCTGTGTTGTGACCCAGGTTAAGACAGCTGAATCCGATGGCTACAGCGCTATCCAAGTCGGTTTTAGCGAAGCTAAAGCTAAAAATACTTCCAAAGCCCTTCAAGGACATTTTGACAACGCCAAAACTACTCCAAAACGTAAAGTGGCTGAGTTTCGCGATTTCGAAACGGAAAAAACCTTAGGTGAGACGATCACTGTTGACGAGGTTTTTGAAGAAGGAGATTTCGTAAACGCAATTGGTACTTCCAAGGGTAAAGGTTTCCAGGGGGTTGTTAAAAGACACGGCTTTGCGGGTGTAAATGACGCCACGCACGGTCAGCACAACCGTCAACGTGCCCCAGGTTCTATTGGTGCGGCTTCTTATCCAGCCAAAGTTTTCAAAGGTATGCGTATGGCAGGTCGCGATGGTGGCCGTCAAGTGAAGATTCAAAACCTTGAGGTAGTGAAGATCTTCCCAGAGCGTAACCTGATTTTGGTGAAGGGAGCAGTCCCAGGCCATAAAGGAGCCTACGTTATTCTTGAAAAGTAATTATTAATGGTGTCTCGCGAATTTCGATTGGCGAACGCATTAACGCGATAAAAAATGAAGCTCGAGGTTTTAAATATTCAAGGCGAGAAAACAGGGAGATCCGTGGATCTACCAGAAGATATTTTTGGTATCGAACCCAATGAGCACGCGGTGTACTTGGCTGTAAAGCAATTCTTGGCTAACCAAAGACAAGGAACGCACAAAGCCAAAGAACGTGGCGAGGTCGCTGGTTCTACCCGCAAACTTAAGCGCCAAAAGGGAACGGGTACAGCTCGTGCTGGTGATATCAAAAATCCCGTCTTCAGAGGAGGTGGACGTATTTTCGGTCCAAGACCGCGAAAATATACCGTTCGCTTGAACAAGAAGGTGAAGAGATTGGCTAGAAAATCTGCTTTGTCTGATAAGGCAGCAGCTGGTAATATCTTGATCGTAGAGGACTTCTCCTTTGAAGCGCCAAAAACAAAAGAGTTTATCAATATTCTTCAGCAGCTTGATGTGAACGGTCAGAAAACGATCCTAGTCACTTCGGATTTCGAAAAAGAGGTCTACCTATCTAGCCGCAACGTGCCTAAAACGGAGACAGTGCGTGCTACGGACCTTAATACTTACGAGATCATGAACGCGGGTAAGTTGATCCTTTCCGAAGGAGCCGTGGAGAAGATTAAAGAAACCTTTGCAAACGCATAATCATGGCTAAGACAGTATTAGTAAAACCGATCATTACGGAAAAGGCGGAAGGCTTGTCTGACAGCTTGAATCAATATTCTTTCGTTGTCGATCGCAAAGCCAATAAGATCGAAATCCGTAAGGCGGTAGAAGAAATGTATGGCGTGACGGTTGACTCCGTTAACACAATGATCATGCCTGCTAAGACTAAAAATCGTACTACTCGATCTGGATATGTACGCGGACGGGTTTCTTCTTACAAGAAAGCCATCATTACATTGACAGAAGGAGAAGAGATAGATTTCTTTGGTGACATTTAAGTTCATTCATTGAGTGTGGAACTAGTTCCTTAAGTCACCAAGGGGAATGTATAATTGAGAGTGTATAATGAATAGATTTCCATCCTTCATTTTTCATTCATAATTTTTCATTCTTCATTACAAGGGCTAGGCTCCGAAATTCAATGTCTAATAAATTTTTAAGTAATGCCAGTTAAAAAGTATAATCCGATTACGCCGGGTACTCGAACGAGAGTAGGGAATGCTTATACGGAGATTACGACGAATAAGCCGGAAAAGACCCTATTGGCACCTTTACACAAGTCGGGTGGACGTAACCACGACGGTAAAATGACGGTACGCCAAAGAGGTGGTGGACACAAGCGTCGTTACCGTGTGATTGACTTCAAGAGAGATAAGGATGGAGTAGTAGGAACAGTGAAGTCAATTGAGTATGATCCAAACCGTACGGCTTTTATCGCTTTGATCGAGTATACGGATGGTGAGAAGAGATACATCGTTGCTCCTAATGGCTTGAAGGTAGGTGCGGAGATTGTATCTGGAGCAGGAGCGGCACCAACTGTTGGTAATGCCCTTTATTTGAAAGATATTCCTTTCGGTGTAGTTATTCACGCGATTGAGATGCAGCCTGGAAGAGGAGCTGCTTTGGCTAGAAGTGCAGGTACAAAAGGTACCTTGAAAGGTAGAGAAGGAAAATATGCCATTATTGAGTTGCCATCAGGTGAGGTGCGCAGAATTCTACAAACTTGTAAAGCGACTATCGGTTCTACCTCTAACCCAGACCACGGTCTACAGGTACTAGGTAAAGCAGGTCGTAAGCGTTGGTTAGGAAGAAGACCTCGAGTAAGAGGTGTAGCCATGAACCCAGTAGATCACCCAATGGGTGGTGGTGAAGGCCGTGCTTCTGGAGGACACCCACGTTCTAGAACAGGTATCATGGCCAAAGGTCAGAAAACCCGTAACAACAAGAAGTACTCTACGAGCCTGATCATTTCTAAGCGTAAATCGAAATCAAGAAAATAATAGCTAGATAATGGCAAGATCAATAAAAAAAGGCCCCTACGTCTTTCACAAGTTGTTGGATAAAGTGGCTAAAGCTAAGGAATCAAAGAAGAAGATGGTGATCAAAACTTGGTCTCGTTCTTCAATGATCATTCCTGATATGGTTGGTGAGACTATTGCCGTTCACAATGGCAAAACTTTCATCCCCGTATTTGTAACGGAAAACATGGTGGGACACAAATTGGGTGAATTTTCTCCAACCCGCAACTTTAGAGGTCACTCCGGTAACCGTAAGAAATAATTGTTAAGTCGATTGGAGCAATCCAATTCATCATAATTAATCAAATTATGGAAGCAATAGCCAAACTCAAGAATGTCCCCATGTCAGCGCGCAAAATGCGCCTAGTGGTGGATAATATCAGAGGAAAAGATGTGGATGAGGCTTTGGATATCCTTCGCTTCACCAAGAAGGAGGCAGCAAGCTGGCTGGAAAAACTGCTACTATCTGCTATCGCCAACTGGGAATACAAGTTGGATGGCCTGGAAAGTGCAGATGACTACGAATTGTACGTCAAGACGATCTTCTCTGATGAAGGTGCACAGCTAAAACGTTTCCGTCCTGCTCCTCACGGTAGAGCGCACCGAATTCGCAAGCGCACGAACCACGTCACTCTCATTGTTGAAAACCGTATCCCAGTTGCTCAGGATGAAGCCGGCGACGATGATGCAGAGATCGAAGAGGTGATCGAAGCAGTTGAGGAAACAGCTGACGAATAAGCTATTTAAAAAAACATTTATACACCATAGATATGGGTCAAAAGACAAATCCAATTGGTAATCGTTTAGGTATCATCAAGGGATGGGAATCTAACTGGTTCGGTGACAAGGACTATGCCCAGAAGGTAGTTGAGGATGAGCATATCCGCAAATACTTGGAGGCACGGGTACACAAAGGTGGTATCGCTCGTATCATCATCGAGCGTACACTAAAGCGTATCACAGTTACAATTCACACATCTCGTCCTGGTATCATTATCGGTAAGGGAGGTCAAGAGGTAGATAGAATTCGTGAGGAGTTGAAAAAACTCACTGGAAAGGACGTCCAAATCAATATCGTAGAAATCCGCAAGCCAGAGCTTGACGCAGCTATCGTAGCTGAATCTATCGCCAAGCAATTGGAAGCGAGAATTAACTATCGTCGTGCGATTAAGATGGCTATCCAGTCTACCATTCGTGCCGGTGCAGAAGGGATTAAGGTGAGAATTGCTGGCCGTTTGAATGGTTCTGATATGGCTCGTTCGGAGGAATACAAAGAAGGACGTACTCCTTTGCACACCTTCCGAGCAGATATCGACTATGCTTTGAAAGAGGCCTTGACCGTATACGGTATCATTGGTATCAAAGTATGGATCTGTAAAGGAGAGGTACTTGGAAAACGTGACTTGTCTCCAAACGTCGGCGTGCAACAGAAAGGTGGAAGAGGTGACCGCAGAGGTGGTGGAAGAGGCGACCGTAGAGGTGGCGGAAGAGGTGGCGATCGCAGAGGCGGTGGCGGCGGAAGAAACCAAAGAAGAGGTTAGAATAATTAACAAAAATGCCTTACCTTTGCACAGCTTTTTCGGAAGCTGGCCCTTAAAGGCATTTTTCGGACTCATATCGTAAAATATTACGACCATGTTACAGCCAAAAAGAACAAAGTATCGCAAGCAGCAGAAGGG
>ENA-UENV01000046-UENV01000046.1-marine-metagenome-genome-assembly--contig:-NODE-46-length-37870-cov-2.737215_pt1 | contig 37870 bp, 30 predicted proteins | sample MGYA00237878_ERZ529328 | MGnify/ENA primary metagenome ERZ529328 (study PRJEB26372, sample SAMN05368348) | marine metagenome | biome: cultured habitat; feature: ocean water; material: water; isolation... | reverse complement strand
TGTATTCATCAGATTGAGCAAGGCTTGTCGTTCCATTGATAGCCTTTTACCCTTAGCAAGCCAAATTCGCTCTTCCGAGCTCCTGTCAATGAGTGTATTTCTGGTCAAATTGATCGGTGCAATAGGTTAACGAAAAGATAAATTACGTACCGTCGCTACACTGAGTGACTTGCTTCAAAAGAGGCAAGGCCCAAGCGTACCGCCAGTTGCACAAGCAAGTGGTTCCAGGTAGTAATGTAATTTGACTATTGCTGTAGAGAGGAAAATATTGGTGTTAATACAAGGAGTAGCACTGTGTTTCCACAATAATAAGAAAATCGGCTGGTATCAAGGGTGCATTTGGATGAAAAATCCCATTTTCCCGACCAGGAAGCCATTTTTGATGCCCAAATTGGTCTCATCTAGGCCGAATATTCTGCTATTTTCGACACTTCTTTACCCGAACTTTAAAATCTCATGATAAAATGACAGAATGTTATTGAGGCTCTATACCTTTGGGCTCTTCTATAAATTCCTTCCTTATAACGTGATAGAAAACCTATGGAAATAAAGACTATCGTATTTGATTTAGGGGGTGTATTGATCGATTGGGATCCAGCTTACCTCTATAGAAAAATGTTTGACGACCCCAAGGAGATGGAGTATTTCTTAACGGAAGTTTGTACGCCAAGTTGGAATGCAGAACAAGACGCCGGTCGAAGCTGGGAAGATGCCATCAACTTATTGTTACCGGATTTTCCAAAGTACGAAAATGAAATTCGGGCTTATTTTGGCCGCTGGACCGAGATGCTGGGTGGCCCCATCGAAGGAACGGTGGATATTCTCAGGGAGATTAAAGAAGGAGGACGCTATCGTCTGTATGCCCTAACCAACTGGTCTGCAGAAACCTTTCCCTTTGCCCTCGAGCGGTATGATTTCTTACAATGGTTCGAAGGTACCTTGGTATCCGGGGCAGAGCATCTGAAGAAACCTGATCGGAGAATTTATGACTTGCTGCTAGATCGCTACCAAATTGACGGGCCAACGGCCTTATTCCTTGACGACAGCATGGCTAATGTCGAAGGATCTATAGCAGCGGGCTTACCCGCTATCCAATTTCATAATCCAGCACAATTACGAGAAGATCTCCAACAAAAGGGGATATTATAAAATCGCTTTTTCAACAGCCTTCCACCACAAAACTTGGACTTGATGAAAAAAATGAATCAACTATTGGTTTTGTCCTTTTGCTTCTTGAGTTTTTGCTTCTCTCTTGCAGGACAGGAGGATCCAAAAAAATGGACACCAGAAGATATTATCCACACGGAATTTTTACAATCACCTGTATTCTCTCCGGATCATCAAATGGTCGTTTGGAGCAAGCGTCGAGCGGTGAAAAAGAAGGATGCTTTCGTGTCTGATCTTTACCTGACCCGCTTGAACAACAAGAAGGACGGTAAATTTCGAACCGTGCGCTTGACCAATGCCGATGATAGCGATAGTTCTCCCTCCTTTTCACGAGATGGAGAAACGATCTACTTCCAATCGGGTAGAGAAAAAGGTAAAAAGCTATGGTCTTTGAGCATATTCGGAGGCGAACCTATGGAGGTGGCAACCTTTGAAAATGGCATTTCCAATCTCCAGTGGCTCAACGATTCTACATTTACCTACGTGTCTCACGAGGGTAAATCAAAGTTTGAGCTGGATAATGAAAAAACCAAGGACAATACGGTTGTAGTAGAGGACACGGTGTATTGGCGCAGGAGTAGAATCTATGCTTACGATCTAAAGGGTAAGAGTACGAAGCGACTTACTACTAATCACTTTCCTATTTCTTATTACAAAGCCTCCCGGAATGGTAATTGGATTGTGTATCGAACCACCCAGCATCCTTCTTTTGCTTCCGATGCTAATCCTGATCCGAAGTATTATCTACTCAATGTAGCAACTGGACAAAGAGAGGAAATTCTTCAGGGGCTACAAACTCCCTCAAACGTGCAATTCACGGCCGACCACAAAGGCTTCTATTTTGGAGCTACGCTTTCCTCTAACCCAGAATGGAACGGCGCAGGAGTTACCGAATTGTATTATTACGACTTGGGAAGTAAGTCCTACACTAAGCTGAATCTGAGCTGGAAATGGGGTTTTGAAGGAAGTTATCGAGTGATTGGACAAGATGTACTGGTGGCTTTGGCCAATGGTCCAACGGATAAATTAACCTTCTACAAGAAAGATGCAGCGGGCAAATCCTGGACCAAATCCGATTTAGCATTGGGAGACAAGGCGGATCATGTTTGGATATCGGCGATGTCCGATGATGGCCAAAAGGTAATTTATGAGCATTCCACGGCGAGTCAATTGCCAAAGTATTATGTAGCAGATGTAAAGGTAGCCGCTGGGAAGTTAAGTTTTGAACAAGAGGAGTCTTTCGTAGATTTCAACAAGAAGCTGGCTAAGAAATCCATCACGAAATCTGAAGTATTGCGCTGGAAGGGCTACAATGATGATCAAGTGAATGGTATTCTCTACTATCCGGAAAATTACGAGGAAGGAAAACGCTACCCATTGGTGCTTTCGATTCATGGTGGGCCATCTGGTGTGGATCAGGATCGCTGGCGTGAACGCTGGTCTACCTATCCTCAGATCCTTGCTCAACGTGGGGCTTTTGTTTTGAAGCCTAATTACCATGGCTCTTCTCACCACGGACTTGCCTTTGTAGAGAGCATCAAGAAAAACTACTACACTCCAGAATTAGAAGATATTACCAAAGGCCTGCAAGTATTGAATGATCGTGGGATGATCGATATGGATCAGTTAGGGGTTATGGGATGGTCGAATGGGGCTATTTTGGCCACTATGCTGACGGTGCGTTACCCGGATATGTTCAAAGTAGCCTGCCCTGGTGCCGGTGATGTCAACTGGACTTCGGACTTCGGAACCTGCCGCTTTGGAGTGTCTTTTGATCAAAGTTATTTTGGTGGCGCACCTTGGGATAATGTGGATGGGAAGACTTATAATGAGGCATATATTACCCAGTCTCCCTTATTCGAAATGGAAAAAGTGAAAACGCCGACGATTATTTTTCACGGAAGTGAGGATCGAGCCGTACCAAGAGATCAGGGCTGGGAATACTACCGATCCCTACAGCAGATTGACCAAACGCCGGTACGTTTCCTTTGGTTTCCTGGCCAACCCCATGGCTTGAGAAAAGTGACTCATCAATTACGTAAAATGAACGAGGAGATAGCCTGGATTGATGAGTATCTCTTCAAGAAGAAGAAAACGGATAATCCCACTTTCAAGGAAGATAGCCCATTGGCACTATTGCTCAAGCGGGATAAGGCCAGTAGGGTAGGGGATCAGTTTGGGCAAAAACTAGAGCAGACCCTCATCCCAGAAATGGTGGAATGGAAAAAAGACTCCCTATGGCTAGGGCGCTTCGAAGTGACCAACGCTCAATATGCGGCCTTTAACAGCAAACATATATTCCCTGCTTCCGAAGCCAATTACCCAGCAATGGTTGACTTTGCTATGGCACAGGCCTACACCCAATGGCTAAGTAAGAAGACGGGCCAACCCTACCGGCTCCCGAATGTAGAAGAATCAAAAACTTGGCATAAGAAAGCCCACAAGAAAGGGGCTAAGGAGAATACCTTGAGTTACTGGGCGGGATATGCCCTGACGGCCAATGAGGTGAACAACTTCCGTCAAAAGCTAGGAGAAGCCAACCAAAACCTAGTAAAATCGGTCGGAGAATTTCCACCCACTAAGCTAAACGATGCTGAAGTCTACGATCTAGCGGGTAATGTCGCAGAATATGACCAGAAAGGCGGGACCTATGGATATAGTGCCTATGATTACGTAGATCCACATGATCCTGCTGTGAAGCCGGTGAAAATAGGATTCAGAGTCGTAAAGCAGAAAAAGTAGGGGTAGGCTTGAAAATTCCTGCTATTCAGCAGGGCAAGTACTCTTTTTTAGAGATGCGTCGCGGTGGCGATAATTCAAACAAGGAATTAGCATTTTCTTCGCGCCGAATATAGAGGCAGGCTAATCAGCCTGCCTCTATACTATATATCCAGCTAACTAAATTTATGTTTCATGCGAAAACAAAACCTCTTATTGGCTGCATTGGCACTGCTAGTAGCAGCCTGCGGTCCAACTAATACAACAGAAAATACCGAGGCTGCCCAAGAACCAAGCATCAACGATGCACATCTTGCGGACGCCCCAGCTAGTCTGATCAAAGTGCTAGATACCCATGGGGGATATGATACCTGGGCTGCGCAGCAGACCATGACATACGCAATGGCTGCGAAGAATGAAAAACATCAAATTGATCTACCTACTCGGAAGGTTCGCTTAGAGGGCGACAAGTGGACGATTGGTTACGATGGTGAAGGGGTTTGGATTGAGCAGGATTCCAGCTATTTCGGTGGTTCGGCTCGCTTTTATCACAATCTCTACTTCTATTTCATTGCTATGCCATTCGTTTTGGCCGATCCTGGAATTACATACGAGGAAGTTCCTGCCATTAGCTTCGAAGGAGTGGATTATCCTGGCGTTAAGATTTCTTATGGGGCCAATGTCGGGGATTCTCCAGACGACAACTATATCCTTTACTACCATCCGGAGACCAACCAGATGGAGTGGCTAGCCTACACTGTAACCTATCGTTCCAAGGAACCTAGCGATAATTTCAGATTAATCCGCTACCAAGACTGGAAAGAGGTGAATGGTTTGGTTTTACCTCATGAACTAACTTGGTTTAAGTATGAAGATGGGAAGGTAGTTGAACCCGCTCGCGATCCAATGATAGTCAGTGATATGAGTTTCTCCACCACGGCCTTGGCAGAAGCAACCTACGCCAAGCCAGAGGGAGGGGAAGTTGTGACGGAGTAAGAAGGTACCCTAGAGCCTTCTGTCTTAAATCAGTTCCGAAAGCAGACTTCATTTAAAAAGAATGATCTTTTATTGGCGTGTAATTGATACATTTAAGTATTCATTACACGCCAACTTATGTTAAGATACCTCAAGCGATTTTTGTTTGGCCTTGTTGGCCTTCTCATTGTACTTCTTTTGATCTTTTTGTTCTTACCTAAAGGTCCGAAGAACCAGCTGACCTTCGATGATCCGTGGGGGCAGGAAAAAGAACTAGTAACAGCGCAAACCCATGGCGTGGTAGCCGGTACTCCTTGGGCTACTGAGGTGGCGTTTGAGGTGCTGCAATCAGGAGGAAATGCTTATGATGCTGCAATTGCCGGCCTAATGATGTTGTATGTGACGCATGGCGAGGCTTCTGCTTTTCCTGGTATTGCGCCCCTGGTCCATCGTTCTGCTCTTCTTGATACAATTCAAGGCTATGTTGGGGTAGGGACTGCTCCGCAGGCTGCTAGCATTGACTACTTCAAAGAGAAAGGGCATGAGACCATTCCCAAAATGGATATCGCTTCTCAACTAATTCCGGCGGGTCCCGACGTGATTGTGGCTGTCTTGGAACGGTACGGCACTCGGTCCTTTGGAGAATTGGCTCGCCCAGCAATTGATAGAGCCATTGAGGGCTTTCCGGTGCATCGTGTGATGCGTTACAATCTCAATCTCAGCGTTCTAGAACGCCTAGGATACAGTTTTCTGATGCCCTATAACTCAAAGGTTTATTTGCAGGGTACACCTTGGAAACCTATTTACCAGGGTGAGCGCTTCCAAAGACCGGATCTCGCCAAGTCCTTAAGTCGTCTGGTTTCCGTAGAAGAAGAGGCACTTTCCAGTGGAAAAACTAGAAGGGAGGCCTTGCTGGCCGTAAGATCGACTTTCTATGAGGGAGAATTTGCCGAAGCGATCCTGGCTCATCATGAAAAGCAAGGTGGACTTTTTCAGGCTTCAGACCTGTCGAATTATAAGGGGGAATGGGAAACGCCTATCGAGGGTTACTACGAAAATCTACGCTTCCATGTCAATGGAACTTGGAGTCAAGGCATTGCTTTACCGATGGCGCTTTCGATTCTTGCGCAACTCGACCTTACATCCATGAGGCAAAACTCAGCCACTTATATACATCATTTGACTCAAGCCATTGAGTTGGCCATGGCAGATCGTGAGGCTTACATTGGAGATAATCGTTTTGTCCGAGTGCCGATCAAGGAGTTGACTTCCGATGCATACGGGAGACGTAGATCAGCTCTAATAACATCACAGGCTTTCCCGCAATTCCCTCCCCCCAGCCAAATTCCTGGCTACCGGCCTTTTCAATTCGATCCACCCCAGCAAGGGGAGTCCAAGTCCCGCATCATCGGAGACGACACCAGCCAGATTATCGTGGCAGATAGCCTAGGTAATGTCATAGCCATCACCCCCAGCGACTTTCCCATGACCCCAATGGTGCCGGACTGGGACATTACCCTGGGCAATCGAATGAACCAATTCCGCTTAGATGAAGGACACCCTGCCGCCTTGAAAGCTGGCAAGCGACCCAGAGTCACGCCCCAAGCCGTTATGATCGAAAAAGATAGCAGCTTCTACATGGCTATCAATACGCCTGGAGGAGATAATCAGTTGCAGGCCATCTTACAGGTGCTACTCCATCACTTCGTCTTTGGCGATGATATTCAGGCTGCCATTCAACGCCCACGTTTCAGAACACTAGGATTCCCAGATTCCTTTGCTCCGCATAAGATGCAATCGGCAACCTTAGAGCTAGAAGAGAACATGCCCAAAGAGACGATTGAGGGCTTACAAGCGCTAGGATATACCATTAAACTCAAAGAAAAATGGGGCATTGCCGCAGGCGTGGGCGCCATCATTCGAGATAAAGGTCAATATCTCCTAGGTGCGGATCCCCGGGCGGAGACAGTGGCGAAGGGGCGGTAGGTCTGTCAGAAGGTTATTTGCGGTCGGCCTTAGGATTGATCATTAAATTCTATCCAAAATAGATTGTACTTTTTGGCTATAACTTTTATCCTTGGACAATTCCTCTAGTTTATCTATTGCCTCCTCTTCTTTTCCTTCCGCTAATAAACTAAGGCCTAAACACCAATCAGTTAATTTATTTAATTCGAAAGTAGGATCTTGATCTAGCTTTCGAAGGATTTCTGTAGATCGCTCATAATTCTTTAATTGGAAATGACTAATGGCAAGATATAATTTGCTTTCCTGAAGGAATGGATGTTCTGCAGGAGCCTGTTTAAGATAATCATCAATGGCAATAATACCGTTCTGATAGTTACCCAATTCATAATCTGTCATCCCCTTCTTTAGATAGCTTTCTGAAGGATGAGATCCAAAGAATCCTTTTTGCTCGATTTTTTCGGAAAGTAAATCTGGATGAGATTCAAAGAATTGCCTGGCAAGTTGCTCATTTGATGGTGGAAAGAGAAACCAAAGACCGAGCGCGATCAATAAAACGGCTGCCGCAACGCTCACTGGAATGGACAGTCTTCGAACCCAATTGTTTTTTTTCGCCAATCCACTATCTAGTTCATCAGCTGTATTGGCTTGAATTGACTTGATTTTAGCCATCAAGTTTTCTTGATGATTCATTTTGAGTCCATTCAGAAGTAATCGCTTACGCTGAACGGCTTCAGATAACTGAAGATCTTTTTCCATCAGCCCTTCAAATTCTCCTGCTTCCGAAGAAGTCATCCTCCCCATAATGTACCGCTCAATCCTTTCAAATCGATCTAACTCATCCATCTTTATATTGTTTTTCTAGCTCCAGGAAAAAAATCTTCTCAAAGGCATCCCAACATCTCTTTTTTTTAACTCGAACAAACTCATAGGTGTATCCCATATTTTCAGCGATTACGCTCATCCGCAGCTCTGACACGTAGAATTGATGCAACAATTCTCTGCAGTCCGTTCTGATCAACTTCCAAGATTGCCTAATCGCTGAGATTCGTTTGTCCGAAAAATCTTGACTTTCGGATTGGTATCCCATTCCAGCTACAATTTGTAAATATTGATCTGGATCATCAAGGGCCATGATTAGTGGTTGAGCCTTTTCTTTTCGCTTTTGTCCCATCCAAGCATTTTTCACCATCCTAATGAAATAGGCATAGATATTACCTATAGCAGCGTTTTCTTCTTTCAATTTATAAATGAGTTTAATCAAATTCTCGCTGATAAGGTCTTGTGCTGTTTCTTTTGTTCCACCATTCTTAATAATGTATCCAACACAACTTATTTGGGTTTGGGTCAGTAAATCCCTGATTGCCCCCTCGTCTTCCTCTTGTAAACCCTTCCCTATTTCAGAATTTATCGACATCCTTGTTCGTTATAGTAATTAAGAGTAATATTAATAGAAAATTGCAGCGGTTTGAAAACTATAGCGCTTATTCTGACTTTTCAGGTCTTTTGTATTAATAGCTTGATCGCCCAAAACGAAGTCGATCATGAGCAGGTTCATGATATCTACATTCGGATCTTGAATGCTACAGGCTATGCCATACAGAACATGCCAGTTCTAGAAATCTCAGACCAGAAAAACTGTTCTCGGCCAATTGCCTGCTATAAACCGGGGAAGCCTGGGAAGCGGGATAGTATCTTAATCGACTCTCAGGCTTTAAATATTTGTTTTTCCATAGATACTAACGCAGAAGCGGGAGTTGCTTTTATTCTAGGGCATGAATTAGCGCATTTCTTTCAGAAACGGATTTGGAACCAAACACTGCCTAAAGTGGTAGACTTAGGTTGTGAGATTACCTTAGATGATGATGAACTCCAAGCTGACCTCTATGGCTTATTCATAACCAGACAAGTAAACTATCAACCAAATGCTGTGCTCGAAGAGTTGCTAATCGGGTTAAGATCAAACTATCTGGGGCAACAAATATACCAAAAGGAACTAAATCAGTTGACCTGCCGGGCCTCTCTAGCTGATTCTATCTGTCAATTGGTTGATCATTTGTGGAGGACAAATGAACTAGGGAATTGGCTAATGGCTTTGCAAGATCCAAAGGCTTATGAAGCTGCCGCAGAGGTGTATCGATACTTAGCCCAGTACATTATTCATCCTGAGATTCAGAATAATATTGGCTTGGCACATCTATTTATGGCTCTGTCTACGGCTTCTAATGACCCAGAATGGAAGCAATTTAAGTACCCAATACTACTGGATTGGGATAACCCTACTCGCCGCCGTCCAGAAAAACGTAAACAATTGCTAAATAAAGCAGAAAGACACCTTTTACAGGGTCATCAACTGGCACCTGAAGATATTGATATTGCTATTAAGAAGTTCAAGGGCAGTATACAGCGTGCCAAGAGTTGATCGATTCCCTTTCCCCTAGAACTGATAAGACCGAGCAGCAAGCATCCCAACTAGCCATACTTGGCGGTATCATGGCGGCCCATCAAGGGAATCTAAAGAAAGCTAAGGGCAAATTCATGCAATCACAACGGACCACCACGGCTTGGAAGCAGATCTCCAACGAAAACCTGAAAATCTTGGAGGGTAAGCCTCTTTCCACCGATAAATCACCTAAAATTGTTGATCATTTGGATGGGGTTCCAAATATTTCCCGTCATCCTCTACCAAGGAATAGAACACCCTTCTTGAGTATCGGCGAGGCGATCCGGATTGACAAAGAACAGTTAAATAATTCGAGTTTCTATAGGGTTTCATTTGGACAATTCGAAACCAAAGTGAATTTGCATTTCACGACCAGTAGGAGACTTGAAACGGAATTGGGCTTAAAGGTGGGCAATTCCTTAGCTGATCTTGAGTGGACCTACAGGAATATACCACTTACATACAGCTTAACCCATTCACAAGGCTACTATCTAATGTACCCCAGCCAAGGCCTGGTATTTAATATGTCTTTAAATAACAAGATTAAAGGCTGGGGAACCTATAAGATAAATTGAAGGTGCGTATCCTTGCAAGTCAAGTTTTTGGACTATTGGTATAAAACGAAGCCAGCCCAGTATTGTGCCGATTCGTGTTTAGATCGCATTAATTTCCTGGCCTTGGTTAAAGCCTCTTTAGCATCGTGGCATTGCTCGTAGGCTTTATAGAAGTAACCCATGAATTCTGAAGTGGCTTGATCATCTACTTCCCACAATGATAGAATTAAATTCTGTACTCCAGCAAGCTTGAAGGCATAACGTAGTCCTAGGATACCTTCGGCAGCATGAATATCTCCTAAACCCGTTACACAGCCAGAAAGTACAGCTAAGGCAGTATTCGATAGGTCTAATGTTGCAATTTCATATGCCGTTAGAATACCATCATTGGAGGCGTTGATCGAATCGCGGTTAATCCAAATGCTATTGATATTGCCTAAAATAAGTCCTGACCTAAACAAAGGATTGTCAATCTCGGTAAGCCTGTACTCGTATACAGAAAGATTTCTCATTTTACCTTTGGTCTTATGCGGTAAAAAGAAACCATGAGTAGCATAATGCTGCAAGGTATAAGACTGTTTCTCGAGCTTATCTATGACGGTTTTCTCGCTAGCGGCTGAGCCCTTAAGAATGATGGGTTTTGTTCCTGAAGCTTTTAAGCTAGCAGCCACTTCTTTGACTTCCTTAGCAGTGGCATGTAGGGGGATTATCTGGAAATTAGTAGAATCACCTAATCCATAATCTATATCTCCAACGACCAAAGCATGCTGGTTTTTTTCAAGGGGAGCTTTTGCGCTTACACGATTCCGCAATGAACCTCGGTAGGAGATTTCATAGTGATCCGCTAAATAGCTTTCAGCATCGCTATCCATCGGTAGGCCACTAAAAGCAATGCGGTTGATTTGACCCACTGGGGCTATTTCGATTTCTCTCGATTCGGGTAGATACGGAATCAATTTGTTCCAGATAATTTGCTTTAGATCATGGCCATCTTGCACATACTTCATGTAAAAGCTGGTTTTTTCGCCAATAATCTCTAGGATTTCTCTTTCTTGGCAAATGTATATCGGTTCAGATATTCTTTGATTGGCTTCAACAACAAAGGCATAGTATAAAATACTGTCGGTAAGTGTAGAACCATTATGATATCGGAAGTGGTAATATTCAAGATACGAAGTTCCGTCAGTTAAGGAACCCAATACATCACCGATAGAGACTGCTTCAGTTCTATTTGCCAGATTCATATTCCTCTCACCAGAACGGATACCCATTTTCGTTTCCAGGACCTCAAGGTCATGTTGAAGCTTTTCTAAGGTATTAGGTCCCTGTGTCTTCGGATTAATAAGGATTTCAGTTAATTGCGAACGAATTAGTTTTCGGGCTTTGGCATAGGCTAACCATTGTTCGTCTTTTGGCACTGTAACGCCTGTAATTCTATCCCTTTGATAAGCCAACCCTAGTTGCTTCATCTGTATAGAAAACTCCAGTAGTAGCTTATGTACATTGGCGTCTTTAGGAGGGTGGCGGTGGAAAAAACTAAGCACCAAATCCATCTTGGACTTCTCCTTATCATAGTACATAAGCTTCCCTTGTTCAGAGAGCACGGGGTAATAAGAGTTAAACTGAATTAGGTAGCACTCCAGAAGGGTTTGAAAAAAGTTACTGGCTAGAGGTAATTTTCCGAGCTTCTCATAAACTGATCCCAATCCAAGCAAGTTGACCGTATATTCAGGGTGCTCTGTTGGAAAGATGATCTTACCCACCTGCTCTGCTTTTAGATAGAACTGCACTGCTTTATACAGCTCTTTGTTTTCTTCATGAAAGCGCCCCAGATTAGTGTATAGCAAAAAGAAGGCGGGATGACCCTTTTGAAATGTAGTATCAGCTAATTCTAAAGCCTGCTGAAATGTCTGGCTCGCTTTTTGTATTTGCTGATCCTTCTGATAAGCAAGGGCCAAGTTGTTCAAGCCTTCGATATAGCTCAGATTTTTCTTGCCTTTACATCTTGCATGCAGATCGACAGATTTCTCTAATAACTCAATAGCTCGTTTAAAGTCACCACGATAGCTGTAAACGGTAGCAAGATTTCCTAAAACTGAGGCAAATTCAAAAGTGGATTTCCCAAGTTCAGTTTCCCAAATAGATTTTGCAATTAGATAGTACTTTTCTGCCTTGTCCCAATCTCCCAACTGCGAGTAAATTTCTGCCAGATTATTTTGGCTTCGGGCGAAAAATAGGTGCTTTTTCCCGGCAATCTCTTCAATAACCTCCTCGGCTTTCACCAAAATTGTTAAAGCCTTGTCTCGTTGCCCTGCCAGTCCATAAAAGTGCCCAAGACTATTAGCCATTCTGATCCACATAGGGTGCTTCTTCAGTGCTGTGGTATCCACATAGTATTGTAGATATTCTAGATGAGGAAGCGCGCTTTCAAACTCTCCAGCCTTTCCTAAAATACCAATGTAATTCGAGATGGCATCAAGATATTGATAATGGGAGATGCCCACGAGTTCTTTCTTCAGTTCAACCGCTTCTTGCATCAACGGTATGGCTAGTTCATATTTACTGGCCTCGAAATAGGTTATAGCTAGGTTTTGGAGACTTGTGGCATAGGCTAGACTGCTACTATCAACTGATCGTAGATCAACTACCTCTTGTAAAATTGTTATGGACGTGTCATATTGATAGGTTTGAGTATAGTAGTTGGCAATACTATTGAGCGTTTTGAGATAACTATGCTGGTCTTTGATTTTCTGCGACTCCTTAATTTGTAGTGAGGAATCTAAAACAGCTTTGGCTGCCTTGAATTGGCCTGACTGTAAGAGAACATTTCCCAAGGACAACAAACCTTCAGCATAGAGCATATGCTTGTCACCCAGTATGAATTTGCTTAGATCAGCAAATTTACGGAAATATTTAGCTGCCTTTTCAAAGCGACCTAGTACTTCATATAGTGTGGCCACGCTGTACAATTGGGTCTGATAGTCTACCTCGCTTGACTGCAATAGTTTAGGTAGTATGGGTTCTGCTTTTAGGAAGTAATCGGTAGCTTGCTTTACATCGCTAAGCAAAAAATGATTCATTGAAATTGCAATTAACATTCGTGCATAGTCAATGTGCTGATCATCTTCATTATGCAGTACGATCTTTAGCACCACCTTCAAAAGCTCATTAGACCTCTTATAGTTTTGCGTGAACTGATAGAGTTGAGAAACATAATTTAGGTCATACCCAAATTTGACAGCTAGTTCTCCGTGTTTTTCTTCACTGAGTTCAATCAATCTCTCCCCATAAGGAATTAACTTATGGTAGAAAGAATCCGGTTGTATGAAGGGAATATGGTAAGCCTCTTCGATTTTAGGTTGGAGTTCTTCATAGCTCATGCTGTCCGGCAGCACGTCAAAATTGAAAGTGAAATCAGTTTGTGCACTAAGATTTAAGGAACAGAGGAAGAACATCAATAGGGATAATGAACGCATGGTTTGAGGGAATTAAAATGAAAAAATATTGGGAAAATTGCTAAGAGCAATCTCATCTAAAAAAAAAGGAAAAAACCTATCTAGAAGTGATAACAATTTCCGGTAAGCTGCATCAGATAAGTAGAGAATGAGGATAAGTAGGCTTGGAAATAACAATTTACTTTCGTAGGAGAAGGAGGATCTCCTTTTCCATTCTTAATGCAATATAAAAATAAATATTAATACCCGCTGTGTCTAGGTGCACATAGCGCAACGGGGAATTCATATCGGTTTAGCAAGGCATGAAGCTCTGCTAACCTGAATAAGTATTTCCTAACATTAAAATTGCATACCTATGTTGCACCTAATTGCTTTAGTATTGGGCTGGTCTTTCTATGATGGATATCAAGCAGAAACTAGTATTGTTACAGAAGACATTTTAGACGCTTAACCGAATATTTAATAGGGTAGAGGCTCTTAGGTTAGAGCTTCTACCTTTTCCATAAACCAATCTCTAAACAGGAGATTTTTGAATTCGACAACATCGGCTTTTAGCTTTGCCTTTTTCGAATTATAATCGGAAAAATTACCATCCTCAAAGTACAAATGAGCCAATCTACTTATCACTTTAAGGAAATTCCGATATGGAAGCATGCTGTCCGATTTATTTCTCGTTAAGAAGCGTTCAAAACTATCCTTGGCTTTATCAAAAGAATCGAGGTCAATTTTTCGGCCATGAAAGGTGTAGTATAAATCATAGATGGCTCTTAATCGAATGCAATGGGCCCGAAGGGTAAAGCGGACTATTGGGCTACGGCTTTGCTTATAAATTAATAGCTCATCCAAACATCTTTCTAAGTAAATTGGATCTTCTGACCATTTGCCTTCATAGAAGTAGATATAGGCCAAGGCCAAGGCCTTAGTGAATGGTGCAAACTGAGGTTTCAAATAAGGAAGGTAGCCATCTACCAGATTTTTTGCTAGTCTAATCTCTTTAGCGACGGCTGCCGCTGCTATCATGTTTACATAAACTAAATCACTTATATACCCATCTTGCGTGATCAAAGCATGATTAATACCCATTTGATATAGATTCCAGGATTCATCCAAGTAACCAGGCTCGCCCTGCCGATTAAGAAACCCGGATTGATTGAGTAGGTGTGTCCAGAATTCCCGTTGGGCCTGTCTACTAAACGAATCCCAATGATCTACCACCCAGGCCTTTACCTCCGAATATTGCAGCTTGCCATCATACATTTGTATGATTTTCGCGTACCCTTCAATGCTAGCGGAGTAAAAGTAATTCTGCATGCTAATAAAGGATAACATGGAAGAATCATCCAATAATGGTTTTTCAGAAAGCATTTGCCTGCGATTATGTAAATCTGCCATAAGACTCAAGCATTTTGATGCTGTTGCTTGCCACAGATGATTTAGCAGAGCGTCTTTTTTAATTTTTGGCCGCTGGGTTTGTGGATGATTTTGCCATCGGTAGTGAAGGTCATACAAGTACTCATGATCTTCGATGGAGAGTTCCTGTCTAGACTCCAGGTTCCTAATCTGTTTTACGATTTCTCCCTCAAACATATCATGATCGTCCTGGACTTGCAACCAATCTAACTTTAGTTGATTTTGAACTCTGGGTTTCTTTTTCAACGATTCCTGGATAATCAGTGTATCTATCAGCCCTTTAAGATTAGACATAATCGGATATATTCGGTTTTTATCGTATTCTGACTTATCATTAAAAAGCTTGGCGTATACCAATTCTTTCTTTAGGCGACGAGGGCTATCAAATTCCGGGTGATCTTTTTTCAAGATTTCGAATAGACGTATAACGGTCTTGTCTGTATTGAAGTAAGGTGAGTTTACCAAACGTTCAAGAAATTTCCACTCTTTTTTGCTCAATTTTCTGCAAGCTTTAATTAGGGATGAGTCTCGCATTGATTTTTATTTAACTAGTTCATAGAGAGTTTGTTAGGGAGAGTTGTTTTACTAAATAAAAAGCCTGCTTAAATGTCTAATGCCCAGTTTTAATCTAATTTTAGACAGAAAGTGTCTGATGGCGATCTCCTCCGTATCTCCGAAATTTCTTCTTGTAATCTAATTGAAAAGAACTCCTAATTAATTTGTAGTCAAATATGGTTGGTTTGTTTCTCATACTGATAAAAGTAATTGGAGGTAAAATTGGCATCGCAAAAGCCGGACTGCTAATCGCTAAAAGCCGGGTACTCAAGGCGGCCTTCGAAGAATTTTCAGAAGAGTTTCTCTTTTTAGGACAAAGAGCACTAATGAACCCCGGAATCCAAAATGCACTTCCAGGTTGGATGCTCGATTATCTAGAAGAGAGAGTCGACGATTTGCAAGCTGCTGTAGAGGCCATAAAGGATTTCTTAGATTCCATGTCGTAGTTTTTTAATCATCTATTAAGTATAAGGTTTTCTGATTCACAGTAAGGTTACCATTGCCTGATTTTGAGGTAATTTAAAGATAAGGAATATGGTGAATACTTTCTTGTCCGGGCACCCTATGTCTAGTCGATGGTAACAATAAAATAAGTAATCATGCGAAAAATTATTGCAATTCCAATTCTATTGCTTTTGACAGCTAGTTTATCAGCTATTACTCCTAACCCTGCTAATTCCATTTTAATCGAGAAATCGATAATGAAGAACGAGATTACGCTGAATGATTTTACAAGTCTCAAGAAAAAGGACTTGAAAAAACAACTCGGCCGGAAACTCACCTTTAAGGAGAATATTGGCCTTTTCTTTATGAAGAGATTTATTAAAAAGGCAATTAAGAAAGACCCTTCATTGGGTGAACTAAGTTCCAGTGTTTTTTTCGGAGCGTGCTCTAAAATTGTTCTAAAGAATGGGGATATCATTGAAGCAGATATTAGCCAGATTACTCCAACAGAGGTGAAGTATAGAAGGTGTGGAAAACCAGACGATCCGGAGATCGTACTCAGCAAAGGAGATGTCTTGAGTATCCAAGCTTCGGATGGAGCAGTGATCTACAGAGATACTGGTAGGCCCCCCACTGTTGCTCCTCGGAATGACTATCGACAAGTAAGCACGCAGATTGATACTAGAAAGATGGAACCATACGCTATCTGGGCGACGGTATTTGCCTTGTTGATCCCTATTGTCGGCATTGTATTAGGTATCATTAGTCTTACCCGTATCAATAAAAATCCGGATAGATATAAAGGAGCTGGTTGGGCCTGGTTTGGTATAATCTTCAGTATTCTCTGGATTCTCGTCGTCGTGGCCTCAGCCTCTGCTGCTTAGAAGTAGGGAGTATCGTTGTCGAATGTAATCATGAAATCATTAAACATGGCTATCATAAGAATTCTGGTCCTGTCCATCTGTGTGAGTTTGTACCAAACTGCATCAATGACAGCCCAGACTCCAGACAAGATGGGAGAAATAGCAAAGGAAAGTGATTTGCAAGGGAATCCTCCTCCGGAAGTCATAAGAGAAAACCCGGATGCGCCCTTCATTGAAACTACGGGAATATGGGAGAATGATGAGATTGTGAAAAGCCTGATAGTCATCGGTTTCGCGCTGATCATCTTTACCTTGCTGATATTCAGAATAAAAGTCCAAACGATGGATGCAGAAGACTTCATCCGCTTAATAGTTCTAGCCTTGGTCATCTGTTCTTCCATGTATCTGATTTCTGCAGGTTGGGATGATCAGCAGACTGCCCCAGCTTTTGGAATTCTAGGTACGATTGCCGGGTATCTGCTGGGGCGAGGTAGTGCGGCAAGTTCTTCTTCTCAAAACTGATCTTTAAGATGAATCGTTTACTAGGGATGGTGCTCTGTCTACACATACTGAGCACTTCTATCTCGGCTCAGAAGTCGGTAAATAAAAGACCACAGGACGTCACCAGCGAAATTGGTTTTGGTGCAGATCCTGATGTCTCTCCTCGCAAATGTAAGATTTATTACGGCTACCGTGACACACTAGTTATTGGCATGCAGACTGAAGGAGGGGAATGGGTGTCCTATTACATGACCAAGGGCGTTTCCGACATCAGTTTGCAGGACTGCGGTATTGGGGAAGAAAGACTATGTGAAAAGGTCTTCCGGATTTGTACTAGCGGAAAGTCCGTTTGTGAAACAATCACTTTGGAAGGGAAAAGTAGATATGAAATTATTTGGCTACAACGAAAGAAGAAATGGAGCATAAGAAAAAGGTAGGACCTAAGCCTATCTTTCCGATTTGGACCATTTGATAGTTTAAGGGATAGTGGTGTTCTACCTCTTTAGTATTTCTAAATTCTGAAGTATGTATCCTTTTTCAAGTCAGTTACTTATTAAGTTGACACTCCTATTGTTCGTACCCTTTTCTTGTGTTTATAGTCAATCTTCCAAATGTGGTACGGCTAGTCCTAATATATCGAGCTCGAAAGTACAAGTGGACATGGATCCTGTCATCAAAGGTGCTCCTGCTAGAAGGATCAAAAGGTCAGGGGAGAATGAAAAATACGAGTATGGGGTTGCCGTACAATTTGTTCTGGATCCTGATTCTCCGGATAGTATATCGGTGGATAGATTCGACGATCAAATTAAAAAGTTAAATGAAGCATTTTTTGGGGCGGACTTGCGATTTACATTAAGTCCGGGACGAATCCGAAAGATAGAATCACCTCGGTTAAGTGATTTCAACTACCCTTCAGATGAATTTGAGTTGTTTTCGAATTATAAAATTCCAGGTCTAATTAATGTCTTTTGTGTTCAAGGTATTAGAACCGATTTAGACCAGGACATCTGGCAGGGATTTACCTATCACCCGGAGGATAGAAGAGTAGCTCCTTACCAAGAAAACGTCATTGTCATTACCTTTTCAGGTATTACTGAAGGCAATACCTTGATTCATGAGTTCGGACACTTTTTCGGTTTATATCATACTCATGAAGGACACGATGATCCGCAACAAGCCGAGTGCGTTTCTCATCAAGATTGTTTGGAACGGGGAGATCTGATTTGTGATACCCCGGCTGATCCCAACCTTAGAAATCTTGTAGACGCTTCGGACCCTACCAATTGTCGTTGTGATTTAACAGGGATTACTGACCCTAATGGCTTAGTATATCAGCCTTTGATAGAAAACTTCATGTCGTATGCCCCTCCAATTTGTAGAAAAAGCTTTACGACTGGACAGTTGAATCGAATGAACTATTACCATTTTTTTGTCCGAAAGGATTTAGAGCATAAAGTAATTCGGAAGCCCTCGCAGGTTCATGATGGAAAACCTGGAGTATCGATACAGGTAGTTCGGAGCTTGTCCATTGCACAAGCTAGAGGTAGGCTGGAAGGTAGACCATTAGCCGTTATCTTCATTTACTCGCGGAATCAAAAATGGGCAAGTAGAATGCTTCAGGAGTTACATAGTCCAGTGTTGTCTCATTTTTTCAATCCAGAAGAGGATTCTCAGTATTACTTAGTGGCAAGTTCTCTGGAGGAACTAGGGAGTGAGCAAGGAGTAAGAGACTTTCTGGGGAATACCTTGGCACCAAGCGCTTCTCTACTTGATCATCCTTTTTTACTGCAATTATGGCCAGAAATTGCGCCAACTCCTGGACTTTATATTGTAGAATTCGGAGAAGAGTGGCTTTCTATAAATTCAGTCCTGTTTAGCCATCCAGGATATCTCAAACCATACCAGCTAAAGAAGGTTCTTGCCAGTTTTTGATTTTTGCATGCTAAAAAAGGAGGTGTGGCCAACTAGTTACAAAAGAGCCTGCAGGTTAAGAACAAAGCATTTTCCATCTGCCCTAAAATCATCCTTATGCTTAATTTGACCTTCAAATTACTACTAATTGTATTGGTGGTATTCATTCAATCATGTCTTCCAAGCTTACCTCAGCCATTGTTTGTCCAACAAACTAATACCTTCACTTTACCTGGTGATGGCTGGGAGAGGAGCTTCTATAATGAAGGCTATGACAAAGGATGGAGTCATGGATATGATGAGGGTTATACTAATGGATTTCTTGTTGGAGAAAATGCAGGGTATCAAAGAGGACTGATTGAAGGAAAAAGAATAGCAACATACCAACTGCTGGACTCCCTGAAGGCTGTACAAGCTGCCGATGACTTACGCTTGCTGCTGATTGAGAAGATGTTTGCCAATAAAGACTCTCTTAATAAGATGGAAGGAATGAGGGAGACAGGTTATGTAGCTGGATTACATGACGGGAAAAAATTGGCTTATGTTGAAGCATACAGAAAAGGATTTGATGCTGCCTTTGACAGTTTGTATCCAATAAATCTCCGTAGAGGACAGGCCATTAAATATCAGATTTATGACCCGCAGAAAGTAAATCTAACGATTCCATATGAGCGTATTGCGCGCTTCATCGCTAAGGAGTTACAACAAGGATCCTACTTAAATCAAGTTGCTTTTGCACAGCTAATAAAAGAAGTACACACTAGGTTTATCAGCATGGTTAGCCAGCTTGTAGAACTTGATGGACAAGAAGGGGCTGATATGTTCCTACGATATGAGGAAATACACGAAGCCTTGAGTGACTTATATTATCGGACTTACCTCCAGAAAATACGATTGAAAAATCGCGATCTGGATAAGAACTTTTATGATTATCGTTACCACTTATCAAGTTCTGAATTTGTACATGTGGTTAAGACAGGTATTTGCTCGTTAATGGACGTTTTGATTACCTACGCAAAGAATAATTCACAAAGTGCTACCGTCTATGGTTTTGAGGTCATGGGACATATATGTGAAATACTACATCGAGAACCGATCCAAGAGTTTGAAGATGGCCTACTGAAAAGTGCTTTAGTCTTCGATTACGATATTAATGTTAGACGGTTAACTACAAGCTTAAGGAATATCCTTTCAAATCAAACGGTAGAAATCTTAGCCAGAGTAGTGGACAACAAATCGGTATACCTGGATTTACCTGATTTTGGGGTGGACATCGAAAGAGAATTAGTACAAGTTTTTTCAGTAGGTTTTGATACCAGTAAGGTCTTTGTGGCGGTCGATCACAATGAGGAGAAATTCTCAATTCAGCTATCACAGAGTTCGATGATACTAAAGAAACTTTTTGAATATGGAATTCCTACTCATATAAGGGCAGAGACTTTATGTTACGCTGCTCAAGTTAGCACTACCAAAATACTAAAAGTCAGAGAAGAGGAATGGGATAAGCAAGCAAACGAGGCTCTAACTGGACCGCCTCAACCTTTACCGCCCATCACGCTGGAGGCAGTGAAGGAATTTGTGCCATTTTTTCGAAAATTTATGGAGCCAGCTGTTACACTCCCAACAAGTTGCTACAATGTTTACTTAGAATTTGAAGGTCGAGAAATAAGCCTCCTAGAAACTGATTGTAGTCATGGTTGACTTTGTTTTCTCTCTGGACCGGATACTGTAGAAATTATAAGTCTTTCTTCCTTCAGGCCTCATCGGTTTACATTTAATACATAAAAATGGGGTATCGCCGCAGGCGTGGGCGCCATCCTTCGAGATAAAGGACAATATCTCCTAGGGGCGGATCCCCGGGCAGAGACGGTGGCGAAGGGGCGGTAGTACTGGGAAACTCCTCCAACTAGAGCAAGAGAGAACCGAGTTAGGAAATTTCTTCACCACCCAGGTAACTCCTGGGAGCTAGGCGCGTATAATAAAGAGTGATGTAGAGTACCTATCGTTCATCTCCCGACTACTCGTATTCATTGGTCAGCTAGCAGAATTATCCATTTAATTGGGGTACGCTTTCCCCAGAGCTATCTAACTGGAATTCTATGAGAAAATTGCTGACTTGTATCTTCCTCTTTATCATTAGTATTCAAATCTATACACAAGCCGCCTACTATGTGATGGCAACCCACGAGGAACTTCAATTCGAAGAGGGATTGTATTTGCACTTTAAAGATTGGAAGAATAATACGCCAATAGGTAGAGAGCAGATCATTTCCCTATCTGATCCGAATGATCCTTATTTCTTTGAAGAAATCCTCTCCCAATCCTGGGTAAGTTATTACAACCGCTACGGCGAGGTTCAGCGCATGAAGTCTTCCAAAGTATTTGGGTATTGCCAAGACAACACCATATACACGAGAGATCATGCTGAGATTCGGACTATTGGGGCGATCTGTATGTTTACGGAAGTTAGGCCGGTAACCAATATCGAAAGGACCTTCGCCTCCTTGGCTTTCCCTTTCCCGCCACGGAATGAGACAGCAAAGTCATTCATCATTGACTTTGAGTACAACCGCAAGTTATTCTTCAACAAAAGAAACATGGAAGACATCTTGGAACGAGATCGAGACTTATTTCAAGATTACCTACGGACAAAAGGGAAATGGAGAGGCAAAATCCATCAGTTCATAGCGCTATATAATGAACGACATCCGGTTTATTTCCCTACCACTACAGATTAGTCTTCGCTTACCTGGTACCGAATGGACAGCCCAAGATTATCTCCTAGATTTGCATAAAATCTTCTTTAAAAACTTTCTCGAGTCTTTCTAAGAAGAAATCGGCATTGGCCTGTGTGAAGCACATCGGTGGTTTGATCTTCAGCACATTGTGCAAAGGGCCATCTGTGCTCATTAGCACTGCTCCTTGCCGCATACGGTTCGCTAAGTAGCTAGCTTGACTGGCAGCCGGAGTTAGCTGTTCATCTTTCACGAGTTCAAAACCAAGAAAGAGACCATGTCCTCTTACGTCGCCGATAATCGGGAATTGTTTTTGCAGTGATTGAAGCCCGGACAAAAGGTGTTGACCAACGGATTGAGCATGCGCTTGCAAGCCTTCCTCTTGTACGATCCGTAGAACTGTTCTTCCAATGGCACAGGAAACTGGATTTCCACCGAAGGTGTTGAAGTATTCCATACCATTGGTAAAAGCTTCGGCAACAGCAGGCGTAGTAACCACCGCTGCCAATGGATGGCCATTCCCGATCGGTTTACCCATCGTCACAATATCTGGAATCACGCCCTGCAATTCAAAACCCCAAAAGTGTTCCCCGACGCGACCAAATCCAACCTGAACTTCATCAGCGATGCAAAGTCCCCCCGCTGCTCTTACAGCCGCATAGGCCTCTGCAAGGAAACCCGGTGGCAAAACAATCTGACCACCACAACTCAGAATGCTTTCGCATATAAAGCCCGCTATGCCTTTATCTTGGCGCTGTAGGTCTGAAATAATCTCTTTGATGAGTTTTGCGTACTGCTGCCCGGCATCCTGTCCCTTAAACTCGCCTCGATATGTATCTGGCATCTTGGCTACATGTGTAGTGGGAGGTGCCCCTTGTCCCCCTTTCCCATCAAATTTATAGGAGCTTACCTCAACACAAGCGCCAGTATTACCATGGTAGCCGGCTTCCATCGCAACCATATCCCGCTGTCCACTATAGATCTTGGCCATGCGCATGGCTAATTCATTGGCTTCACTCCCGGAATTAACAAAATAGCATACGCTCAATTCCGAAGGGAAAGTTGCCAGTAGCTCCTCTGCATATTGTACGATATTGTCATGTAGATAGCGGGTATTGGTATTTAGTACGCCCATTTGCCGCTGGGCAGCCTGTACTACTTTCGGGTGCTGATGACCAACGTGCGGAACATTATTGACCGTATCCAGGAATCTCCTACCATTTACATCATAGAGGTATTGCATATAGCCCCGTTGAATGTGTAGGGGCTCTTGATAGGATACACTTAAACTCTTCCCTAAGTGTTTATGCCTGGCCGCTAAGATGTGCTTACTAGTCGAGCTGGCTGGGGAAGCAATAGTGGGAATCCCTGGGACTAGATTAGCGGGATTGGGGCATAGGCTTAGCCATATTTCGCGTTCTTCCGGGAAGGCTACACCTGGGAAATCCCCTCGCCAACCCAATAGATCCAGCACCAGTTGAAAGTGGAGGTGCGGAGGCCAACTTCCATTCTCACGGGAATGCCCAATCGTTGCAATAATTTCGCCTTTTTCAACCTCTTGGCCAGGGTATAAGTGGATTAGTGACCGTTGACTGAGATGACCATACAGGGTATAAAAGCTTAGACCTTCGTCAATTTTATGCTCGAGGATTAAGGTCGGGCCATAATCACGAATCCCACGGTTGTTCTGGACGCTATGTACGATTCCGGCTAGTGGTGCAAAAACCAAACTTTCAGCGGGCATCCAAATATCAAGCCCCAAATGCACCGTACGCCATCTTGGGCCATTATTGCCCATTTGTAGATAAGCATCCGTGGAATAGAAGGGGCGTACCTCGCCATATCCTCCGATTCCAATCTGGGCTTTTTCAGTCCTCAAGTATTGTTCAATAACCTGCTCAAAGGCATGTATCGTATCAAAATTGGAATTGTTACCCAGGTCCAGACTTCCAATACTTAGATCGAACACCGTTGCCTCGTTATCCCAATCTGCATCAACAACTTTACCAAAGGAACCCTGATGTTGGGATAGCCATTGATCAAAGGCAGTACGCTTAGGGCAGGCTTCATGGCCGCAATAGTGTCGAAAAGTATAGTAGGCCAATTGGGGGGAAATACGCGTCAATTTATCCAATAATGCCCAGGCAGGTTTTTCGCTGATCAGCAGATAAGTATTATCAGGTTCGGCCTTGCGATTGTAGGCTGAATTGGTGACACTGACTGCCAAACGAAGTAGAATCAAGGGGAAAATCATAGCTAATTCCTCCTCCTCCAGTGGGACTTCCTCATTGAACCCTTGCACCAACTGCGCGGCTGCCGTCAAAGGATCCTCTTTATCCATGCAGGCATAGGCTGCTGCAATAGCAATATCATTTACCGTCTCGCTATACACGGCATCACCGAAGTCAATCAAGCCCTGTACTTTCCTGTCAGCTGGGTTTTCATTGACAATAATGTTATAATCATTCGCATCATTGTAGATCACGCTTTTGCGTACTTTATCCCTGCGTGGGTTGACCTCTTCTTCTACCATATTAATCACGTAGAGAAGCATGGATTTCTGTTCCTCATCCGTGATCAAGTCCAATTGCTCTTTGATCCACAGCCCGTCCGAAAGGTTCCATTTGAATTGTCGATGTGCTGCCGGATGATCAAAGTCCAGCAAGCCATGACATAAACTCCCGACAGCTTTTCCAAGACTATACAGAAGCTCGGCGTTTTGCGGATTAATGCCTGCCCATAACTGTCCTTCTACAAAGGACAAGAGGCGGATAATACGTTCGACGCCTTGGTCATCCTGTACAAGGACCCATGAAGAGCCGTTCTGGGCTTGTTTCACCTTCGGCAAGTCCAATGCAAGCGCTTTCCCTTCCAAGTGCTGCATCAAGGCATTCTGCATTTCTATATTGGCCTGATCTGCGTCCTGGTGGGCGATCTTTAGCATATACTTTGCGCCAGTACTAGAAGTCAAAATGGCGTTGATATCCAGCTCCCCGGGTAGGAGAGAGAGGTTTCCTTCTATTCCAAAATGTGTTTGAACTAAGTTGGTAAGATCTGAAGAGGTAAAGCCCTTAAGAGGGCTTCGGGCATGATCCATCCTGGTTGGTTTTTCTGGTGATGATTGAGCGACCAAAATAGTAAATGATGATCGGAATAAAAAAGAGGGCAAGCTCAGTCAACAAAATTTAACAACAAGCGTTTTAATAATACATACCATACAGTATTGTATGTTAAATCAAAAATATGAAACCCTACGAATGTGACATTACTGCCGATGAACTCATCGGGCAATTACCACAGGATCTACACTATGAAGATGCCTTTGCCATAAAAGTACCATTGGAGTACAAAATCGGACCAGTGGGTATGATGAAGTTGTTTTTTGATAGTATCCCAACCTGGACGAAAGCATTGCTGGGCATTAGAGAAGCTTTGGTGGGATTAATTGGCTTAAAGACGGCCAAGGGAATCGATATGGCGAAGGAATTAACCGATTTCGAAGGAAAGGAAGGACAAGCTATAGGCTTGTTTCGAGTGTTAGGAAGGGGAGAGGATGAGTTGATGGTTGGGGAGTCTGATAAGCACCTGGACTTCTGGCTTTCTTTCATCGGAACCAGCCAAGCAGAGTCTTTCGAAATGAAGTTAGCTACCGCAGTCGTTTTTAACGGCTGGCTTGGGAGATGGTACTTCGCACCAGTAAAGCCTCTACATCGCTTGATTGTACCTGCTGTACTCAAGCGAATGGCCAAAAACTTACTGCATGATCCTAGTAATCCTGTCTACAGAGGCTAGGTCCTAAATCCTTCTATGAAACTTGAGAAGCGGCTTCCGACTTGTTCCAGTGGCTTCTTTTCTGGAAGTACTTAGGATTGACGACTAAAAGGCCAAAGGATTCGCAATCTTCCTTGGTATGTTTGGCGTGATGGGAGCCATGTGCTCTCAGGATGGCCCGGGAATACTTGGTATCTAGTTGCCGAAACCACTTGAAGCGTTGGTGGATGTAGACATCATGTATCAAGAAATAGATCAAGCCATATATGGAGATGCCGATCCCGACGAAGAAGAGCCAAAAATGAGGCGTTGCAGATCCCAGGATATACGAGGTGGCACTAGGTATAGCAAAGACCAGAAAGAAAAGGTCATTTTTCTCAAAAAAGCCTTCTTTCACATGCTTGGGCTGATGATGGTCTTCGTGCCAATTCCAAAGCCATCCATGCATCACGTACTTGTGCGTAAACCAGGCGACGAACTCCATGGCTATCACCGTTGTAAGCGTCACAGCAATATAAAATAATACAGTCATTTCTTGATGTTTTTTGTCGTTGAATAGGTAACAAGGATCTTTTATAAATGTTGAATGTATAATGTTTAATGTACAATTTCCATTATCCATTATCCATTATCCATTATCCATTATCCCGCATGCATCACATCATCTACAATCTTAGCACTTAGCAGGCAGAGTGGAATCCCACCACCCGGATGCACGCTGCCTCCGCAGAAATACAGATTTTTAATCCGACGAGAGAAATTCGGATGACGCAAGAAGGCGGCCATCTTGTTGTTGGAACTGGTGCCATATAAGGCTCCCAAATGAGAAGCCGTTTTACTTTGAATGGTTAAAGGTTGTAAAGTTTCTTCGCAAGCAATCAAGGGTTCGATGTCCGTTCCTAGGATTCTACTGGTTTTTTCTATAACCTGCGTTCTCGTGCGAGCTATGATTTGCTCCCAATCCTGCCCCGAATCGTAAGGCGCATTGACCATGACAAACCAATTCTCCATCCCTTCTGGCGCGTCCTCTGGACAGTACTTCTGAGTGATATTGATATAGATGGTAGGATCTTCATATACCTTACCATTCGCCAAGTGATTAAACTCTGTTCTGTAGTCGTCGCTAAAAAGGATATTGTGTAGGTCTAGCTCGGGGAACTGTTTTTTAATACCCCAATAGAAAATTAGGGCAGAGGTTGATTTTTCCTGCCGTAGTATCCGTTTCGGGTGCCGGGCGTGAGGTAAAAGCTTTTCGTAAGTAAAAAAGGCATCCATGTTGCTAATGACACGATCAAAAGCTTGATGTTCTCCATTGACCTTCAGGCCGGCAGCAGCGCCTCCTTCTACCAGAATTTCTTCGACGGGACAGCTAAAGTGAAATTTGACTCCTTTTTCTTGCGCCAATTCGTACAGGGCTTGGGTAATATCATGCATTCCACCTTTGGGTAGGAAAGCCCCAATCCGATGTTCGAAGTACGGAATTATGGTGAGTAGGCCAGGGGCCTTATAAGGATTAGATCCATTGTAGGTGGCAAATCGATTGAAAAGTTGAACCAATTTTGGATGTTGGGCCAGCCGTTCATTCACCGCATTCATATTCGTGAAGAGGTCAAAGGTGGGAATCAACAGCATCGATTTAAGAATCGGCCAATTGGTCCAAGTGGATAGTTTGTGTAAAGATTTCTCTAGAAAGGTCTGCCCAGTGTACTTGTACTTCCTTTCGCTATCTGCCAGAATCTTCTTGATTTGTGCAGCAGATACACCCAGTTTTTCTTCAACTTCACTAGCAAAGGCATCTTCATCGGCATGAGCAGATAGGCGCGTGCCATCCTCCCAAAAGTAGTTGCAAACCGTTTTTAAACGATCATACTCAAATCTTCCCGAAGGATCAATTCCTGCAGCCTGGAAAACATCCAGCACATATTGTGGCATGGTAAATAGTGATGGGCCGGCATCGAAGCGAAAGCCATCCAGCTCAAACTGTGAAAGTTTTCCACCAGGGTATGGGTTGGCCTCAAAAACTTCAACTTCGTATCCACGACTTGCCATTCTAACAGAAGCGGCCAAGCCGGCAATCCCTGCTCCAACAATGCCAATTTTCTTCATATCCATGTTTATCCGTACTTGCTTAGCTCCTGGAACTTAAGCTTTGGAGGTGAAAACAAGGGAACGGAAAGAAGGTTCTGTAAATGTATCGGAATCCAGACCACATTCCCGCTTAAGTACTTGTCCAGGCTGCGACACTTGGTTTTGGCTTCCACAACCATCCTGCAGCACTAGTGGTTTTATAATCAGGGTGCGCAATTAGCGATGATTGTTAATCCCTTTCTCAACAAATATATATACTAACAAAACTTGTACTCACTACTACACGAGTAGGGGGGAAACAAGATCAACACAAAGGAGAAGTAATGAAAGCTTTATTGCAGCGCAGCTTAGCAGAAGGAATGAGTTATGCTACCTACTATGAATTGATGCAAGAATTGGTAGAAGCCGGTAAAACTACTGGGCCGAACCAAAGTGAATCAATGGTACATTATACCAAGATGAACTTACAGCGGATGAAGCGCCTAGGAAAGAAAGCCAGTATCCAACCTGCTTTAATTGAAGCCTTTGCGGCCTTGCCAGGCCAATACATTTGGTTAGTGATAACAGAGGCTTGGTGTGGAGATGCCGCTCAGATCGTGCCTATTTTTGATGCTATCGTTCAAGAACTGCCTAATACAGAAATGTCTTTAGTCCTTCGCGATGAATTGCCAGAGCTCATGGATGAATTTCTTACGAATGGTGCTCGAGCTATTCCCAAACTGATCGTGTTGGAAAAAGAAACCTTAGAAGTGGTCACAACTTGGGGCGCTAGACCTGCACCTGCCCAGGAATTAGTGAATGCTTACAAGGCAGATCCTAATCCGCCACCTTACTCGGAGTTTTCAGTGACTTTGCAGAAATGGTACAACAAAGATAAGACGGTCACTACCCAGGCAGAACTACTTGATCTTGCTGCTAGTTTAGCGGCAATTGCATAACGGGCAATTTTCGACCTTCCGGTTGACTAGGAATATACTCTACCGTCTTTAACCCAAATTTCTCATAAAAGCCAGTGGCATTGGGGTCTGCGACGACTGACAATGTCACGTGGCTTTGGGTAATTACCTGATCCAATACCTTTTGCAATAGGAATTTTCCTAATCCTTTCCCAATCTGCTCAGGGCGTATCCAGAGGTGCTCAATTTCTAATACCCCTTCTTGATCCGAGATCACACAGAAACCTAGTATTTCTTCCGACTGAACGAGTTTGTAAATCTTATCTTTTTCCAAGTGCTGAGGAGTGATCGTTAGGTCATCCTCCCAGAGGTCTAGCCATTCTTGGGCATAGCCCCAGTAGGCCTTAGCTGCTTTACTGATTTCGGTAAGTGTGTTGCAGTCTGCTCTTTCTGCCTTAAGAATTTGCATATCAGTCATGTCCGGTTTTAGAATTGTAGTCAATAAGTCTGTCTACTGGGTTTCCCAAGACATTAACAGCTAGATGAGGTGAAATAGTTCACTGGGTTCGGATGTAGACTGCCGGATAAGTCATGAGTAATACTGAGTCACCTACTTGAGTTTGTCCATTCTCCACTAAATCACGTAGGATTTGGATTTCATCAAAGGTGTCACATGGATCAGTACGGAAGGGATAATATCCCGCTTCACCGCTGGTAGGCCAAACAGAAAACCTCCCGAAAGTTCTGTAGCAATGCTCCAATACCACGAAAGGCTCTGTAGCTTCTAACAGAATTTGTTGTGATCCGTCTTCACTGTCAATGATGATCTGATTCCCTTCACGAGTATAAGCTGCAACTAGAGATAAGTCTTGCCCTTCCGCACTAAAATGGACTCGTACCTGTTGGTCAGATAAGAACTCGAAGGCTGTTCGACTTAATAATTCAGGAATAAAAGTATCTCGGTAAATGTCATGATGCATTTGATCTGCCCATGTGATCTGAAAATTTGAGGGTGGCTGTTCGATAAGCCCTACATCATTCTGCAAATAAAATTTAGTTGGTGTCGGTGCAAGACCAGAGAATTCAAATAGGGCCGGATACTCCGGCCAGTTCGAGGTCTCCTCTGTGCATCCCAGTAAGACAAAGAGGAGCATACCAGAGGTAAGCAATTTTCCGGGGAATTTCATGAGAACGCGTTTAGTTGTTTAAATAATTTGGAGCGAAATGTTTGAAAGATATACGGCAAAAGTAAAAGACACTTTGTAGGTATGCAAGGGGTGAACTTGCTTTCTCGTCAAAGGATATATAAGGAGGCAAGGCAGGCCAGCCGGAATGACTGGCCCTTATTATTTATCGATTAAACGGATACTCGTTTATCCAATGGAAGCCTCGATTGAGTAACAAGAAATCATCCTTTGTTCGCCGACTCATTTCTACTGAAATGGTATCCGTACCCCAAGTTCCCTGTAGGTCCAGGCTTTCACCCTCTACAAAATCGTAAGTGAAATAGTGTTTGTTGACGGTGTCGCGTCGAGAATAGATGGTAAATGTCTGTTCGGTACTATCTTTCTCTAAGTTATAATGGCTGAACTTATCATTCATCATCTGGATATGGGTTCGACCCTCCCATTGGATCACCAGGTGTTGCCATCTCATCGTATCTGTTGTAAGAGAGGGGAGTGTATCTCCATTCATAACAAACTGATCCACCTGATAGAGTCCATACATATGTGGTTTAGGTGCTTTATCTCCCCATTGCTTTTGAATCTCTAGGCCTTGATCAATGGAACTGTAGAGTACGTATCCTAAAAACAAGGTTTTAATCACCAAGCGCGCTGTATTATACTTTTCGGGCCAAATCAAGAACTGACGTTGAGGTATGTCTACTTCCCGATGCGTGAAAAAATTCCAGATCCGTTTGAAATCTGGACTCAGTACATACACAGCCATTAAGAGCAAATGGGTAGAATACAATTTCACTGGAATATCAAAGCTGAAATTCATCATCACCACATTAAACATTACAGCGATCGTAATGAGTGCACCTAAGGTTGCGGTCTTGCGAAACAGCATCAATCCAGCCAGCAATTCAGCGATGCCAGTGAAGTAATTGTACCCTTTGGAATATCCCATAAAGGTCCAGGCCAAACCCATAGGAGAGGAATCACCGTAGGGTTCTAGTAGGCGGAAGAATCCTGGTTCAGGAAATTGAGATTTGAAAACCTTGGCAAAACCATAACCCATCACTGAAATGGCCAAACCATAGCGCACGTAGATCCAAAGGGCTTGATTGAGCCTTTCGTAATTGATCCGTTGGCGATCTGCTAAAGTCCAGATAATGCTTCCGATTAGAGCAATGAAGAAGAAAGAGAAAACTTGAACGTAATCGAATGTCCGATCACCACTTCCATTAAAAACGGTATTGATGGGCTCTTCAATACCCAGTATAGTTTCTCCTACCCATGGGACGAGTAAGTTCCATCCATTCTGCACCCAGGTGCTCACTACATCTACCCACGGTAGATTTCCAATGGGGAAGGGAAATAAATACAAGAAGAAATAGATGAATAAGAATCTAAAACCCAATTTCCGGGAGCTTGACCAATGTGTATCAGCAGGGTAGGGTGAAATTTCCATCGTTCAGGTGTTTTTACCCTAATGATGGCAATTTTATTTCATATACCCTAAATCGAATGCGTGATCTTACTAACATTCTTAGTGGTTAGCACCTTTATTTAGTCGCAGTAACAACTTTAGGTGGGGTAGCAGGAAGGTAGGCATTTCTCTTGACGGGCCATTCCAGGATGAAGGTCGTACCCATTTCAATTCGGGACTCGAAACTAATCTGACCACCCCATCCTTCTAGAATGCGTTTACAGGTGGATAGGCCAATTCCTGTGCCTGGAAAGGAACTGCTGTTGTGCAAGCGTTTAAACATCTTGAAGATGTATTCGCTGTACTCGCTGTCAATCCCTATCCCATTATCGGCGATCCGGAAGCAGATTCGCCCTTTTTCATATTTGTAAATAATACGAATTAGGATGGTTTCGCTGGTATTGTACTTGATACCGTTCTCCAAAAGGTTGTGGAAAAGTAAACGCAGCGTGTCGTGATGGGAGAGTATTCGAGGTAGTTTCTGTGGTATTTCTATAACAAAGGACGGAACAGCTCTTTGAAGCACCTCTGCAATTTCCTCGATCAGGGCTTGTAAATCCACCCATTCTTTTTTTGGAGGTTGATCCTTGACCCTAGCATATGACAGCAAATTGTCAATAAGCTGATACATATGCCGGCTATTCTCGTTGATAAACTCCAGGTACTCTTGCGTTTCCTTGTCTTGCTTCAATTCCTTCTTTCTGCGGAGCAAATCGCTAAAACTTACCAACAGTCGAATCGGTGTCTTGAGATCATGAGAAGTAGCAAAGGTGAAATCCTCTAAGTCCCGATTGACTCGTACCAATTCCTGGTTCTTTTCCGCCAATTCCGCTAGTAGCTTCTCCATTTTCCGCTGCTCTATCGTCTTTTCCGTTTCGTAGTTGTCAATGATCAAGATAACTGTGAGAAAAGTCAATATCAATGCCGTGTATTCGGTTATGGCGTAAGGGTGCGATTCAATGACGGGCGGATTTAAATACAAGAATACTTGGGAAGAAACCAAGAGTACGGCATACAGGATATAGACTGCAATCATGGTTCTTCTTTCTGGGCGAAGAAATATGGCTGCAACAAACAAGATCATAAAGACGGTGTCCGCACGGAGTGAGTTGCCAAACAAGACGATCTCGGCAAAAACGCCAAAGGGCGCTAAGAAAAGAATGAGATGATAGGAGACCTGGAAATGATGTCTGATGTTTAGGAATAGAATAACAGCGATAATGGCAAGATATCCGCCGATCAGGCCTACAAAAGCTAAATTTCCAGTTGGGTTGAAACTTTCTAGAATGACAATAAACAACAAGGCTGGCACGAGCGCCAGGCTAATAGAGTTGATGCCCTTTATTTTGATGCGTTCATCTAAAGGGGTATCCTTTTCTATACCAAAATATATGATTTTATTTAAAAGCGTATTCATGTTTGTGTTGCTCGAAGCTCACCGTGCGAGTGGGCCTAAAATAAAAAACAAATAAGTTTGGGTTTGGGTAGCATCCCTGTGTTTACAACCTGGCCAAATTCTCTTGATACTCTCCATAACAAGAAGAGATAAGGGTTTTTTGACGGGAGATAATCGGAGAGATAGGTGACCATGAGCTCACATCAATCGGGGAAAATAGACTTTACTGTTCTACTTGTAATACGTAGTCTGGGTTTGAAAGATACCTAAATATAGGCAATTAACGGATAATGTTGATCTCGCCGGATCTAATTTCTGAAGTCCCATCTTCCTTGACTAGCCGGAAAAAGTAAATGTAAGGTCCTACTGGCAATGGGCTGCCTCTGAAAGTTCCATCCCACCCCTGGGATTCATCGAGCATAAATGATCCGTTCCGACTGTATACCTGGTTTCCCCAGCGATCAAAGATTTGGAAGTGCTCGATTTGCAAAGGAAGAGGAGATTGCAACAGGAATTCATCATTGATTCCATCTCCATTGGGTGAGAAGGCGGTTGGGATATAAAGGGCATCACAAGATTGCAACTGAACCTGAGTGGATGCGGAGCTATTGCCACATTCATTTGAAATGGTAACACTATAGGTTCCAGGGGCAGAGATAGGTAAACTTGGACTGGTACTTCCATCGTTCCAAAGGTAGCTTCCAAGTGGAACCGTGGCATCTAAGGCGGGGTTATTCTCCGTGCATAAAATGGTATCTGACGGGAGATTAGGACTTGGTGGGCTACCGAAGTTTACTTGCTGACTATACAAGGCCTCACAAGTTGCCGTTTGGATACTTAAGGTATATGTACCGGAGGAAGTTACTTCCAACTGGCTACCTATGGAGCCATCTGACCAGAGGTAATTGGCGCCAGGAGTGGTGGCATCAATGATGTAATTATCAGCTGCACAAATGGTGGTATCTATCGGTATATCAAGTGCCAAGGGCTCTCCTTCCACGAAAACCGTCACGGTATCCGCAAAGTGCTGACCACATTCGTCAGTAGCTTGGAGAAAATAGGTGGTCGTGACCGCTGGCGCTGCCATTGGATCTCGTATATCCACCCGATCTAGGCCGTCCGCAGGGCTCCATAGGTATTTCTCCGCTTCAAAACTGGTACTGAGCTGCGTCTGCCCACCTGGGCAAATAGTCTGATCAATCAATTCATTTAATGGCTGCCCACTCAGGCAAAGTACATGTCTATTTTGGGTCGTAACACTGGTGCCGGCAGTCATCCCCCATCGTACCGTAGAATTGCCACCAAAGACATCCTCTACTATAAACCCAGAATAGCTGATCAGGAGATTACAATCCCAATAGACCGAAAAGCTATTGGGAGGGCGCCATCGGATTCGAAGACTATGAAAATTTCCATCTTCCACGTTTTCGCGTGTAGGGGACAAGGCTGCAGGGCCAACTAAGTTGTCACTACTGCTCCATTTCTGGTCAGTGCTATATGGTCGTATGCTGGATCTCCATGTTCTGGGTTTTGGCGGGTGTCAATTTCAATTCCTAAGATGGAAGGTAGGGCTTCATAGGCCATGTGCCCATCGTAACTACCCAAAGAAATAATGCCTGTGTGAAAAGCGAAGACCATTCCTTCTCCTCCTTCATCAACTTCCCCTGGCATGATCCATACGATGGTGTCGAAAGGCTGATTAAAATCGATGGTACCTAATGTCCAAACAGTGCCCTTTTGATCTAGTGCATCTTGGGTGAGTTCGAAGCAATTGTTGGGGAGCTTGCTGGCGTTGCTATTGGTATGGAACTGCGCTAGCCCTGATTGGGCTAGAAAGCTGAAAAGTAATAGGAATGGGAGATAGAAGGCTTTCATACTAAAAGCAATGTACAAAGCAAATTAGGTTTTGAAAGCCTTCTCAGTCCTTTTGGTGGAGAATTGTTCCTATAGCGACATTCCTGATCAAGGAAATCGTATACGGGACAAGTCCTTCGTCTCATTTATCGCCTCAGCTTGAAGGTGTAGAAACCGTTTCGCAGATTTACTCTGATATTTAGCCGGTTGCGAGTGTGGCGGGTAACACGAGAATAGTAGGCAAAGTCTTCGTTGTTAACGTAATCGTAGAAGCTCATGTCTAGGAAAAACTCAACATCGTCATCACCATCATAGAAGGCGCGATCAGCGAAGATCTCCCATTGGCCATCAAAGGCTGCGTTGAGATCATAATCTTCATACAATGCGGTGTAGTCATCAAAAAAGGTAATGACGTCTCCTTCGAATTCATTAATAACGTTGTCGCGGAAGAGTGCGCCATCTTCTCTGTAAAAGGCTCGATCAAAGTACCAAGTTCCTAATAAACGGTCTTCTCTTCGTTCCAGCCGATCTTCGATGGTACAGGAGGTACCTAGCCCCGCTAATAGGAGGCAGATTAACAGTGCGTTTTTCATATGTAGTTGTAGATTGATTGTTTACGCCGTTGTTGTAAAATAGGGATTTCTTAGGGCATGATCCAGTCCATATTGTGCATTAATGAAAGATTAACCTCTGTTAAAAAAATCTTTTGGTGAAAGACGAAGCGAACTATGGCTATGGCATTTCTCCAAAGGTAGTGATCGGCTTTTGTTTGAACCTTTATTGAAAAAATTTTACTGATCTTGTAATAAAATGATCGTGCTTGCAACTAATAGGGCCAAAAATCAAAATGATGAGAATAGGTATTATGGTACTATTAGGTTTGCTTTACTGCTGGTCAAGTTTGGGTCAACATTCAGTTCAAGATCGCTATGAACTACTACAAAGTTATTTGACTCTAGAAGAGGAACGGCTTAGTTTTTCAGGGGTATGTCTCATTGCAAAGAGTGGAGAAATCCAATATCATCGAGCATTTGGGCAAGCTTCAAAGGAATTGAATGCTAGATTGGAAGTGGATCATAGGTTTCGGATCGCCTCTATTTCAAAGTCCTTTACCGCTCAGCTTATTGGCATAGCCGTGGACGAAGGAAAACTAAAGCTACAGGATCAAATTACTACCTATTTACCAGAATTTAAAGGTGAGACTTGGGACCAAATTACGATCCAGCAGCTTTTGACACACACTTCAGGTATCCCTCATCATAAGGGGATGGAAAACTATTGGACTATTCAATCTCGACTTACCCTATCTACTTCAAGCATACTGCAAGCTATCCGAAAGATGGAGCTTCAATTTGAACCTGGGACGAATTTCTTTTACAGTAGCCCGGGCTATTTCCTGTTGGCCACGATCCTTGAAAAGGTATATGATATCTCGTTTCCGCAGCTATGGGATGAAAAGATTGGCCAACCTTTAAGTCTAGTAAATTCGGGGTTCGATGATAACCTAGCCATAATCCCTCAATTGACCAAGGGCTACCATCTGATGCCAGATAATCAACTCATTTCGGCTCCGTACCGAGATTTTTCGACTCTGAAAGGTGGTGGGGATATGTATAGTAGTGCTAGTGACCTACTTCGGTGGAATCAATACATCTTACAAAAACGCAAAGAACCGGGCTTTATAGCAGAGGCAGTAAGGCCCAAAAATGGATTCATGGCTAAACGCCATGAGGCTGCCCAATATGGTTATGGTTGGTTTATCCGAGCAGCGCAGGAGCGCCATCCTTTGACCTATTTTCATGGTGGTGGCACCTTTGGGTGTTCGGCTGTATCTGCTGTTTACCCTGAGGAAGAACTGAGCATTGTTATACTGTCGAATGTTTCTGGTTTACCGATTGATATGATTTGGCAAAATGTGGAACGGATCGTCTTGGGTTTACCTTTTGAATTACCTGAAGTTCCTCCTTCCGAGGCCTTTTCTTCACAACCATTAGAGCATTATATTGGAAACTTTGTATCTGGTAAAGGAGGACAGCGACTCCGTGTTTTTATACATGATGAGCAGCTATTCGCGCAGCTGCAGGGGCGTCCTCCCTTTCTCCTATCCCCAACACGAACGCACCAGTTTTATGGAAGCAAAGTAGATATTTCTTTTACCTTTCAGGTTGAGGCAGAAAATCGGATTGTGGGATTAAAGGCAGAAGGAAGAGGTCGAACTTTTAGTTTTGAAAAAGCGGATTGATGGAAGAAGTGTTCATGAAAATTCTGGACCAGCACCAAGCTATTTTACACAAGTTGTGTGGGCTGTATAGAGATACAGAAGCTGATCGTGAAGATTTGTTTCAGGAGATGGTTTATCATTTATGGAAGGCCTATCCTAGTTTTCAGGGGCAGGCTAAGATCAGTACCTGGATTTACCGAATTGCCCTCAATACGGCCTTGGCAAGCTTTAGAAAAAAGCGTCCTTCACTTCTCTTTCCAGCTGAACTTCCGCAAAGAGAAGTCAATCTACCGGAGGAACGTGATGAGCAAGTTGGGAAACTATGGAATGCTATTAAGAAGCTGAAGGAAATAGATAGAGCCATAGTCTCTTTGTATTTGGATGACCTGAGCTATGAACAGATTGCTCAGATTGTGGGGCTTTCTGCGACCAATGTCGGGGCCCGTCTTCATCGGATAAAACAAAAATTAAAAACCTTATTAAGTGAGAAATAATGGATTTGGATAAGTTAAAAACCGATTGGCAAAACCAATCGACCTCAAATTTGACGGTAGAACAAATGCAGGAATTGGTTCACTCTGGAAAGCATCCGGGAATCGCACGTTCACGCAAGGTCCTATTCATAGAGTCTGTAGCCTGGTCGGCGTTCTTGCTTTTGTTTTACGATGCTTTTGATGGACATGAAAAGCCATGGTGGTTGAATGCACTGTTGGTAGTGGCATTTGCTTTATTGTTAGGGCATCATCTGTTGGGAATTAGACTGCTTAGTCAGCGTAAAGCGAATGAAAGCCTTGCTTCATCTTTGGCTGACTATCGTCGCCGGTTACAACAATTCGTTCGCCTAAACTTAATCGGTCGCCTATTGGCTATGGCCACCTTATTATTGTTCTTTCTATATGGCGTTGAATGGAATACCAAAAGATACCTGATCTCCGCAGGTTTTCTTGGCGTAATGTTCGTCCAATTCTACATTCTTAAGCGTTTCTGGCGAGAACGTCTTGGTAGTTTGGATCAGTATTGGCTCGAGTCAGAATAGCTGTAGAATTAGTTTTCCAAACCCTGTGGTTCAAAAACCATGATTTTCTGCCAGTCGGAAGTGAGGGAATAGTTTTGGATCCAGCGGAAACCTTCGATCTGCAGGAGAAATCGAATTTCATCTTCGGTCATGGCTTTTTCGCAATGTTGATGACCGGAGATCGGGTCAAGTACTTCCTCAAACAAATACAGCCTTCCACCGGGCAAAAGATGCCGTTTTATTTCATCTAACATCTGTTCGGGCGATTCAAAGTGGTGCAG
>ENA-UENV01000040-UENV01000040.1-marine-metagenome-genome-assembly--contig:-NODE-40-length-40343-cov-187.335773_pt1 | contig 40343 bp, 30 predicted proteins | sample MGYA00237878_ERZ529328 | MGnify/ENA primary metagenome ERZ529328 (study PRJEB26372, sample SAMN05368348) | marine metagenome | biome: cultured habitat; feature: ocean water; material: water; isolation... | reverse complement strand
TCCCAATCCCCTAAACTCTGAGTTAAAGCTGCATAACGTTCGTAACCATGAGGTCTATTTGGATACTTTTCTTTTAATTGTTGAAAAACCGCTTCTGCCTCATCAAAACGAGATAAATTGATTAAGGCATTGCCTTTTTGAACTTGAAAATCAATATTTTCGGGAAATTTGAATACCGCCTCCGACCACCGTTTTAATGCCAATTCCCAATCCCCTAAACTCTGAGTTAAAGCTGCATAACGTTCGTAACCATGAGGTCTATTTGGATACTTTTCTTTTAATTGTTGAAAAACCGCTTCTGCCTCATCAAAACGAGATAAATTGATTAAGGCATTGCCTTTTTGAACTTGAAAAACGATAGGTTTAGGAAATTTAATAATCGCCTCTGACCACAATTTTAATGCCAACTCCCCATCACCTAACCTATGAATTAATCTCGCATAATTCTCATAACCTTGAGGTTGATTTGGATACTTTTCTTTTAAATGTTGAAATACCGCTTTTGCTTCATCAAATCTGGCTAAATTGATTAAAGTATTACCTTTTTGAACTTGAAAACCGATATTTTCGGGGAATTTAAAAATCGCCTCCGACCACCGTTTTAATGCTAGTTCCCAATCCCCTAAACTCTGAGTTACCCTGGCATAACCATCATAACCATCTGGTAGTTCTGGATAAAATTTTATTAATTGTTGAAAAACCCTTTCTGCTGACTCAAATTTGCCTAAAGTCATTAAATTATTACCACAACTACGATAAATAGACATCGGTTGTTGAGGATTCAGAATTAATGCTTGTTGATAAAATTCAACAGCTTCCTTGATCTTTCCTGCCTCGTTTAATTTATTCCCGTTATCGATACAATTGAGAGCAATATCTGTTTCCAAGCGAGAGATTTTTTGAGTTGCCAGAGAGTGATTTGGATGAAGAGAAAGGATTTTTTGCCAAGTCTTGAATGCCTGCCATAAATCTAATTTAGCCTCATAAGCTAAGGCTAAAGTTTGATTATAAATAGCCAAGTCTGGCTCTAGAAAAATAGCTTTTTGCGAATAGTTAATAGCCTCATCTAATTTCCCTTGCTCTATTAAAGCCTCCGCTAAACTATTGTGCAAGGTAGCAGAATTAGGATTGAGTTTAATGGCTTTTCTATATTGGGTAACTGCATCCTGCCATTTTCCTTGTTGAAAAAACAACTGCCCCAAGTAATAGTAATTCCAAGCAAAATTGGGCTGTAATTCGATGAGTTTTTGATACTCTTTTTGGGCATCTTCTAATTTACCCGCCTGCAATAATTTGTTAGCGATTTTAAGGGAATTATTTGTGGCCATAACTTTTGGGGAACTTTGGGTCTTAGGATTTTGATTTTACACCATTTTTAATTAGGGTTTGCTGATTAAATATAAAAAACAGATAAAGGTTTTAGCCTTTTTAAGTCCTAAAAAATTACCTGGGTTTTGACTTTTGTCGTCACTTTCATGCAACAAAGCCCTATTTAATCTAAGTTGTGTAGCCACAATCTCTAAAGCGTTGCATCCGCCGAGGGCAAAAAGGACTTGACGTCAAAAATAACTTGCCCGTCATTCTTAGCCAAAGGAAGCTGTTTAAATTCATCGTGGGCAACAGCCAGTACAATTGCCTGATAGCTAGCAAGTTTTGGTAGATCGCTTAAAATATCAATATCATGCTCCTGCTTAACCTCCTCTGGCAATGCCCAAGGGTCATAAACATCTACAACACAACCAAAATCTTCTAATTCACGAATTAAATCTATTACTTTAGAATTACGAATATCCGAACAATTTTCCTTAAAAGTAATACCCAAAATTAGAACAGCAGCACCCTCAACTTTTTGCCCCTTTTTAATCGCGAGCTTAACAACCTGCTTAGCAACATAAATTCCCATATTATCATTGAGGCGTCGTCCTGCAAGAATAATTTCTGGGTGATAGCCTAGTTCCTGGGCCTTGTACGTTAAATAGTATGGATCTACTCCGATACAGTGTCCCCCCACCAGTCCTGGTTGAAAAGGCAAGAAATTCCATTTAGTAGCGGCTGCCTCTAACACTTCCCTAGTTTTGATCCCCATTTTATTAAAAATAATCGCCAACTCATTGACAAAAGCAATATTAATATCTCGTTGAGAGTTTTCAATTACTTTAGCTGCCTCAGCAACTCTTATAGAAGATGCTAAATGGGTTCCAGCTATGACAATCGTATTATAGAGTGCATCAACTTTTTGAGCTATTTCAGGCGTCGAACCTGAAGTGACTTTTTTAACTTTGGTAACTGTGTGTATCTTGTCACCAGGATTAATGCGCTCAGGGGAGTAACCACAGAAAAAGTCTTGGTTAAATTTTAAACCTGAAATCTTTTCTAACACAGGAACGCATTCTTCCTCTGTTGTGCCCGGATAAACAGTAGATTCATAAATGACTATATCATCCTTTTTAAGAATTTTACCAACTGCTTCGCTGGCTTGAATTAAAGGAACTAAATTTGGTTGTTTGTGTCGGTCAATCGGAGTTGGTACAGTTACAATATAAATATTGCAATTAGCAATATCCTCAATAGAGGTGGTGACGCGAAATCCTGTTTCAGATATAACTGAAGCTAAATAATCGTTGTCAACTTCGAGGGTGCTATCAAATCCTTGATTCAGTTGTTCAACTCGCGTTTGTGAAATGTCAAACCCAAGGGTTGGAAACTTTTGAGCAAATTCAACCGCAAGGGGTAAACCAACATATCCTAAACCAATCACAGCTATTTTAATGTTCTGCATTTTTTATTTGATGAAAAATATACTTTATTTTTTTGCACAAAAATTAATCAACAGACCAGCTTTCAAAAAAGGTTGCATCTGTTGGAAATTTTTTAAAGTATTCATAATGGCTAACACCTGATATTGAGATCATCACAACCGTTTCATAAAAAACTGGAAACTCAAATTTAAACCCCTGAATCTTAGGTGGATGTTTTGATGAATCGAAGTGATGCTGATCTATGGGAGCATTAATCGACTGTACATGGTTGTCATCAGAGGACAAAATTGGTTTTTTACCATGAATTGAAAACTTCTGCAAAAGCCCTTCATCTTTTAACTCCTTCATTAACTTAAACAAAGATAGAGTAGTCATCTGATTCGGATGTCCAGTCCAATCAGAGAAAAACAATTTGAGTCCATTTTGGAATAAATAACCATCCGCATCAAAATAGGGTTGCTTGATAAAAACAAAATCAGTAGATACTTGGCAAGCTTTTCGTACAAAAGCTTTAACATCGTTTTCGCTTGGCAAATTCTGAAGTAAGTGGGAGAGAACTGTAAATCTTACCAGTTTTTTTGTAGGAATATTGTTTATATCAAATATCACAGCATTATGACCAGCAGCTTTCGCTTGAGCTATCTTTTTGGGATCGATATCAATTCCCAAACCCTGTTTACCACCAAAAAGGCGTTTGCTCCAGTTTAGGGAATTTCCTTTTGAACAACCAAAGTCAAGATAGTCAAAATTTCCTTCCCGCAATATTTTTATGAATTCATCTCTTGGGTTAATAGATATTTTTTCCGCATTGGATATTCTATAATTTTTTGTATCATCAGAATCGGGGTTAATAACAAATTCTTTAATTCTCTCAAATGCAAATTTCCAATCCATTTTTTTTGTTGTTTCTAGCCCTCCTTTGATAATTTGCTCCCTTAGTTGGTTATTTTCTAATAAACGAATAATGTTTCCAGCAACATCATCGGGTAAGAGAGACGATAACAGTGAATTTTGTTCGTGCTGAAAAAGCCATGAAGTTCCTAAGTTATAATTACTAACTGTAGCACAGCCTGAAGCCATATATTCAAGAGGTTGGTAGGATGGATGTGGGGTCAGCATAAAGACTAAGCCCACATGACTATTTCCATAAAGCTCTGCTACTTTTTCCAAGCTGTCAAGCACACCTAAGTTCTCAATAATGCTTTCGAGGCCATAATCCTTGGGATTCCAATCGCTACCAACAGAGACGATTCTTACATTGTCCTGGAAATGTAACTTGACAAGCTTTAAAGCCTCAATCCCCAGAACAAAAGCATTTCTTTTATTTTTCGGTCTGCCATAAAATACAACTTGCCACGGTAGTTTGTTTTTACTATAAGGTTTCGGATAATAAATACTCCGATCTATTCCCGGAGTGAAGTATGTTACATTATCTCCATATTGCTTGTACTTTTCCGCTATTCCTAAAGAATTGGCAATGCAATGAAAACCAAAGCGGTAAGTCATATCAATCGTTCCACTCACGCTACCAGCTGGATAGAATAACGACTCATCATCTTGCATAAAGTAAAATTTGGCTTGGCAATTATTGTATCGAGCAAGTAGATAAGCTGTATGCCAAGCTGTGCAAAAAGCTATATCTGTTCTGGGAATTTCTTTTGGGTTATCATCAAAATTAAAAACAATTAATTCAAAATTTAGGTCAGGGAAGAATTTTTTTATTGTAGATTTGTCTAAAAATACCTCTGTCGGAGAAGTCATTTGAATTAAAAAAACGTTTTTACTATTCCAGGACCGTGAAAATTCCTCGGCTACCATAAATACAGTTCTAATTCCTCCCGCTAATATATTTCGACAGTTAGGGATAATCCATAACACTTTTCCTGGAGGCTCTTCTAAGGGCTTACCTCTCATGTTTTCAGTAAAAACGCTGTTCTCCTGTAGCTCCTGTAATGAAATTTTTACCAGCAGTAGCTCTTTAGGAAAAATTACCGAATTTATTTTTGTGAGCTGACTTAAATCGTAGTTGGCTAATTTTTGGGGAGAATCTGACGGTCCAGAGCTTTCTGGCAAATTTGTGCTTTTCGGTAGATCGGAGCTTTCTGGCAAATTTGTGTTTTTCGGCACAGATGAAAGTTTAGTAAGTCCCTTTTCTAGAACTTCAACGCCATAATACTCCCCAGCATAAGCCCGTAAACGTTTAAGAAATGGATGAAAATTTAGAGAAATCACAGCTCTTTTGATTCGTTTCTCTCCATGTCTGGCTCTTAGTGCATTCCCACCTGCTTCAGCAAGGACACTTCTAGTTTCCGCACCAAAACTCTTTGATTTGGCATGAAAAACATAGCAATGGGTTGCCAATGCATGGGTAAAACCTGCATTCAAGGCGCGCATAGAATAATCATCTTCCTCCCCATATCCTTTGGGAAAAGCTTCTTCATCAAAGTAGCCAATAGCATCAATAACTTCGCGCTTTATACCATAACAAAAACCATTAATTAAAGGAACCCGGGGGAAATGCCCAAACCAACCGTATTGCTCGCAGAACTTATCCATGTCAGCTACAGTCTTGCCCTCTGGAAGTTCATTGATTATCATTCCACCGTTCTTTGGATCTTTGACAAAAGGTAATGATTGCCATGATGCTGCATTACTCATGGGACCTACTACACCTATCAAATTACTACTCGTTGCAGTTTGCAAAAGTTTCAAAGCCCAGTCTGGGCTTACTATAGTATCACTATTTAAAAGAATAACAAACTCCGCATCAGCAATCTGCATTCCTAAATTTGCAGATTTTGTGTAACCCTTAGCTATCTCATGTCGAACTAAAGTAATGCTATGGTTTTGTGCAGCAATCTGTTTTAGGTAGTCCCAGGTGTCATGATCAGAACCGTCATCCACAATAATAATCTTATGGCTTGGCAAAAGATTGACAAGCACAGAATTAATACAATTTTTAACATGCTCAAGGGCATTGTGTACACAAATGACAATATCAATAGGAAAAGCACTTATGCTTTTTAAGGAATTTCGATCGTAAGGCTTAGTTTTTGAGTGCCAAAATGGAGTTTGTTCAAAGGCAAATTCTTTAGGCAGGAAAGAGGGTATCTGATAGGGGATATCTCTTGTGGTAGATCTTAACCCATGCTGAAAGAAGCCAAATCCTGGGTGGTTTCTTGTTGATCGCCCTTTCTTCATCAATGGAATCCACTTTAAGTCAGTTTTCCATAGAGCAAACATTACGGAAAGCTGGTCTCTTTTACTATATTTTTCTATTTCTTCCCACCATAAATTGTGCAAGTTCCTAATACAATTGTCGTTATGTTTACGAATCATAACACCTGTCTCTATTAATCCTAATTCATAGGGCAGACCTTCCTGTTGATAGTGAGTAGTTTGCTCTTCAATTGTATCTTTGTCGTCTTTCTCTTGCTGGCTACATATATTAGCTTCTTGATAAGTACAATTCCTATATGGGTGAGGGATAGCTGCAAACAATTGCTGATTTTTGATAAAACTATTCAGAAACTCCTCCAGAAAATTGGATTTAACCAGAATGTGCGCATCTATCCAGATACTATACTCATAGTTATTGAAATAAATATGAGGATGTGTTTTTACATATCGAGCAGTGCGAGTGCTATCTTCATGTATGTAATCGAAATGACGAATTTCCCAACAATGCTCCCCTGGATATTGCGCTCTATCCGTAAAGCAAACATAATCCCAGTCAGGGCATAAAAACTCTGGTATTTTTAATACATCATAGTTATTGCAAATGGCTGTATAAACAACCACGTTCTTTTTTTTGGACTTTGACGCCTTTAAATATTTCCGCACCCTTTCTAGCAACTGCTTATCTGCAATCTGTTTAGGACTTACAGACTCAGTATCAATCTGTTGCCCCCGCTGATAAACCTTAACAGCCTCCTCCCTCTTCCCCAACTCCCTCAAAACATTCCCTAAGTGCTGCCAAACCACGGCAGATGCTGGATGCAACTCCGCTGCCTTCCGTAACTCAATCTCTGCCTGGACCCAATACTTCAACTGCATCAAAGCATACCCCAAATGATGCCGAAACTCAGCCGACTTCGGATTAATTTCCACTACTAACCGATACTTAACAACCGCCTCCTCCCATCGACCCAACTGCGACAAAGCTTGACCAAACCCAAACAAAAACTCCTCAGACTCATCAAACAGATGTGCGCTCTGACGATAACATTCCACAACTTCCGACCATCGTCCCAACTTACCCAAACTTGCAGCCCAACCCATACAGCATTCCAATTTACCATAATTAGTTTCCCAACTCTGACGATAAAATTTCACCGCTTCAGACCATTGCTGTTGCCCAAACTTTATGTCTCCCAAGTAAAAATAAGCCTCTGATACATAGAATGTCATTAAGGAAGTTCCATATACCTGCTTTGCCTCCTCCTCTAGAGGGAGAGAGTCAACACAGAAGTCAACCACCTGATAGAGAGATTCCTCCGCGTCCGACCATTGTCCCAAATGCACCAATGCCCTCCCTAAACTTAAATAAAACTCCGGCACATTTGTTTTCTTTTCCACCGCTTGCCGCAAATAACCCACAGCTTCCTTATACTGGCCTAACTTGTTTAACATTGCCCCTAACTTATAAAGAGACCAAGCAGAATTAGGGTTGATGGCCAATGCCTCACGAAAAGCAGCAGCAGCTTCTTTGATGCGTCCTGCTTTGATCAATGCCTCTCCTAAATTATGGTGAGAACAATAGAATTGGTTACTTTTAGTGGTGGCCTTTTTGTAAAAAGCGATCGCTTCCTCTATTTTTCCTTCCTTAAATAGTTGATTTGCCTGAGCGAAAGAAGTAGCAGTCATTTTTTGAATCTTAATTTAAAAATAAGTTTTAGGGACTAAATTCTAAGCTTAAAGTATAAGGCGAGCTGTAGTAATGGAAGGAAAATGTACGCGCTTGGCTGTAAAGCATACCCTTCAATAGATGATATATTTTGTCTAAGTATTTTGTTAGTTATTATGGGCCTTGCTGAATTTAGGGATTAATGTAGAATCTAACTGCAAAAATCACTAACTATACACCACTACCTATGATTTAAACAGGACTTACGCATTTTTTTGTGCACATATAGTGTTGACCGTCACCAGAGATATTAAGAAGTTCAAACCCTACTTCAGCAAACATTTCTGAACTATAATCATAATCCAACTGTCATAATAATTCTTATTGGTTTTTATTGATAACTCTCCTTCAGTTTTTTTAGTCAAATTAATTGGTGTTATTGAATTAAGGGATGAATCTATAAGGGAACAGACACATTCCAAAACTTGTCGAAACTCTTTCATACAATATCATTCCGATACGCAAATACGTAACTCCAATTAATTTAATTCCTTAGTCCATCTATTGGAATTTTTCGGACTTGAAGTATAGTAAAAGTTATACAGCAAATTAAGTCGTATATAGTCAAATTAATATCAAATATTTTCGCGCTATTTTTACTAACCAGCTACTAAAATATTTGACAAAATTTAATAACTATCTCCAATACGTTTAATAGTAGAATCAAACTATCTAAGAATTAAAGAATAAATGACAATAATCATAAAAATTAATAAATACTCAGAGCATTTAGTGATTTGAAATCCTTAATTTATGAGATTAGTTAAGAGACATATTATTCAGAAAAATTATCGGTTTTATGCTTAAATTTACCCACTGTATTTCTTGTATAAAAATCTTTATAACTGTGCTAATTATTTAATTCGTAAGTCGGGGGTCCTTGAAAAGACTTATCGTCACTATTATGAGCTACAAAATATACTGCAATCCCAACCATAAACTTAAATTTTTAAGTATTTTTTAAGTAGGTATAATATTTTCCTGATTTTCCTAGTGTGATGTCTTTTTCTATAAATCCTGCTTTTTTAGAATCATAGTATAGGTTTAATAATTGAGTAATTGAAGTTTTACTGTGTGTTGTTCTAATAACTCCTCATTTTCATAAAAAAAATAATCAAGAATAGCATAACATTCATTTTTAATTAATTCAGTAGTCGCAATTCTTTTATTAACAATACCATTATCCAATTTCACTAAATTATCTCCATAAGCATTAAAAGCACTAATTATTAACAGACCTCCTGCTTGAAGATATTTAGAAACAAAATCCAAGCTTTTCTGTATATATCAAAAACTAAAAATGTGGCTAGCCAACATTGTTTCTGATTTGGGATTGCTATTTAAAAAAAAACGTCTACGCAGCACCACGAGAATAAGCCACATCGAATTTTTTACCAATATCTAACTCAGAAACATTTTGAAAATATAAATCAACTTTTTTTCCTAGTCTTTTTTGAGCTTCTTCTAATAAAGATTCACTAGTATCAATTCCAGTTATTCTATAGTCAGGTTCAATTTGCAGTAAATTTTCTACTATTAAAGCAGTACCTATTCCTATATCCAATAAATCTCTAGCTTATCCCATTATTTGAGCAAGGTCAGTAGCAATTTCATAATAATTTCTATTTTTTTTGAACAGCATCACTATAAAATTTAGCAACTCCTTAATATTAATTGTTCATTAGTTCAAATGCTCCTACTTAAAAATTATATTTTTTTCTAGTTTACGGTACTTTTTAAGATAGTAAGTAGAGTTTATTACTAATCTTTTTCCCAGGTTCTCTCAACCTATCAAACTTTGTAACTCATTAACTAAAAAAATGCTGTAAATTAATTTAATTCTTTAGTCAATATATTGAGATTTTCTGGAGTTGGAGTATGAATATAAGCATGTTTTTTAGATAAAAACTTTGCCCCTGTCTCCGTTTCCATTTCTGTAATTATTCTGGCAAAACCAGCATTTTTAGTTACTTCATGAACTTGATAAACAATCGCATTCAAAACCTCATAGCGGAACTTTAGGTGTAATTCGATAGTAAAAATCCACCCTAAATCACAATCTTTTTTCCCTTCTGGTTTATAAGCAGGAATAACAAAAAAAGCTCCCAGAATATTGTTATCTAAATCTAGTGCAATAATATGCTTTATACCTTCTTGATAAGGTTCCCTAAGATTTTTTAAAGTATGTTCTGCTCGACGAGTTCTGACAAAATTATCATTAAACTCTGAATCTACAAATACTCTATATAAAATTGCGTCAATCTCATCCCAACAATTGAAGACAAATTAATAATCAACAACTTTTATTTGATAATCTCTTTTTGATTTATTTAAATGAAATGTATTATTAGTTATCTCTGACATAATTTAGTTTATACCTTTAGTAATTAACATTATTAAAAACTTGATAACTATCTAATTCGATTATAATAATCAAAACTGAAATTTATCACCCAAATAATATTGACGTACTAAGGGGTTGTTATAAAGTTCTTCTGCTGTTCCAGATGCCAAAATTTGTCCATCTCGCATAATATAAGCTCTATCTGTAATTTCCAAAGTTTCTCTCACATTATGATCCGTAATTAAGATGCCCATCTTTTGTTCTCCTAACTTTGCTACTATCTTTTGAATTTCCGAAATAGCTATGGGATCAACCCCCGCAAATGGTTCATCTAAAAACAAAAATTTCAGTCCATCTCGGTTAGAAGCTAAAGCTCTAGCTAGTTCTGTTCGCCGACGTTCTCCCCCTGAAACTTGAGAACCATTAGTAGAAGCTATTTTTTCTAAACGAAACTCATTTAATAGAAACTCTAAGCGCTGTTTCCATTCACGACGAGGCACTTTTGTTTGTTCTAAGACCAAGAGAATATTATCTTTGACACTAAGGTTACGAAAAATACTAGGTTCCTGAGCTAGATAACCAATACCAAGTTTTGCTCTTTTATCCATTGGTAAAGCTGTTATATCTAACTCATTAAAAAAAACAGTACCCAGGGAAGGTTTTTCTAGACCCGTAGCAATATAAAATGTAGTAGTTTTACCAGCACCATTAGGACCGAGTAAGCCAACAATTTCTCCCTGATCAATAAATATATTAACTCGACTCACAACGGCACGACTACCATAATATTTGTGAATATTCTCAAGAACAATTTTCATATTTGAGTTAGAAGCCAACTTTTAAACATAGAATTATATATTAAACCTCAATAATTAAATCCAATGTGTAAATTTTTCAACAAACTATATTAATAATCAATATCCCATCAATTCTAGACTAGTTTAATAAAATTCATTAACAAAAATTGCTAACTATATTAATTACCATATTAGTAATAGTAAGGGTGATAAAGATTTATTAAATAAGGTAGAGATATTACATACAACGTAAGTACCTTAAGACAAGAAAAAGTCAATATTGAAAAAGAGGGATAAAATGATAGAAATAGCTGTCTCAAATGAATTGGAGCAGCTTTTTTTAGCATCTCTGATCGAGATTCTAGACGTACTATGGTCAGGTGCATTCTTTATTCAAAGTATTATAAATAAAAAGACTTTAAGTTTTAGGCAACAGCCCCAGAAAGCAACCTGGAATAGGGAATAATTTAGATTATGGACTAATTGGAGTTTTAAAGGCAGGCTTAGGATTAAATGGTGCACTAACAGCACCTTCTATATCTGCTCCTTGACCAGTAGGAACTACATATACAGACTCTACTTGCCCTTGTGACTGGGGTAAAGCAATAAAACGTCCTTCATCTATTAGATAGGTGACAGTTTCTCCCCGAATTGTATTGCCATCTTGTAGTATAAATACATCTCCACTAAGAACAATTCTACGCTCTCGGCTGAAATATTGAGCTTGAGCTGCTGTTGCTTGAATTTTGCGGGCAGGGTAGTTAATTTGGACGTTACCACGAGCTGTAACAACTCCTGTTCTAGCATCAGCTTCTTGAATATCGGAGCGAACAGTAAGACTACGACCTGAAGAATTTTGATTTCTTGGGGGTTGGTTAGGGTTAATTTGAGCAAAGGTAGGATATGTAATAGAATTGAATATACTTAGAGGCAATATCAAGAATAATCCTTTTAATACCAGTGATTGTGATATTTTTTTATTAAGTATCATTTGTCATTAAAATTAGGTGAAAAATTGTCAAGTGGTCCACCATCTCAATTATTGGGTATATAGCGCTACCCACAAGTCAGAACTCAGACCTCAGAACTCAGAAGTTATTTTTGAGTAAATTTCAGCATTTATAAATGTCCTAATCTTGAGCTTCGACTGGTATAAATTAAGCATCTGTTTATTTTACCGAAAAATTGGGCTTAAAGCCTCCCTGTTCTAGGACTACTTTTTAGTTGTTTTTTATACATCTGCTATTACTTTATTTTCTAACAGCCGGAGAGAATATCAAACAATTTTCAGATGTAGTCACCATAGACTAATACCCACACTAAAGCAACGGAGATTACTTTTAAGATATTTCAGTACTTCTGAGATAGGATTAACTTAGACGAAAAATTTCATTTACCCTTTTGCCAAAACTTCAGTAACTCCTTAAAACCTTTGAATGTCTCTCGCTCTTACAAACTATATAAGTCTGCTCCACAGCAATAATATGTGTATAGCCGATAATAATGAGGATTAAGCTTCATTTGAGTAGCCAACCATGGACTTTATGAGAACTTCTCTGCTTTCAAACTATCCCTACTAAGCATATCTCAAGTGGATTTATAGAACTTATTTGAATCTGTGTATAAATACTCTAATACAACGGTAATTCCTAAATTGTGAGAAAGCTAATTTACTTGTGCTATAAAAGGTTTAGCCATACTTTGATTATATACTCGAGATTTAATAAATCCCTTAAGTCTTCTTGCGGCCACTCACCACAAAATATGGGGTTACCAGACTCCTGCTCTTTTTTAGATGCGCCCAAATTACCACTTATAAAAATATAATTTTTTCAATTTAAATCTTATATTTTGAAATTATTGTAGCATTAACAGGAATGTTTTCTCTCTCAAAATTTTCTTTCAATCTGTAGCAAAACTCACGAGCTACATTCCACTGTTTTCTTGGTTTTGTTTTGACTCTAATTGTAATTTCTACATCCATTTTATTAATACTATTAACGGCTAAAATACTTGCAAAATCTATAATTTTATCTCTCCAATTTGCATCATTTATTAACTCATTATTAACTTTATTAATTAACTTTAGTGCTTGACTTAAATTAGTATCCAAATTAACTTTTATTTTCAAATCAATACTTGCCCAATCTTTAGTAAAATTATTTATAATAGTAACTTTACTATTAGGAATAGTCGTTAAACTTCCTCCAGTATTACGCAATTGTGTCACCCGAAAATTCATATCTTCTACATAACCAATAGTATTATCTAAGTCAATCAGGTCCCCTATTGCATATTGATCTTCCCCCAAAATAAAAATTCCACTTATTATGTCTTTAACTAAATTATCACCACCCAAAGAAACTGCAAAACTAATAATTCCTAAACCAACTAATATGATAATTATAGAAATATTTAATTGGTAAAATATCAAAAGTATACAAATAAAAACCAATATAAAAATTACCATTCCTTGCAATGTATGGGAAAAAGTAATTGCTCTTGATACTGTTCTCTGAATATAAGATTCCATATCTAGTATATGAAAACTATTAATGGTAAACGAGTTGATTACAACTGGACTAATTTTAATTATTAAGTAAGTACCGATGATTATAGTTAATACTGTGGCGTAAGAAAGTAATAAAATTTGTAGCCAACGACTATAAGGAAAATTTCCTAAAATCCAGCTAATACTATACAGCCATAGAATTATTTTAGTTACTTGCAATAAACTTCTAAAAAAAGAATTTTTATATTGCTTTTGTTCCCAGATTAACTGTTGTTTTTGTCCAATGTTTAATTCTGGTTTGACTGAAGTTAATTGTTGCTGATTTCTCAACTCATCTATTTGTGTATAAGAAAATTTTAAACCTTCTATTAACTTTTGGAGTTTTTGATATTTCTCGAAGCAGTATTTTTGCCAAGTTGATATGAGAAAGCTCAACAGTATCAAAGTTAATATTATTCCTGTAGAAATTAAAGTTTGCCTGAATAAATAGTCTGGTTGTCGCTCTCTCTGTGCCCTAATTAAAGCATCTCTCATAAAACCAATAATCTGATTAGCTAAATCTTGTCTAGATATGCCATGAATCTGAGCATCTAAATCTGTAATAGCAATTAATTCTTGATTTTTTAGTTCTTCTGCATCAGAAGCAAATACTAAAGTCTGGTTTTCCAGGATTTCAAGAGTTAATTTTAAAGTATCTGCATCAAAGCAATTTTTAATCGTTTGTATAAGATTATTTTCATACAGTCTGACTCGAATATTTAGAGGAGATGTATTGCTATTTCCTTGAATTTCTTGCCCTGCTATTGCTGCGACTTTTAATATTTCTCTACCGTCTATTTTGATAGGTTTATAAACTATGTTGCTCCGAGGTGTTAATAAGTTAAAAGGGGCGATATTTTCAATATTACTATTTTGTGTTTTTTCTGAATTATTAACTAATGCTAAGTTACTTTTGTTAATGGTAAGAATGAAGATTGACAGACTCAACACTATTACAGTTATAATTTTTGATATTTTATAGCAATTGTAGAATAAATTTTTTTTGATAAGCAGGAGGTTTAATAAAATAAGTTTAAAAATTTGCATAAGCTATTAGATATACATAGGACTTACAAAAAAAACTGGCTGGCTCGACCAAATTTTCCATAAGTGCGAAAAACAATGATCGGGGCAATAAACCTGGTTTCTTATTAGGTATGTAAGTCTTGATAAAATTAGTCTACTGATTGATTTCTATCCGGAAGTAGAAGTATCCGGACAGAAGTCTTAGTGTTTTACTAATTAGTTAATGAGATAAGTAGCTAGGTAAAATTTAAGGTAAAATAGAAGGTAGTGTCATATATATAGTAAGAAGTTAATTAAATCATTAACTTATGATATAATTGTCCTAAATATTACTTGATAATTTGTTGAAAAATAAAATTTTGTTTCTTGGACGATATAGCGGCCAAACTTGCAACAGCTATATCACTTCCTGATAATTTTATTACTACATCTGCAGGACGGGAAAATAGAAAATATTCCTCATATTAATTTGAGTATTCAGCTATTAGTTTCATTGTCTTTAAAGGATAAATTAGTATCCTCATAATTTTAAAAAATTCAAAGTACTAGTAATACTAAGTTTGAAAAAGAATGCACTTCACTAGGTGTCTTTTAATAAAAATAGCTGAAAAAGATCATATCTAATTAATTTGAGATAGTTATATCTATCATTTCTCCTTTGGTTTTAATATTTTCTCCTTCTTCCTTTTTCTTTCGGATGTAGAGACATTGTATCTAACACCTCTACTATATTTAATAAACATTGATCACACTTGGTCTAAAAGCCTAGTTGAAAATATAATTAATAATAATTAGCAAAAAATGATACAGTAGGAAAATAATTATTAAAATTTTGCCGAAAGTAAAATGGTTACAGAAGTTTCTTTGATTGAAATAGCTAAAACCACCCGCCAAGCAGCACAAAAATCAGCAGTGTTATCCACAGAAGCCAAAAATCAAGCTATTGAAGCAGTTGCCCAGGCATTAGAAAAAGCTACACCAAAAATTATTACAGCAAACCAACTTGACTGTCGAATAGCTGAAACTGATGGAATTGCCAAACCCCTATACAATAGATTGAAAATGGATGAGGCTAAACTCAACAGTGCGATCGAAGGTTTACGTAACGTTGCTACTCTTAGGGATCCTATAGGTGTAGTACAAATACATCGAGAACTCGATGCAGGATTAATTCTCAAGCGTATTACTTGTCCCCTGGGTGTTATTGGTGTCGTGTTTGAAGCCCGCCCAGATGCTGTAATTCAAATTTCAGCTTTGGCAATTAAATCAGGAAATGGCGTCATTCTTAAAGGGGGTAAAGAAGCAACTAATTCATGTCTTGAGTTAGTGACAGCAATTCGCCAAGGTTTATCTACAACTTCTGTTAACCCTGATGGGGTACAGTTATTAACTACCCGGGAAGAAACTCTGGAGTTATTGAAGTTAGATGAATATGTGGATTTAATTATTCCCAGAGGTTCTAATTCCTTTGTGAAATTTGTTCAAGAAAATACCCAAATTCCAGTTTTAGGTCATGCTGAAGGAATTTGTCATGTCTATGTAGATAAATTTGCAGATATTCAAAAAGCAGTAAAAATTACTATTGATGCCAAAACTCAATATCCTGCTGCTTGTAATGCTGCCGAAACTTTGTTGGTACATACTGATGTTGCTGCCAAGTTTCTCTCAGAAGTTTTCCCAGAACTAGAAAAACGTCAGGTTGAGTTACGGGGTGATAGAGCTACTCAGCAAATTTTATCATCAGTTAAGGAAGCGACAGATCTAGACTGGGCAACAGAATACAGTGATCTAGTTTTATCAGTTAAAGTAGTAGATAGTTTAGACTCAGCGATCGCTCATATCAATAATTATGGTTCCGGACACACAGATGCTATCATAACTGAGGATGGAAAAGCTGCGGAGATATTCCTCGCACAAATAGGTTCTGCTGGGGTATTCCATAACTGCTCAACTAGATTTTCTGACGGTTTCCGTTATGGTTTTGGCGCTGAAGTCGGAATTAGTACACAGAAAATGCCACCAAGAGGTCCAGTAGGTTTAGAAGGATTAGTCACTTATAAATATCAAATTGTTGGTGATGGTCATATTGCTGCCACTTATTCTGGTGAAAATGCTAAACCATTTACTCACCAAGATTTTTGACGCAGAAATAAAGGCCTTGGTCAATTTAGCTATGATTTTCCTGCTTAGGGGTTAAGGAGCATTGACTTAATCAAAGAATAACTATATAAGTAGAGACGTTGCATACAACGTCGGTACAAATTAGTTCCTTCTTAATTGAAACTTGTACATCATTTGTCCAAAATATGCTGTATAATCAGGTTTATTACCCTGACTATTTTTGTTCAAACCAAGAAATTTCACATTATTAAGACTTACGCAGAGACTGCTTATATAGCGTTCAAAACTATAACGTTATAGTTTTTAGACTCTATATATAGTACCTTGGCGTAAGTCCTAATTATAACCTGACCACTGCATAATATCATGTCCGGATAATCAGTGATCAAAAAACTTTATCCCTTCCAACCTTTTCTTCCCTTCTGCCTTCTGCCTTCTGCATAAGTACCCTCCTTTCTCCAAAGTGTAACTATTCAACTGGACATGATATAAGTCCTGATAATTTTGTTTCTTGTGTGGGTAATTAATGTTAAGTTCAAAACTTGATGGTAGATTTATGTATGATGTATATCCAACAAGAGCAAGAAAAAACTTATGAAGAAAAAAGCTTTTTGCTTCTAGAAAGTCTTCTGTCTCAAAAATAGGTTGCAGCGATCGCCGCTAAATTATCAAGTACCTCTTGGAAAGAAATCCCAGGGACAGTTTTGGAAGAAGATGGCAAGACATTACGAGCAATTCATGAAGTTCCAAGCAAAATGGGTGTATTAGAAAAGATTTCTCAACACCCTAAACTTGTTGAACCTGCAATGCAAATTCTGGGAAGTCAGGTCTACGTCCATCAATTAAAAATTAACTTCAAAGCTGCCTTCACAGAGAAAGTTTGGCCTTGGCATCAAGATTTTATTTTTTGGCATAAAGGAAGACGGAATGCCAGAACCAAGAGCAGTAAATGTTGCTATCTTTCTAGAAGAAGTCAACCAATTTAATGGGCCACTTTGTCTAATCCCTGGCTCCCATAAAGAAGGAATAATTAGCTCTCTAAATCAGATTGAAAGAGATTGGGCATCTATAGAAAATGATGAATGGACTTTGAATTTTCAGGCAAACCTCAAATACACAACCTCTGAAAAAATCGTGAGTAACCTCGTCGAAAAATATGGAATAGAAGCTCCCAAAGGTGTGGCGGGTTCTGTGCTATTTTTTCATCCCAATATTGTTCATGGTTCGACAAATAATATCTCTCCAATTTCAAGAAAAATGGCTATTATCACCTATAATAGCCTTGAAAATATTCCGGTTTCTGTGGAAAATCCCCGTCCCGATTTCATAGTAGGTCGAAACTATGCAGCAATCAAGCCTTTGGCATATCAAGTCCTAAACAATATTTGACCAAACAATTAAAGCAGAGATAGAATTTAAACCTATTTTTTAGTTCTGTTTTGTGTATATCCTACTAACACAGAGGAATATCTACTATGACTAATTGGGGCAATAAATTTAAAACTAAAGATATAGATCCTGAAAACCTTATAGATCACTATAATCAATATGCTGAAGAATTTGATGAACATGTGAAACATGAATTGTGTGGTAATGGAGAAAATATTCCTGTTGTAGTGACAGCAGAACTATTTGCAGAAACTGTTCCCTACCAAGAGTTGATGAAAATATTAGACATGGGAGCAGGTACAGGGGAACAAGGAGAACAACTGACTAAACTGGGTTACAAAAATGTAGAACTTACTGCTTTTGATCCCTCTGAAGGAATGTTAAATATCGCCAAAAAGCGAAATATTTATTCAGAGTTTATCCAAGGTTATTTACCTGATTCTGGTTTGGCTTCTGATTGTTTTGATGCTATTATTTGCGTAGGGACTTTTACTCCAGCACACGCTCCTGCCGAATCTCTCCACGAGCTGGTTAGGATTACAAAGAAGGGAGGCTATATTGTTTATAGTATTCGGAAGCACTTTTATGAAGATATAAATAGTCGCTTTCAAGCCGTAGAAGAAGAACTAACACAAGCTAAAAAGTGGAAAATGATTGCTAAAAGAGAAGATGAATATCTACCTCTTGAGAAAATCAAAGCCTATTACTTTTGTTTTCAAGTGTCTGGAGATTGAAATCTCGGTTTGAAAGCAAAAGTCTTTTCAAAAAGAAAACTAAGAAGAATATGGTACAGAGCAAACATATTGCTATGTGGACAGCTCCGAGAAGCCGTTCTACTCTGATTGCTAGAACCTTTGAACAGTTAGATGAGTGCTGGCTGATTGATGAGCCTTTTTACCCACCATACGCTTTAAAAAACGATTTTGGCGAACCTGAGAGAAAAGCAGTTTTAGAACTGTTTGATACCAACTATCAAAATGTGATTAAAAAGATAACAGGAAAACTGCCGAAGGATAAATCCTTTTCTTTTCAGAAGCAGATGTCAAAGCACGCTTTACCAGAATTTGGATTTAGAATGGTTGCCAAAATTGCATAACTTTTTTTTGATTAGAAATCCTAAAGAAGTAATTCTTTCTTATCAAAAAATATTACATAAAATTTTCGGGAAAGAGAGAAAAGTCAATCAGCACGATGTAGGAATTCACTATCTTTACAAACTATTTAAAGAAGTTGAAGAAATATTAGGAGAACCACCTCTTGTTATTGACTCTACTGATTTAATTAAAAATCCTGCATCTGGTCTAAAGGTATTGTGTGACAATCACCTAGGGGTGACATTTTTTCCAAAAATGTTAAGTTGGGAATTGAACTTAAAAAATTCAAATCTACTCTACACCGGAGACCTATTGCCTTATGCAAAATTCTGGTATTCACAGGTGAGTAATTCTCAAGGATTTATGCCCTATAAAGAGAAAGAAGTGGAATTTCCAGATAAACTTCTTCCTCTTCTAGAAGACTGTTTAGTCTTATACCAAGAAATGTATCAACATTGTACGTTATTCAATAATTAATACTAATAAAAAATGAAAAATTTATTTGAGATGCAACAGTAGTAGTTGGATAAAATATCTGTTTTGGTTGTGAAAGCATCCTTAACTGTAGCTGTAACTGCTTAATCTTTAACAGTCATAAACTCTAACTTAAAAATTGTTCTAATTTTTTAGAACAAATCTGCCACTCCTCACTTCCAGATTTTTTCTATATTTTTCAAAGCATTAAAGGTTTAAATCCATGCTTAACAGATAACTTTCCAATCAATTCCATTTTTTCTACAGTAATTAAATTCCGTCCCCAAGAAAAATTAGTATATAGCTTTTCAAATTCCAGTAGCATTGACTCTGCAAAACAAGCAAATAACTGACGACCTGGTACTTCCATATTGACAATTTTCATAATTTTCCAGTCAATATCAAGAGAATGTTCTACAATTCCACCATTGAGAACATAGATTCCTTCTTGCTGAACCTTAGTAGCCATGTTTTTAGGATAACCCCCATCAATCAATAAACAGGGTTTCTTTAAAACATTCGGGTTAATTTCTAAAGCTTCCGGTATACTAGCTACCCAAACTATAATATCAGCCATAGGTAAAGCTGAATTTAATTCTAATATTTTGCCTCGCTTTAATTCCTTTTGCAGAGCATTAAGCCTCTCTTGTTTACGAGCTATCAACAACAACTCTTCTACTTCTGTCTTAGTATTCAACCAGCGACATACTGCGCTACCAATATCACCAGTTGCTCCACATACTGCCACTGTTGCTTTTGATAAATCAATTCCTAACTTTTGTGCCCCTTGTTCCACTTGCTGACAGACAATATAAGCAGTGTGAGTATTGCCAGTAGTAAAACGTTTAAATTCCAATGTAATGTTCCGAATTTGCTTAAACTTCTGCAAATTAAAATTCTCAAAAACAATTGATGAAAACCCACCCAAAGCAGTTATATCAATACCATGCTTCTGAGCATGGGCCATAGCATTCATTATCTTACGAGTAGCTGCTTTAATTCTGCTAGAGGCTAGCATTTCTGGGAGAAAACAAGATTCTACATACTTGCCTTCAATTTTCTGACCCGTAATACTTGTTACTTTGATTGTATCGACTATTTGAGGAGGAGCACTACACCAGAAGTCAAGACCTTGATCTGCATATTCTGGATATCCTAAATCTCTTGCTACAGATTGGGCGTGTTCTAAGTTAGTTAGATGACCAATTAGACCAAACATTAAAATTGTAAGTTTTGATTATTAGTAAGTTATTGTTGATGGTATGTGGAAATTAGAGTGGAATTTGTGTATCTCAATAAAATTGGAAATTAGCAAGTATCATTTTTACTATGAAAAATTTTTTTATTAAATTCTATACCATTAGTCATTATGATACTATTTTGCTAATATTTTTTGACAATTCACAGTAAAAGTTTATCTAGTTACAACGTCTCTCCCAATGTCTACGAGAAAACCTTATAAAGGCTTTTACTAGTTATCTTCCCTTGTTTATCAATTCAGCAGAGGTAAACACATTGCTTAACTAGATGAGCGGTAACTTATCAGGCATAAGGCCACTTACTGGCCTCATATACAAGCACCCTTAACTAATTAATTTCTCGAACTTTAGCATAATTAGTAGCTTTGGAACCAAAACTATTAATCCCATTCTAATTTCCACATTATTAATTAAAATTAACTATGCAGCAATCAGACCATAAGCTGACATCCGCATAATTTCTCCAGTAGTAAAACCAATATTGTTTAGAGCTTCACCATAAGCAATCATAAAATCCTCAATTAATGCTTCTTTTTCCATCTCCAAAGTCTTAGCATCTTTCTCTACCTGGTTTAGCATTTTCCATACTAGAGGCAAGTTTTGGCGATTTGCTTTTTGTAGCTCTTGTTTAGAGTCTTCAAAATATTCTTTTAGCCATACTTCACCAAAGTTGAGGTGACTATATTCATCTTTGACCACACTTTCAGTAATTTTACGAGCAAAGGGGTCAGCCACAGGTATATAAATATTGTATGCTGCGATCGCGAAGCATTCAATAATTAGAGATTGAATTAACAAACAAGTTACCACATTCCCTGTAGCTGCTGCTGTTTGGAAATTTTCATGAAGTGGCTCAAAGAACTTTTTGGCAAACTCCATATCAGGTGTCACATGAAGATTCCGACCGCAAGCTTCAAAGCCTTTTTTGTGACGATTTTCCATTTTTGATAGCTTAATCAGCTCATCCTTTTCATCTGGAAGCATTTCGGCAAGTTTAATATAATTTTTATAAGCTTCTTGCTCTCCTTCAATTACTATTGCATTGATTCGGCTATAGGCATCTTTGTAAGTTTCAGTTTCAAAGTTTATTTGATCTCCTTCACTTTGAGACTTCACTTTTTCTAGTTTAGTTTCACTTTGAGAATCCATAGTAGGAATTATTTCAAGCTTTGGCATGTTAGTTATCTCCTCATCACAAAATAGCTTCAACAGGGTAAAGAAAAATACTTTATTAATCTTAACTTAGCTTATAGTTTACTGTACTTACTTTCTGGAATAATTGGCTAATATAGCTGTGATTTATCTCTTTCTTGGGCCTAGTTTTTCTGACAACCTCCATTTCTATCAATTTGAGTTTTTGTTTTAGTAAAAATACTTAATAATGGAATTATATATCAATCTATTGACATTTTTTTAATTATCAAACAGTTAAGCTTTAGTTTTATTAGTAATTAGCACTTTTAGCATATCTTCTTTTTTTGTCCATTTTATAAGATATATCCTCATTTAGCACATAATGGCCAATCATTACCATCCTGAACTTTAGTTATTGTCAGTAAATTTTGGTGTAGATACCAAAGGTTTATCTCTCTCATCCGTTAAAATCCTTGATTTTTCTGCCCTCGACTCCTGATATGGGTCTGAAGGTAGAGTCCGATCTTCTACAGGCTCAGAAAGGTTAAGCCAACTTTGCCAAATACTAATTTGACTCTGAGCTGAATTATAAGCTAGAGTACTCGTCGGAATTTTCCTAGCAATTGAGATGGCTCGTGGCACATCTTGCTTCACAACCTCCATAGCAATTAACAATATTTGTTGACTCCATTGATTAATCAATTGAGAAGCTTCTAATTGCCTAGAACTAGAAGTTGGTACTTGTTGTGCTAAACCAATTGCTGTAACATAAGCATCTGTTGTTGCTGTTTGCGCTACTTGACGAGCACTTTCTAATTTAATTTTGGTATCTTGTTGAGCTTGCCACTGTTGAATTTTAGCTCTGGCTTGATTATAGAGGATTCTACCTGATTTGATTTCTTGAGCTTTGGTAATTGCCTGTTCTATCTTACCTGAAGACGCTAGAAGTTCTGCTTGAGCAATAATTGGTTGGTCTTGAAAACGTTCAACTTGTTCTGTCCACCTATTAATTTGACTTTGAGCTTCCTGATATAGAGTTCTACCTCTACCAATTTGACTGGCTTCAGAAATTGCTGCTTGTAGAGAACTCATATCACCAAAGCTTGCTAATTTTTTGGCTTTCTCCAAAAAAGGCTGATCCTCTTGTCTCTGTAGTTCTTTACTCCAAGCTTTTATCAAAGTAGTTGCTTCTTTTCCACGAGGGTTATAGGGAGAAATAGTCTGAACTTTAGCGATCGCTGCTTTAAAATCACTAATTCCTCTAGGTAAGGCTAGTTTTTTTCCTTCTTCAATAATAGTCACATCTGCTATTTCTTGTTCCCAAAGACTAATTAACTCTTGAGCTTTGCTGTAAAAAGGTCGTTCAGCCTTAAGTCTTTTTACTTGAGCAATAGCATCTTTATATCCTGCTATTGTAGATAAATTAGCTGGGGAATGGGCACGAGCTAAAACTTCTATATCTTCTACTAATTCCAGTAAGGCATCATTTTTGGGAACCTTATTGACATCTTCAAGTGCCTCTTGCCAATTTCCTGCGTTTAATTTGACTAAAGCTATATCTATTACTTTTTTTCCCAAATTTACTATTAACTTTTTAGCTTTCTGATAGAGATAGCTATTTTCTTCAATTTCTTGAGCTTGTTTAATCCCATTAGTCAGATTATTTAGTCCACCTGCTTCTCCAAGTTCTCGTACTTCTTCTAATTTAGCACCCTCTTTACGAGTTTTTTTAATATCATTAATTAATTTCTGATATTTTTTTGTTCCCCAGTGAACATTTGGCACTGATAATAAACGAGAAGCTTCTATTGAAGCTTGATGCCATTCTTCTTCACGCAAATATTCTTGAGTCTGCTGGTAATTTCCTTCCGCTTGATTCCAAGTTTTTTGCCACTCTTGAATCTGTTGTTCTACCAGTGAGTAAGCTGGCACTTTCTGGGGGACTCTTTCAGCAATGGTAATAGCTTCTTCTAATTTTCCATCTTGAAAAGCTAAATCTCCCAAGGACAATATTTTTTTTGACCACATTTCAATATAACTATCTACTTGTGGACGCATTGGATGCTCATTGGATAAAACATCTACTAAATCAATTGCTTTAAGCAAACTATCAAGAGTTGGAGAAGTCGCTAACAACTGGGCACAATAAAGACGTTTACTAGCAGATGCAGTACGCCAGTAAGTTGACTCACAATCTTCATTATAGGGTAACTTCAATAAAGCTGAGATAGCTGTTATGCTAGCTCCAGTCGGAACTATCACCAGTAGTAGTATCAATAAAGGCCCATAGATAGACCCTAGATTGTTTGTAGATTTCCCTTTTTTTGACTCAGTTTTTTTGATTTGGGAAACTGATTTTTTTTGTTGATTGGAGTATTTTGCAGGAGATTTGTAAGTCTTGATCTGACTACCATTTGCTCTAATTTCCTGCAGCCTTTCTTGCCGGTTTTTCCGAGGTTCAGACAATTGCCATTGAGTTTCGTCTCTTGGCTTCATCTGTGATAGTATCCGGCCTTGGCCTATAGTTTTGTGCTTTTCATTCATATATGCTTTATCCTGAGCAGCAAGCAATGAATACATTAACGTCTCATTACTTTCCGGTTGATTTAGCCTACAAACAAGCTTTCATCTAAATTCAAATTAAATTAATTTAATTATATGCGGTTCTTAGATATACACTACTTTTGGTCAATATGCAACCTTAATATGTTATGATAAATCTTAATGTCTATTCATAATACAGAAATTAAATCTATTTTTATGAATACTCAAAATTTATTTCTCAAAAAGTTGCTTCAAGACCCACATTATTTTTTCTATAGGAAGTATAGTGTAACCACACAGCTAATTTTATGGGTGAGATTTTCCAGCTAATTTATTTCTAAGAATTGTTAAACTCTTTAATTTAAACTAGAACTCACCCCTACTATTAGGACATTTTAGATACCTAACTCCAATAGTCTTGAAAAACCAATCAATCTAGAAGTAAAATCTGACTTTACTGAATAAATGAGAGTTTACTGAACAAATATTAAAGCACCTGAATTATTCTTAGAATAGACTTCTCCTTTTTTCTAATTATTATAATTAATTTAACTACAATTTTCAATAATTAAACAATACTCAAGATCAGGTTTTTATGCAAATCAAATATAAAATTAGATAAAAAACATCTTTAAAAAAGAAGAAGACGCGTTATTTTTTCTATTAATTTTCTTACCATATTTTAATAGATTTAATTATGCAATATAGATAATATTATCATTAGCGCAGGTTGCATATATGATTAATTTATTTCATTGATTTTTTTTATGTGCTTTATTTATTATAATTTTGTTGTTTTTTTTATCTTCATTTTTCTTTTTTTTCATCCTTCGTTTTGATAATCATATATAAATTAATTTGATGTATGGGCTTCAGCACCTATTCTTTGTCTAAGATGAACCAAATTTGAGGGGTCGAAATTTGGTTAATTACTATAGAACTCAATGGCTATAAAACATTGTCAATACAATCAGTTTTCTCCCCAAAAAAGTTTTACAGCTTCTTTATGACTAAACTCTAAATCTTCTTTAATAATTAACGCCCCTAATGCCATTCTAAAATTTAACTCAGGCACTCCTATTTATATAGAGAAATTGATCGCATATTCATCGACCAAGTCCTGTGAAGCAATTAAACTAGCTATCACTACCCAAGGATTACCTAGAAAATGCTGGCCATTAAATGGCAGCTCAAAATTTTCTGGTGCCATGTCACACTGGCCTACTATTCTGTATGTAGAGCATAAATTATAGATAGCTTATACTTGATACATTTTAGCTAAAAATAGGGTATAATATCTGATGTAAAATACCTTAAATCCTTACTATATCAGTTTTTTAGATTTAATCAGCCAGCCGTAATTAAAATGCTCATCAGGGTCGCCATAAAGCATAATACCAGAAGTTGACTCATATGCTGTTTTCTAAAGTCTAATTTTATAGATAATCCTAGACAAATATCTACAGTAGAGAATGTTTAGTGGGCTGATCAACTAAAATTTTGCTAGAAGACTCATTGCTAAATACCTTTTACAGCTTAAATTTTAGATATCAATATGCACCACATTACACAATGGAACTATTTTAGCAATGTTATTCTAATAAATTGCCCAATAGTTTTTTAATATTAACATTTGATAAGGATACTAAAATCCTCTGGTTCAAGCATCAATAATGGAGTTGACTTGTACTGGGCTGTTTACTACTTCCTAATATATATTTCATAAAAATCCAAGAGGAAATATCACATCCAGTAATTGAGTGGCATATTAACCAACTTTTCCAGTAGGGCGGTGGAAATATAATTCAAAAATCACTTTCACCTCGCTGATGGGAGGCATATTTAGAGATGTCTAGATATTTAGAAGGTATTAATGAGATGACCTACGTAATTGTCCAAGAGGAACTTCTGTAGAAGGTTGTTGTAAGTCTTGAATAATTTGTGTGAGCTCTTTTGGACTTGCTTGATACAATTGTGAACAAAATTCACAGGTTACCTCGGCACCCTTATCTTCTTCAATCATATTTTGTAGTTCGTCTACACCAAACATTCTTAAAGCCCGCAATACTTTTTCCATAGAACAGTCACATTTAAAACGAACTATTTGAGCTTCGGGTAATATATTTAAGCCCATATCTCCCAAAAGTTCTTGGAAAATTTCTGGTAATGTCTTGCCTGAGTGCAGTAAAGAAGTAAATCCTGATAGAGAAGCTATACGAGATTCTAAGACTTGAACTAATTCTTCATCTATAGCTACTTTGGGCATAACCTGCAACAAAATTCCTCCTGCCGTCTGTACTCCTTCTTTATCGACGAATACTCCTAGCACTAAAGCTGATGGCGTTTGTTCTGATTTTGCTAAATAATGGGTAATGTCATCTCCAATTTCTCCAGATACTAATTCTACCGTACCGGAGTATGGATAACCATAGCCGATATCTCTTACTATATATAAGTAGCCTTGATTGCCTACTGCTTTTCCTATATCATGTTTGCCAATTTTATTTGGTAATAGCTCAATGGTAGGATTATTAACATAACCTCGTACAGTTCCATCTAGGCCAGCATCAACTAGTACCTCTCCTAATGGACCATTGCCCTGGACCCTAATGTTAACTCTTGATTCTGGAGTTTTCATACTAGAGGCTAATAATAGTCCGGCTGCCATTGTTCGGCCAAGAACTACAGAGGCTACCCAAGAAAGCTTATGTCGTTGTCTTGCTTCTTCGGTTAAGCGAGTGGTAATTACACCAACAGCACGAATGCCGCCTTCTGCTGCCATAGCTCTAATTAGTTGATCTGCCATTGGAGAAATCCTTACATTGCCTAATAATTATGACTTCTTTATCATAACCCTGTTGGAATACTACAGGTAAAATTTGTCTGGGATACAGCAGATTTTAAGTATATGAATTACAAGGTTTAAGAAGATATCGCTCGAGCAAGCGACTTTTAAATAAAAAGTTTCGTATCCCGGGCATGTTGTCTACTATAGCTGTACCCCACCCTTAGAGTTATCTGCTGTAAATTGATATCTACTGTTACTAGTTACTAGATTATTATGTTAGGTACTTTTCAAAAAAGCCATCTCAGGATTGAGATAGAAGCTGCCGAAGCTACCATAAGAGATAGTTTGTTACGTCCATCTCAGTTACAAACATGGTTATGGCCTCAGAATTTTTCTCCTGGACTACCAGAACAATTATCTGAAGGTGTAAAGTTTCAAACTTCGGTTGGCCTAATAGAAATTAAGCATTATGTTGATGTAGTAGGGCCTAATTGTTTGAGATTACTCCTTAGTCAAAGCATTGATGGATTTCATGAGTGGTACTGGGGAGATGGTTGGATACAGTCTCGTCTAGAAGGAATATCTATGTTTCCTATAAATTTGGGTCAAACTTTTAGTTTGCTTCGTTTGCGAGAGTTTTTGTCTGGAAAAGAATAAGTGGTTAGGTTTTAGGTTATCACAAATGAAAAATAACTAAATTTCCCAAGTCCTTTGGAAATTATCAGCAGTTTTTTACTCATTATATCTCTCCACAAATACCAATTTGGGAACGGGAACATAACGGCGGGAGAATCTTTAAAAAAAAAGTCTATTATTAATCATTAATTTGAATACTATGACTTTAAGTATTTCCTTGCCGGAATGTTCTGCAAAAAATTAGATGTTTAATTCAAAACTATTGGTTATAGCTGTAAAGTATTTCAATTTTTAAGCAGATAGCTTCAAGGGTGAGGTATAGTTTTATCTAGCAATATACTTGCGCTACAAAGGTTTGATAATTCTAATTTTATAGATCAATAGGTAGCAAATTCGTGGAGATGGAAATAGGAGATTTGTGTAAAATTTTAGTCTCCTAATTTGTCTGGAAAATTAGGATAGGTACTATGATCATTTATATTAACTATGCGACTTTCATCATTTGTTGCTGTTAGGTTTTCATAAACTCCTTGATCTCGTTTTACTAATTTACTAAATCCGTGGCTTTTTAGATCACTAATTCCCATTTCTATTATTACTCTAGGGGCACTGATCATACGTTTCACAGGAGTGTCTTCTGAAGTTTCACCGACATCACATCTAGCTAACTTACATAGCTGACCCCAAGTTGTGACATTTTCATTTATGCTGTGCCAAACTTCTAGTTTTTGGTTATTACTTGGACAGAAATAATCATATACAGGCATAGTTATAGCTTCTATATTAACAGTTTAATTTTTAATTATTAAGTAACAGTTAACTTTTTAATTGTAAATGATACTCTATTATAGTAGAAATTATTTATAAAAGTTGTAAACAAAGAAAAATCTAAATAAATTACTTTTTTTACTATTTACTAATAAATTTAAGTTGTAAGATTACAGTTATTATCCATATTATTGGATGGCATATATAACGTTTTTAAATAATATCTAAAAAAAATCTGGTTATTCTGGTTATTTAAGAAAAAACAGTAAAAATTCTGATAAATATTCTTGCCTGTTGCTTATTACATTTTGACTAAAAGCAGCCAGTATTTGACACAACTAAAATTAATTTTCTATAAACATAATATTCTCTTATTTGTTTTTAAGATTAACCAGGAATATTTATTGAGTTGAAATTTTATTTTTATAAGTTTTTCAGAGTTATATACAACTGATAAAAATTTGATTCTATTCTCATCCATAATTGATAACTTAAAGTATCTTTAAAGTTAATATATATCATATAATATATCATATAAATATATCTGAAATAATTTTAGGGAGAATTGATTAATGAGCGATTTTAAAGTAAGGCCACAAAGTGATTTAACTACCATTCAAATGTTAGAAAGATACAACTTACAGGATGAAAAAAACCTAAAAAGTTGGGCTCAATTACATAATATTGATAGTAGTCTGGGTTACTATAGCCCAGATGAAGTTGATTTAATAGATCATGTACACCATCATATTTACAATCTTGGCATGAGCATTATTGAATATCAAACTTTTATAGAACATCGTCAAATTAAGTCACAAAAATCTGTCCAAGAATACAAAAATAATCTGATAGATAATGGTCAATATAATAATTATACCAATGATGGAGTAAATGATACTTTAGAACAAGTTAATAATGAAGGTTATGCAGCAATAGAAATGTTGAAAGATCAGTATTCGGAAGCAATTGATGTAATGGGAGAAAGAATTGCTGATCATTTTATAGATGAATTAGATTTATCTGTAATGCGACATCTAGTTAAAAAAGTAAAAGCACGTCAAAAACTTAATGGTAAAGTTTCATCAAATCGTTTTATGAAAACAATTAAAGCTGTTTTACAACCTCAAAATGGTAATTTTCTTATTCCTGAAGATGATGAGGATGAGTCTAGTATAGAAGTAGAACAAAATCATCGACTTGATTAATTAATTTGTATATCGCTAATGTTTGTTAATCACAGAAAATAAATTTTTGACAATTGTTTTTGTTGGGTAATATCAGTACTTGGGCAAAAAAAAATTAAAAATAGCATCAAACACTGACAGAGTAAATGTTTTATATTTAATTAACCTGTTTCCTGATATATCTAGCTAAGTTTGAGTTATTTTTATAAATAGATGCCTAATAGCTGATTATTTACGTTACCTGAAAAAAAGTAACTGCTTGGCATTTTTACCCTTGAAAAATGTCAACGTACTAATTGAATATCTTGTTCAAGATAATTATACTTAAAGAGAGGTTGTTTTAAGTACATATTAAAAACTATTTGTTACTTATTTTGTTTGACTAATTATTATGTTTTTCACTTTTATATTTTCTAGTGATTTCTAAACTTCAGTAGCTAAATAGTTAAATTTTTTCGCGTTTACTATACAACGATAAACTACAAAAAAAATGATTAAATCTTGGGTAATAATTGGCAGTGTTACTTTCTTAATACCATTTAGTAGTAATTTCTTTATTCGTTCTAGTGATGTTCAATGGTTTAGACGTTTACAAAGACCAAGTTGGTTAACTTTTGAAAGATTAATACCCTTAATTTGGACGACGATTTTTATTTGTGGCGGTTGGTCTGCATATATTATTTGGGAACAAGAACCAGGAACTCAAAAAACTTGGTTATTGATGGCACTATATTTATTATTAGAAATAGTGACAATAGCTTACACACCTGTTATGTTTAGGACACAAAATTTGCAGGTAGGAACAATTATTGGGGGAACTGGTTTTGTATTAAGTATAATCCTAATTTTGAGTATCTGGCAAATTAATAGTTGGGCAATAATTTTATTATTACCCTATATATTTTGGAGTCCTATTGGTACTTATACTACTTGGGAAATGAGTAATATTAATTCTGAGAGTTAGTAATATTGACCAACCTACAGTATTAATATTACTCAAATTAATTAACTAGCTATCAGCTTTAGAGGTAGAGGTTTAAATCTCATTCTTACACATCAAAAAAAATGAACTCAATACTTAAATTTTGAAGGCTAATTTTTTTTGATTTAGAGATATTTTTATGGAAAAAATTGATTATATAATTGTTACAATTTATCTGTTATTTATAGTAATCTTTGGATTTTTTATACAAAGAAAAGCATCGACAGGAATAGAGTCTTACTTTCTCGGAAATCGTAATCTTCCTTGGTGGATTTTGGGTGCTTCTGGTATGGCTTCTAATACTGATTTAGCTGGTACTATGCTATTAACTTCTTTAGTCTATTCTCTGGGAACTAAGGGCTTTTTTATTGAAATTCGGGGTGGAGTTGTATTAATTATGGCGTTCCTAATGACGTTTATGGGAAAGTGGAATCGTCGGGCTCAAGTAATGACTATTGCAGAATGGATGGAGTTACGTTTTGGTAAGAATAGGGAAGGAAATATAGCCAGAATTATTAGTGCGGTTGCTAATATTATTTTTGCTATTGGTACCATGAGTTATTTTGCTCTTGGAGGAGGAAAATTTTTAGGAGGATTTTTAGGTATTGATGATAGAGTTGCTGGAATATTGCTGATTTTATTGGCTCTTATCTATACAGCTGTAAGTGGATTTTATGGGGTTGTTTTGACAGATGTTTTCCAGGGAATTTTGATTTTTGTTGCAATTATATATATCTGTTTTCTGGCTTTTCAAATAGTAAACTTACCAGAGAATTTTGTGGTTTCAATTCCAGGTACGGAACAATTACAAGAATTGAGTTTGAGAGAATGGAGCAGTCTTTTTCCACCAATTAAAATTGACTTACCAGGAGATTATAGTATTTTTAATTTGTTTGGTGGCGTGATGTTATTTTATGTTTTTAAAGTATTTCTAGAAGGCGGTGCTGGAGGAGGTGGTTATATGATTCAACGTTACTTCGCTGCTAAGAATGATCGGGAAGCTGGTTTACTTTCTTTATTCTGGATTTTTTTACTATCTTTTCGCTGGCCTTTGGTTACATCTTTGGCAATATTAGGAATAGATTATGGTTTGAAAAATCAGATAATTTCTGACCCAGAATTAGTCTTGCCTACTGTAATTTCTGAATATATTCCAGCGGGAGTTAAAGGTTTATTGGTTGCCTGTTTTATTGCTGCTGCAATGTCAACTTTTGATTCGATAATTAATGCTAGTGCTGCCTATTGGGTAAAGGATATTTATCAAGCTTATATTAAACCTGAAGCTAATAATCAACAATTGGTTAATCAAGGTCGTTTAGCTTCGGTTGTTATTGTTAGTTTGGGATTAATTTTTAGTTTTAATATTACGAATATTAATGATATTTGGGGATGGTTAACTTTAGGGTTAGGAACTGGGTTGTTTATTCCTTTAGTATTGAGATGGTATTGGTGGCGATTTAATGGTTATGGATTTGCCATTGGTACTGGTGCAGGTTTAGTTGGAGCTATTTTGACAAAAGCAGTTATTTTACCTTTTTTGAATCTGCCTCAACTTCAAGAATATATTCTGTTTTTAGTTCCAAGTATTTGTTCTTTTTTAGGATGTATTTTAGGAACATTGTTAACTCCATCAACTAATTTGGAAGTGATTGATAATTTTTATCGGGTAACTCGACCTTTTGGTTTTTGGGGAGTAGTTAGTAAGAATTTACCAACCAATATTCAAGCAAAAATTAAAAGAGAAAATCGACGAGATATTCTGGCAACATTTATTGCAATTCCTTGGCAGTTGGTTTTATTTTTAATGGGAATAATTTTAATGATGAAACAGTGGGATAGTTTTGGTATTTTATTATTAATGTTTATTTTGTTGTCGATAGGATTATATTTTACTTGGTTTAAGCATCTAGAAAAAATATAGAAATCAAAAATAATTTTTTGAGAATAATTAAATAGGGTTTGTCGAAAAAAAAACTGAAAGTATTTACAAATGAAGCTTTAGCTTTTTTTGTCTGAAAAAGATACAAGCTTTTTGCTATTATCAGCCTAAAATTATCAATTTTTAAGTTATGAAGAGCAGAAAAATTGAGGTAAAATAATTATGACTACATCCTCTGTAATGTCTATTTATTCTAATTATTTGCTGACTACATTCACCCATAAAACTTATTCAGTAAGCTCTAAATTTTCTTGCTCTCTAAACATTCGTTTTTTAATTTAATTTTTTTTTATTTTATAGGTATTCTTTAGTAAATTTTAACAATGCTAAAAATATTTAGGTAATTACTCAAATTAGTAAACACTATATGGTTTTATTAGAAAATTTATGAAAAAAAACTATAGGGGTTTGGTTATATAAATCCCATTTTATAAATTTCATTTTAACTTTAGTTTAGAGGCAAAACTCTCTTTTCTAAAATGTTGCAACCTATCCTAGGAAGTATATATACCGTTTCTGATGTTAATGAAGTATAGTTATTTTTCTTTTTTTTTCTATTCTTATTTCCGATTAAAAGCAAATTGTAAAAATACTTAATACTACTTAATACTAATTGAGTAGAATTTTCGTTAAGCTGTAAATCAGTCGCTAGATACATTAAGGTAAAAGTCGATGACAATTATTTCTCCAAATCTAAAATATAATCAACAACGTTGGCAAACAATAGTTTGTTTAACTCTAGGTTTCTGGTTAAGCGCCTGCATAGTTTTAGACCTAGTAATTATGCCAAGTATGTATGCTTCTGGGATGATGAATACACCAGATTTTACAGTAGCAGGTTCAGTAATATTTTCTGTATTTAACCGAGTTGAATTACTTTGTGCCAGCTTAGGTTTAACAGGTTTATTAGTGTTAAGTACTAAGGCTAGTAATTTTATTAAAAAGAGTAAAACAGCAATTATTTTTTCTATAATATTATTAGGAATAGTTCTAATTGATACCTACGGTTTAACTCCTCAAATGACTGCTTTGGGTATTAATCTAAGTTTATTTGAGTCAGTTAAAGAAGTTCCTGTGGCAATGAACCAAATGCACGGCGGATACTGGTTATTAGAAATAATTAAATTGGTTATTGGTGCTACTTTATTCGGTTGGTGTTACCGACAACCAACAAAGATAGATTAATAATTATTTTTACCGTGCTAGAAAATAGTCAAAAAAATTAGGGTGAGTAAATTTTATTTGAGATCTAATTATCTCAATTAGTAAATATTTACTCACCCTATTAGCTTTAACTAAAAAAAAGAATAGAAAAATAATAGGTAGTTTGTTTTGTGTAATGGTAGAAGTAGATGAAAAACTCTACTACCCCTGTCGCAAAGAAGCAAGATACTCCTCATTTTCATTCAACAAAATAATATAATAGACTACCTTTAGAATGGACAACTACTAAATAAGCAACGTCGAAAAAATAATGTTTTATAAAGGCTAGTAATTTTATTAAAAAGAGTAAAACAGCAATTATTTTTTCTATAATATTATTAGGAATAGTTCTAATTGATACCTACGGTTTAACTCCTCAAATGACTGCTTTGGGTATTAATCTAAGTTTATTTGAGTCAGTTAAAGAAGTTCCTGTGGCAATGAACCAAATGCACGGCGGATACTGGTTATTAGAAATAATTAAATTGGTTATTGGTGCTACTTTATTCGGTTGGTGTTACCGACAACCAACAAAGATAGATTAATAATTATTTTTACCGTGCTAGAAAATAGTCAAAAAAATTAGGGTGAGTAAATTTTATTTGAGATCTAATTATCTCAATTAGTAAATATTTACTCACCCTATTAGCTTTAACTAAAAAAAAGAATAGAAAAATAATAGGTAGTTTGTTTTGTGTAATGGTAGAAGTAGATGAAAAACTCTACTACCCCTGTCGCAAAGAAGCAAGATACTCCTCATTTTCATTCAACAAAATAATATAATAGACTACCTTTAGAATGGACAACTACTAAATAATCAACGTCGAAAAAATAATGTTTTATAGTAGATTTACCCTAGAAGAAGTTCTGGCAAATTTTAATCTCAACTTGGTCGAAAAATTGGGTAAATTTAATCAACTACCAGAAGTTTATCCCAGTAAATTTATTCAAGAAGCTTTAGAATATTATTTACCATTAGCAGTAGCGATCGCTTCGGAAAAAGCTTGTTCAGAATTTATTATTGCGCCGATATTAGCAGAATTAAAAAAATATCTAATAACCAGATAAGTTTATTTTCAGGGATTGAGTTTAATGTTAATCCAGATTTAGGATTAAATGTTTTTTGTGACTTTATTATCAGTTTATCAACTCAGCAAATAGTTCTCAAAGCACCAGTAATAACTTTAGTAGAAGCTAAAAACGATAACCTGAGAAATGGTTTAGCTCAATGTATGGCAGAAATGCTTGCTGCTCAAATTTTTAATCAAAGCAAAGGCAAAGAAATTCCCAAGATTTATGGAGTTATTACTACTGGTAATGCTTGGCAATTTATAGAGTTAGAATCTAAAACAATAGTTATAGATTTAGAGGAATATTCTGTTTATAACTTACCGAATATTTTAGGAATATTAACCAGTTTTGTTTGTTAGTATTTAAGCATTTAGTATTTCCTTGTTTTTCTTGTGGCATTAGTTTTTCATAAATTTGATTGTTAATATACTTATTTACTAGTTTTATTTTTGGCTATTGTAAAAATTATGCGAGAGTAATTTATTTAAGCAAATTCACAACATTAGCATAATTATTTTACCTCAATGAAATTTTTTTCTATATTTGTTAATTATATCTATTTTTGACTACCTACTCATCTATTATCAGACTTAATTAATGCAATTAAAGATGTAGCGTTCATAAATAATTGGTAAAAAAAAATTAGGGTTTTAGTCTTCCAATGTCATTTTAACTTAGGTTTTAAAACTTAACTCCTATGATCAAATATTATACTAAGTTCAGTTATCAAAAACATATTTATTTTAATTCCTTTCAAACCCTTATACCTCCTGTTTGCCCTATAAGTACCTTGCCTTCATAAATATTAATTAGTGTCTCAAATAGATTTAATATTAGAAACTATTTCAGATTGCTATAGCAGTGTCTATACTATTAATACAGAACTTTCCATTGTTATAAAGTAAAGCTACAGTAGTAAGATGCTCACACTACATTATTTTCACTATTTACTGTATACATAATTTGCCAGAAATCTGCTGTAAATTTTCTCTCCTATCAAATTTACTAACCGCAAGAATGTAGAGACAAATGGGAATTTGCTCCTACTTCATTGGATAAAAAATATAGTTTCAGCAAAGGTAAAAGAATAAAATTGTTTTCTTGTTTTTCTATTAGAGAACGTCGCTGCAAAGATTTAATTATGTTCAATAAATCTGAAAGTGGTATTTGTAAATTATCTAATAAAGTTGAAATAGCCACTGCTTCAGTTTTAGTTGCTAAGTGAGAGATTATTTGTTTTTCTAACTCTGATAAACGGGCAAACTGCTGATGTAATAATTCTTTGATATCTGCATCTAAAAATAGGGAGTCATATTGAAATAATTCTGAGACGCTCCCAGCAAATAAATCATTAATAGTAGTAGCAATTATATTTAACCAAGTCGGGTTGCCTTGATAAAAATTAATTAGTTTTTGCCCTTGAGCGTCTACTTCTAGATCTTGGTCTTTGAGAATTTTTATAGCTGCTTCCTCATCTAAACCTTTCAGATGTAATGAGCGAACAGATGTATTTTTACCACTGCTAATTTCTCTAAGTTTTTCTCTACTAATAATTAAGCAACAACTCTGATGAGAGAGTTCGCCAATAAGTTGGAAAAATTGACTGTAGTTTTCATATTCTGGCAGGTAATGACTTGCTAGTTTCCTACTGCTAAATATTGTTTGGATGTCATCTAGTATTATCAGGCAACGGTGCTTTCTCAAATTTTCTAGAAGATAGGAATTTCCTGAAGTTTCAATAGTCAATTTTTGGTTAGAAATAAATTTAATGAGGTTAGTTTGAATTGTTTTAAGAGGTGGGGAGTCTCGCAGACTTTGCCAAATTATATAGTCGAACTTATTTTGAATATTTTTGATTAGTTGGAGAGCTAATGCTGTTTTGCCAATACCAATTATTCCATGGAGAATTACTAATTTTTTTTGTTCTTGGAGAATCCATTTTTTCAGAGTTTTTATTTCCTGATTTCGACCATAGAATTTTTTATAGTCTGGTGCATCTGATAGGTTTATTTTTGGTCGAGGAATAGTCTGGCATTTGTTAATATTTGGCTGAGTCAAATTTTCAGGTTTTATAGTTTCTGAAGAAGGGGAAGTTTCCGGGCAAAAATTTATATTTTTAATTCCTATAAAGTCTTTTTCTATCTTTGGAGATGAAACTATTGAAAACTGCCATCTTTCAAATGTGGTACGTAGATTAGATTTATTTACTTGTTCTCCAAAAGTATCTGAAAAAGTTTTCCATAATTCTGAAGCAACATCCCTGACATGACCGTTAGTGCATTGACATTCTTGAGCTATTTCTGAATATTTTTTACCTTGAAAAACACCCTTTAATATAGCTTGTTGTAGGTCTTCTAAATGTTTTCCTGTTTTGTTAAAGATGAGATGGTCAGCTAAATTCAATATTTCTTGGATATCCATAGATGAGGTTAGGTAAAGGACTTTATATGTATTGTAGTCCTACATTATCCTACACAACAATTTTTTTTACCAAATTTAATGATAAAAGAGACTTTTTTTCATCATTAAATTCCCTACTTATGCCGACTATTCCCTACTGACAATAGAAAAAAAATGTGATGCAATAGAAGGATAGTAAAAATTAAGTCACTAGGTTGATTTATGAAAGAAAGGGAATTATCTCGCTTATTAAAAAAACCATTCTATACAGTTATAAAGTATCTACACCAAAAAGATTTACCAAAAGAAGTAAAAAATGCTTTGAACGATATTTTTAATGTTTTAGAAATTGAACCAGACAATGATATTTCTAACAGACAGGAAGTTTATCAAAGCATTGCCAAATTTCTGCAAAAAAACTTGCCTCAACCAAGATCTGAACCTTTAAGAATTACCCAATGTTTAAGAATTACCTATAAACTTTGTAGAGAGTTTGACGAACAATTAGTAAAAGAAGGATCAGAAATTAACCCGACACTTCTCGAAGCCGCAAAAGCATTAATTTTAACTATTAAAGTAAATTATGAACCTAAAGTAAATTATGAACCTGAATTACTCAAAGTTCAAACTTATAATCGTCAAATAGAAATTTATTACATTAAAGAAAACAAACCAATAGTAACAAGAATAGAACAGGAATTAGATAGAGATAGTTTACCTGAAGATGTACGTTCAGAGTGGTTACGCGAGGGTGAAAAAAAATTAACTTTTAAACTTTATCCAAAGGAGTAAAATTATGCCAATTCCACTATTTATGTGGGCTATAGCAGGTGCTTTAGGGGTTTCAGCAACTTTCGCATTAATATTTTGGGATCAAATTTTAGGCTGGGCAGAAGATAGTCTTTTTCCTTGGATTAAAAATAATATTCCTTCAATTGAAAGTGCAGTAAGAAAAGCATTTAGTGCTTTAGATAATCAAGCTGTTGATACCCGTAAGATCATTCGCAAAGCCTGGAAAAAGTTGCGTAAATTTTTGTTAAAGCAAGTAGTAACACTAGAAAGAAAGTCATCAAACAAATGGATAAGAAGAGTTACATCTTGGGTAATTAAAGTTCTCGAGTCTGGTGAAAAAGTTCCTGTAAAAGTAGAGACAGAAGAGAAAGTTAATTGGGATGAATTACCTGAAGATGTGCGTAAAGAATTTCTCAGCAAAGGAAAAAGTGAAAGTGAAATTGATGTAACAAAAAATCGCGATGACGAAATGGATATGTCTGCTTAGTTAACTAGTATGTTTTGCTCAAAAAAATTAAGTATTTAGGGTAAAAAAAAATGAATCAAATCAAAATTGACTGGCTTGCCATTTCTATTATTGCAGTTATAGGAGTAGGTATAGGTATCTATTTTTTAACTAAACAAAGTGAAGCAGAAAATCGCAGGAATATTGATAGCTGGTTTGAGGAAAAATTATCTATATCATTAGCAGAAAAATTAGGCATACCCAGTCAAGAAATATTACAAACTATTCGGGGTATAGCAAATCCTAAAATAATTGCTAGGATTAACGAAATAGTTGATTATGCTAGACTAACTTTTACTAAATTATCATCTTTTAATGATATAGAAATTCGTCTAAATTTAGATTACAAAAACGGTACATATTTTTCCGTTGCTAGTAGTTGGAAATGGGATGAACTACCAGAAACAATTAGGTCAGAATTTCTCAGAAGTGGTAGTAATATTGTGACTCGTCCCTGGAATTTTCCCTGGGATAACTAATAGATATAGGAGAATAAATATTATGCGTTGGTTAGTCGCAGTAGGTATGTTAGTAGCGGCAGCTGTAGGAACATTAATTGTTGTTAAATTATGGGATGATATACGAGAAATAGTTGCTAAATGGTTACGTCAACAAGGTTTGGCAAAAAGTGATTTAATGGATGCTTGGGTTAAACTAGATTCAATGGTTGGAACTGTGCGTTCTAGAATCTTTATTAAAACTGAAAAAACAGGGAAAACTATCATATCAGAAACTGAATATAATATGAGTGAAATAGATGATGAAGATGTTATAAAGGAACTAGAAAAACAAGGATATTATAAGCGCAAAATTATGGATTTACTTGACTAAAAATAAATTAATCTGTAGCCAGGAAAAAAATTTAATAGTCTAAACTTTTAACTAACTACTTAATTTTTCAATATTTAGCAAATTATTATAAGGAGAATTAATTTATGCCTACAGGATGGGAAAGACAAAAAAGTACAAATACAAAAACAGAGGAAATAAAAACTACAAATATTAACAAACCTCCTCAACAAACTCCCACCAATAATTCCTCTGATAAAACAACTGAAATAAACAGAATGGAAATGTTTATCCCAGAAGAACCTCAGAGAAGTTTAGACGATCTAATAGTTCCCTCAACCGTCAAAAATAGAATTGATACAGCACTGAATAGAATTAAATATCACGATATTTTATATTACCAATGGAACTTAAAAAGTATTGACCCCAGAGGTAAACGTACCGCAATTAATTTATTTGGGTTACCAGGTACAGGTAAAACTTTTTGTGCAGAAGCGATCGCTCACATTTTAAAGAAAAAAATCATCAAAGTTAACTACGCAGAAATTGAGTCTAAATATGTAGGTGAAACCCCAAAAAACATTACCGCAGCTTTTAAAAAAGCCCAAGAAACTGACTCAGTTTTATTCTTTGATGAAGCTGACTCTATCTTAGGAAAAAGATTAACTAATGTCACCCAAAGTTCCGATCATGGAGTTAATGTTAGTCGTTCCGTAATGTTACTTCAACTAGACAAATTTGATGGAGTCGTAATTTTTGCCACGAACCTCGCCAAAAACTATGATGGAGCATTTGTCCGTCGCATTTTAGCACACATTGAATTTGAATTATAGCAATCGAAGCAAAGGTTAGGACGTTAACTTAACAGCATAATCAACTCTCAATGCG
>ENA-UENV01000025-UENV01000025.1-marine-metagenome-genome-assembly--contig:-NODE-25-length-46727-cov-192.198334_pt1 | contig 46727 bp, 40 predicted proteins | sample MGYA00237878_ERZ529328 | MGnify/ENA primary metagenome ERZ529328 (study PRJEB26372, sample SAMN05368348) | marine metagenome | biome: cultured habitat; feature: ocean water; material: water; isolation... | reverse complement strand
GATGTTTGACTCTCTAAAGATACTTTTATAGTGTTAGCTGTCTGAGAATAAGTATTTTTACGCTGTAGAGCTTCCTTTGCCAAATTTTCATCTCCCTTTTGCAGAGCTAACTGTGCTCGGGAGTACCATTGTTTAGCTTGAGACTCAGCTTGGTTGTACTGTTGTTGGGTGCGCTTCTGAGTAGCAATACCACTAGCAACTGCTTGGCGCAACTGAACCAAGTCTTCTTGCATATCAATAATAGACTGTTCTAGAACCTTTTCAGGATCTTCAGCCTTATTTACTATATCGTTAACATTAGCTCTAGCGATACGACTAATCCGATCAAATAATCCCATAATTTTATCTTTCCTTTTAATTGACTATTTGTTATAAGTTGGATCCCAGTTTTTAATGACAGATATAGTTATTCTAAACTAAGCTGTTGAAATGTTTATTAAGGGTATTTCTCCTATAGCTATGATATCTAATTTAACTGAAACGGTGAGAAGCTGTCCAAACTTAAGTTAGTTTATATAAAGCAAGTAGATAATAGTAAATAATATTCATATTCTAGGCATCAGTTCATGACCATAAATTAGTAAGAATGAATCAATACTAATATTCATAGCCTTTTTTTAGCTGAGAAAGTTGCGGGAATAGCTGGAAGTTAGGAGCCAGGAGTCAGGACTCAGGTGAGCCAAAAAATTTTCGACTACTTCCTACTTATCATTTTGGCCAATCTGTTTCATTTTCAAAGGTCAAGGAAGAAAGATAGAGAGACAGGGATAACTGAGAAATTTTGGCTCCTATAGTGAGGAAACATGTTAAATTTATCAATTTTCTTGAGGGTCAATTAACTAATTATTGTTATTTAAGCTAGTTAAACCAAATATTTAGTAAGAGTTTAATGACACTCGGATACTGAATTTAGCAATAAAATAAATTTTGGTAAATTTCCCTATTGTGCTATTCCTTTATCTCTCGTTCTCCCACCTATTGTTAACTTACGATACTTTGAAACTGCCATCCGGCGTTTGCCTTGTCTTACTCTATTATCCCTAGTTATTTTAATAAACCTACTCAAGTGAGCTAGTTCCTAGTCCCTGTTCCTAAAGGTTTTTATTGATGAGGTAATTGATAATTTCTACCTCTTTCGCAAGATTTTAGCTTTCATCGCCTTCAACTCAGCCTCAATATGATTATCTCCTTCAAGAGTATTAAACTTTTTCTCCAAACTATCAATTCCTAACTCAGCTATCATCTGAGACTGAGACTCAAGCTGCGTTATTTTTTCTTCCATTTCCTCAAAAGTACTTAAAGTATTGCCAGTATTTACTAAGTCTAACATTTTATTCAACTTTTCCGAAGCCCTAGCAGAACGTGCCCGGGCAATATACATATTCTTTTTTAATTTTGCTTCACTAACTTTGTGTTCCAACTGCTTCATATTTTGCTTCAGTTTTTCTACTACCTGTTTTTGCTGTTCCATCTGAACTTTCATGACCGTAGCTGTTTCTTGATATGAATTACGTCTGGTCAAAGCCTCCCTTGCCAAATTTTCTTGGCCTTTTTGTAAGGCCAAATGCGCTCGTCTATACCACTCATCGGCAGTAGATTTAGCTTGGTAAGATTGTCTTTCTGTCTGTTTTTGGGTAGCGATCGCTTCTGCTACTACCTGTCGTAATTTTACTAGGTCATTCTGCATATTTTTTATTGTCTGTTCCAGGATCTTCTCTGGATCTTCAGCATTAGAAATTAAGCTATTCACGTTAGCACGAATTACCCGCCAAAAGTGGTCAAAAATTCCCATAAAGACTCTCCATATTTATTGTAATTTCATAACTTACACGCCCAAACAGTTAACCGAGTTTATTGCTTTTGATTTAGGAATAATTATTATTGTAAGTTTTGCTTAACTATAAGGCTAAGTAACTTCCTATTTTATATGAAAAACACTTTTCATAAACTTAACTAAATTTAGCTGATTATTCCCGAGTTAAATCTGCTCAAAGGAATTATATAATTTACTGAATTTAAAAATTCCTGGATTTCTTCTATTATTATAAACTAATAAATATCAGCCCATAATTGACTCCAAAAAAATAGGTTTCGGGAATTTTTTAAATAAGCTATTCGTTAAAAATATTTGGTCTTTAAGGAAAATAAAACCTCATTATACCTACTTTCGCTTTTTGAGAGTGTTTTAGTTCTCAGTTAATTATTTTGTATTTAAAACTTTAGTTGCCCATGAAATAATCCTGCACTTTGTTTTCAAATTTTATCGATGCATAAATAGCTAATATATATTCAACTTAAGACTTTATTTTTTTAGTTTTTTTCGTTGTTAGCCTGGGGAATATTTAAGTTACTAATTATGTAGTATTTTCCTTGTTAATGATGGAAATTTATTTAGGAATAAATTATACTTTTTATCGTTGTTATTCTGGATTGTTTTATTTAGTAATTATGTATTATTTAGAAATATTTAAAATTGAGAAAATGGTGAAAAAAACTTGATTAGGATTTCCTGATTAAATCTAGAAAACTTATAGTTTAAGCTATAATTTTTGAATTTTATACAACATTTATTGAATTAGATAATTGAAATTTTAAAGTAGGAAAGTAGGAAAATATGAAAGATAAACAGATTACGCTATAAATTTTGAATATCAGAAAAAAATTATTGAATTAGATAATTGAAATTTTAAAGTAGGAAAATATGCAAGATAAACATAAAGAACAAGTGGTAAAATTTTATGCTATTAAAACAATAACAAAGTTGAGATTAAAAACCAATCTAAAAAAACATAAAAATAAAAATAACTAAGCCCTAAAAAAAATATCAAACTTATAATATGACATGGAACAATTAACTATTATATAAAGAAAAATGTACTAAAAAATAGATCAATTGATTACCAAAAATGAGGATAGTATCTGCATTTAAATCTATAGTTTTTTATCAATTATTTGATTTATTAACTAATAAAAAAAATGTATAATATGGCAATATTTATTAAATAAACTCCGTTATATTTAAGCTTGTATGTGTCAAAAATTTAGTTATGTTAATTTGTTTAATAAGCTTCTACAGGACTCAGATAAAATAATACTTTTAGGATTAGTATATTTGAATAGATTAAGTTGTTTTAAGAGATCCAATATTTTTGACAGTAAACATATTCAGCATTTTTAATTATAAATTATGCTCTATTTTTAGCTAAAATATACCAAAAATGCTATCGCAATTACTTTTTTAGTAATCAATATTTATGCCCTATGAAAAGAGTTTTTTCTCTTTTTTTGCATTTTTTTTTGAGAAAAAACAGTTTTTGCGGTCTGTTTAATGATTTCAACTTATTCTATTTATTAAGTCTTAATCCTACCCACTGAACCTAGTAAAATAGGAATGAAAAAACAACAGGAGTTAGGTAACAATAAAATGATGTTAATAAATAGTATTTATAAATAGACAATCTAAGTATAACTTTTTTTATAATTATTCTTATATTTGAATTAATAATGATAATAAAAAATAATTAATAGACTTGCATTAATAATACATTAACTATTTTTAGATTTATTCATTAACTCCTAATTATCCCAGTTTTTTTTGAGCCGTTTTCCAGCTTTTTGAAATTATTTTTCGATAGTTTTTTTAATCCAAATATTTTATTGTTTTACTTTCAACTAACAACCATCTTGGTTCTACTGCTGTATATATATTTGCAATATCTACATAATTAGATTCCCATACTTTATACCTAGCATGATAAATGTTTGCTACAAATAGCTAGGAGAATTTTTAATACTCAAAATTCAGAATTCATCACTGATAATAAATAGATTAAGGAGCATTTTTAGTAGGTAAATCATCTTTTTTACTCAATTGAACATTTCCTTGAAAATATTTTTATTTCCTTTACTATTCGTAGCGTTATTATTTCAAAATGGTATTACTTATAATCAAATCGTTATGATCAACAAACTTATAGGCTCTTTTTAGTAAAGTATGGTACGGTAAGAAAGAGTAATTTAGTCTCTAAAAAATAAAATCTTATTCTCTTACATTTAATGAAAAAATAATTAAAAAGAGAGTGAACATTATTATTTTATTGTCAATAAAATTGAAATAAATGAGCTTTAATCTAAGTCAAATGCTTCGATATGTAATTGATACTTTTTTTTATAATTTCCAGTATGATGAAAAGAAAAATTTTATTTTAACCAACTTCACATATAATTTTTTAGGACTATTACCTAGTATATTATCATTAAAATATTCTGCTTTTATTCCTTTTACTAGTAAATTTTATAATACATTTTATTGAGATAATTTTTTGAATAAATATAGAGGAGAATGACCCTAATTCAATACTATTTAAAATCATGAATTTTACTACTATCTCTAGAACTAATTCAAGAGTTTTTTTTAGTAGTTAATTTTTCAATTATCCCTATTTAACTAATGATTCTAATTACTAGTCCCAAGTAGTCGTGCATTTTTAATTTCTACTGACATTTTTTTTACTTTTTAAAACCAATGAATAATTTTTACATAAAAACTCTACTTTTTCTTCTGGATATACCTCCGTATTTTGACATAAAAACTTTGGCGATTTTTATGCCATCCCAGTATTAATACGTGATTAATTGCGTTGGTTTAGTAAATACAATAAGTATATCACTAACTTATGACACTTTTAGTGCTACATTTTGAAATGAGTAATATGGGTTTAAAGATAATAGCTAGTATCTAATTGTAAAAATTAGTAATAGTATTTTTGAGTTAAGAATCTTTGACTTGACGCTTTTTTCTCAATCAAAAGCTTGGGGTTCTCTTAGTATGAATCTGTAAAGTCCTCAATTACTTGCTTAATGGCCAGAAAAATATAATCATTAGTAGTATTTTATAAATATATTAACTTTTATAACTAGATACTAGTTCAACTAATTTATACCAATCAGGAATGATTCATAAGACTAGAATACCTAATGGGGTAAATAGTTTATCAGATATAATTACTGATTGCTATATGATTAAATAATTATTATTAACAGTCTTAATTAATCAAAAATATTTATTAACTTAACTATGTCTAATTTGCGCTGGCTAATTCTTAGTTCTTCTGCCTCTGGAGCTGGTCTTGTTTCCATTGGATCTTTAATTATTAGTTTATCCCATAAATCTACTTTAGTAGGTTTTTTATTTCTATTTTTTGTCTTAACTGTTTTTACAATAAATGTAATATTGACGGCTCATTATTATTCTAAAATTTCTAGGCAGCTATACATCAAAAATAAGATGCAAACACAAATGAAGATGAGGGCAAAACCTACAAGATATCGATACTAAATTTTGAGGTAATAAATAATTTCAGACAATAATATGGGGCACTAAATCCAGACATATGAGAGAATATTCGATAAACCTCTTCTTTTCTAAAGTATTTATGAGATAAGGTGAGTATTCAAACCCTACTTATTAAATAATTGAAAGTTGCCCGATGGGTAGTCGAGGTTTTAAAAGCAATTTTTCGGTAAAATAGAAAAAAAATAGGTTCAAATATAGACTGGCCAAGACTTTGATATTAACAAGATATAAATCTGGAATAAGCACAGGTTCTAACTATTGTGAGTGACTCAAAATAATTCCTTTGTCTAGGCTGACTTTGATCTATTTTTCATACCAGAAAATGTCTAAGTACTATTAATTAATTACTAAAAATGCTTGATTTTCTTAACCCTATTCTTGGTCGTCATCCAGAACGTATGAAAGCAAAGGTTGAAATTTATACTTGGCAAACTTGCCCGTATTGTATTAGAGCAAAACTTTTGCTTTGGTGGAAAGGTGTTAACTATACAGAATACAAAATAGATGGCAATGAAAGTGCTAGAAATAGTATGAGTGAACGTGCTAATAGAAGTCGTACTGTGCCACAGATTTTTATTAATAATCAACATATTGGTGGCTGTGATGATATCTATGCTTTGGATAACAAAGGTCAATTAGAGCCTTTATTGATTGAGGTTCTCCCAGATTAAACCAAAAATTATAATGATCTCAGTTTTGGTTGAAGACCTAGGTTTTTGTTCACGATAACTCTGCAATTGGAAAAAATAATTAATATTGCTATATTGACAATAGTGTGCTATAGCAGAGATATATATTTAATGATATAAAAGTTTCTAGAAAAAGCATCGAATTGGTGAGGTATTGTGGAGTGAGCTTTTGACTATAAAAAAGTTCGGCAGATTAGCTGCTATGTTTCGCTTCATGAGATGAAAAGCTTATCTATTCTTAAATAGGCAACAGAAACCTAACTGGACTTAGGGTTTATGAATCTTGCTCTGTTTTGTAAAGCAGCGCCGGGAAAATATCAGAAAATATCAAAGTATAGGATGATCAGCAAAAGAGATTTGATACAAATTATGATTTTCAGGGCAGTTGGTAATTTTAAAAATTCTTCTTTTTGAATTTTTAACTTAGAAAAAAAATATTCTGTAAATCTATTTATGATTTTCAGGGTATTTGGTAATTTTAAAAATTCTTCTTTTTGAATTTTTAACTTAGGAAAAAATATTCTGTAAATCTATAAATTATCTAACCGTCATCTAGGGTCAAGTTGGCGGTTTGTTTGTAATTATGAAACTCTTATTTCACTACTTCATAAAGAATTTAGTAACTGGTAATTTTAAAACCTCTTCTTTTTGAGTTTTCAATTTAGAAAAAATATTCTATAAATCTATAAATGTATCTAAATTATCTAACCGCCATCTAGCGTCAAGTTGGCGGTCTGTTTGTAATTCTAAAATCCTTATTCCACTACTTGGTAAAGGATTTAAAAGTTGTTGTAATTGGTTCCAGGAAGATATTTTTTGGTGTTCTAAACCATAAGTTTTACATAAATCAGCAAAATCAATCTCTTGGGGAGTAGCAAAAAATTCTGTAAAAGGTGGTTCAAAGTTAGCTATTGGGAGCATTTCAAAAATTCCACCTCCCTGATTATTAATCAAAATAATAGTTAAATGACCGACTAATTTATTTCTTAGTAAAAAACCATTGGTGTCATGTAAAAGCGCCAAATCTCCTGTTAACATAACAGTTTTTTGATACCGGTGGGCAATACCTAAAGCTGTTGATAAAGTACCGTCTATTCCATTTACACCTCGATTAAAAAATGGCTGAATTTGGGAATTATTAGGAACCCAGAAAAACTCTACATCTCTAACTGGCATACTATTAGCAACAAATATTGATGTATTTTTTGGTAATGTCTGAGATATTAACCAAGAAATTTTTGGTTCCAATATATGATTTATTTTTGCCATTTTTGTGTCAATATTTTCTCTGACTTTTTCTTCGGCTTGACACCACAAATTTAAGTAATTTATATCATGGTTATTGTTGAAATATTGAGTAATTAAAATTTTGGCTAGTTGTTCTACTGAGATTCGTAAATGAGTTGTCTTTCCATGAAGCGGATCAAAATTATGGTCACTTTGGTCAATAATTAATCTGTGAGAATTAGCTGCTTCTAGCCAAGTTCTTAGTTGTTTACTTGTTGGTAGTTCTCCAATTTGTAAGACTATTTTGGGAATAAGTTTGTTGGCTAATTTTTGATTTCTTAAAATTAAATCATAAGTGCTAATTAAATAGGGATTTAACTGGGAGTAGTTTCTTAGAGGTGATAAACCTTCGGCTAAAACAGGGAAGTTTAAAGTTTGGGAAATTTTAGCGATCGCCTGACAATATACTTCAGGTTTTTCTGGTTGTGCTAAACCTGCAATTATAATTCCTGAGTGAGATTTAAATTGATTTTTTAATAATTCTATTAAGTCAGAATTTGGGATTAATTCTGTTCTAATAATTGGTCGTAAACTAGCAAAAAAGTTTTGGGAAAATTTTGATTCTAAAGCGATCGCTTCTGGTTGATTTATGGGCGCTAAAGGGTCTCGAAAAGGAATATTAAAATGCACAGGTCCAGGTGTAGGAAACATAGTTTTTTCCCAACCATGAATAACTGTTTGTCTTAAATATTCCAATCTTTTTAGTTCTACTGAAGGTAAAGTTAGTTCAATTTGCCAGTTAGGATAATTACCATATAATTTGACTTGATCTATGGTTTGACCAGCATGACAATTTCGTAATTCTGGGGGTCTATCTGCAGTTAGAACTAATAGTGGGATGCGACTTTCTTTTGCTTCTATTATGGCTGGATAAAAATTAGCTGCGGCCGTACCAGATGTACAGACTATAACTATTGGCTGATAATTTTTTTTTGCTATTCCTAGGGCAAAAAATGCTGCTGAACGTTCATCAAGAATGGGAATAGTTTCAATTTTGGGATGGGTGGCAAAGGCGAATGTTAGGGGTGTGGAACGATAACCAGGACTGATAATTGCGGTGGTTAATCCTAAATGATGTAGTGTTTCTACTAAAATAGATGACCATACTGTATTGAGGCTTCTAAAATCAATTGACATAGTTAATTTTTTAGTCTTGAATAGTAAAATAGCAATCCTAAAAATATATTAGGTTATAGTTGGATAAGAACAGATATAAAGAATAGAAATTCCGAATCATCTAGTTTTTAAGTCTAAATATAACAATCCGGCTGAGGCTGTAACAATTCAAAAAGTAGAAATAGAAATAAACTCTGTAAGTTTTACTCATTAATCATTACCTCCAAACATATTCTTAAAAAGTGGCAATATTTTTGACATGAATAAAATAGGATTGTTATAGTATATATATTATTTGAGGAGTTTTAATTTATGAGTAATCCATCTATTAGCGGATTATACGAAATTGTTATCGGTATTACAGTAGAAGATGAAAGCAATTTAATTAACTACTGGGAGAAGTTTGGTTATACAGTTAATCTATCTGGAAACCTTCATGCAGAAACAGCTAAAAAATTGTATGGGGTTGACTCTAATTTACATTCTTTGCGTCTTCAAAACAAAGTCACAGATAGAAGTTTAGTTCGCCTAATGGTTTGGGATAATCCTATTAATTAAGGATTAGAATTAAGCCCTTTAAAAGTAGTAGGAAGTCGCTGGGGAACTTCTCTATCTTTAGATGTGTTTAATGTTGCTAATCATGCTGAAGATGGTCAAGCTATAAAACTTCCAATATATTATATTTCTCCACAACGGAATTTAATTGATCGTCCCGAAAATTTTCAGCCATTTTATCAAGCTAACCCCTGTGTTCATGAAATGGTTTTAATTCAACCATTAACCCGACAGGTTATCTTTCAACGTCATGATTATCATCGACCTAATTCTGGTATTGTTAACCTAGATTCTCATTTTAAAGCCTCAGAGTTTGTTCATGCTGGATTAATTGTTAATTGTGAACATAAAGCCTTAGATTTTTATGATCAAGTCTTAGGATTAGTTCGAGTTGTTGATAATGTTGAATGTGGATATAGTGTTGCTTCTCGTAAGATACTTGAGTTGAAAAAAGAGAATCCTGATGAAAGAATGTTTAACTATTATTTTATTGCTCCTGGTTATGACTTGAAAGAAAAAAATAAAATTCAGTCAGGTAACTTTGAATTTTTACGTTTAGAAGGAAATTTAGAGAATAAACAGACATATTCTCGTCCTGGTTGTTTAGGAACATCTTTATATACTCTACAAGTTACTAATATTGACTTATATCATCAAAAAGTTAGTAATAGTGAAGCCACAGAAGTTACAGAAATAATAATTAATGAATTTGAAGAAAAAAGCTTTTCTTTTGTTGCTCCTGATGGCTATTTTTGGACGTTATTACAAAGTTAAAGATCTCAATTTACTATAAATTTAATCTTCTATTAATAGGTCAAGCAACTTCTTCTTTAATAAAAGCAGCTTTAGGATAACATAAAAAGGCGATAATTTGACATATTTCTGTTGAGAAATACCAACGTTGTATAGGGGTATTTTTAATGATTTGCTGTATCATTTCACTATCTACTCCATCACATTTTGCTGTTAAATAATTCCAAGCTTCTGTTTTAGCCTCTTTTGCGGATGTTTCATTACTATTAAACCCCATAATTTAGATCATATTTATCGACCGGAATTTGTTGGGAAATGCCAAAACCAATACCTCGAGTACTACCGGTAACAATTGCCACTTTTTTTATCATAATTTTATGAATTTTAAACTAGAAATTATTAAATAATATATTATGGTTACTGCTTCTGTCTTATCTGTTTATTTAGCGGTTATCACTGAACAAGTTAAAACTAAGTTTGAAATTGCTTATAGTCATCATTAATTTAAATAATGCAGGTTTTTTTGAGGAAATAAAATTATGGATCTTAAAACACAAAACTGGAAAAACTTTATTGATCAACATTTGTATGCTTGGCATGGTGTTTGGACCAAATATACCCCAGAAGGATGTGTAGAAGAGTCATTTCGTAGTCTTAGAAATTTTGAGAGTAATTCTGACAAAACAGAGATTTATCACCTAAATAAATATATTTATGCTGAAGATAATGTGGAAGAAAAAAGTTGGACTTATTATCAATCAGCAAATAGTTTATCTGATGGAATTTTTCATCCTCAAGCTGAGGTGATGCGGGCTTATTTCTTTCCCTCTGGCCATGCTATTTGGTCTGTAACTCAGTTACCATCAGAGGCTTATTTTGCGATGGAGTTATTTTTTAGATACCAACATCTCAAACATAGTTTTGGTATCATTTATGATGACAAAGGAAACTTGTTTAGAACTGCCAATATTCGAGAAGACTCTACTGGCTATCCCTCCGACTATTGGTCGACCGAATTAGAACAATTATCTCAAAGAGATTTACCACAAAATTGCCAGGGAACGTCAATAACTATTACTCCTAATTTACAAATTTCTGAACCTGTTACTACTCAATTTAATTGGAGTTGGGAAGGAAATAAAACCTTCTTTTTACCTGATGGTGTTTCTATCAGTTGTCCTGAGCAAGTAACTATAGGGAATGCTTTTGATTGTGTAGTTAATTGGTTAATTAATGAAATAGAAATGCACCAATTAATTGCTCATTATGATATATCAGGAAAATTTGAATTTTTAACCTTACAAATATATGAATTAAAGTAATAATTGTGATTGTTTAAATTAGGGTATTAGCATAAATAAATTGATATCCTTTTTACAAATTTCTGAACCTGTTACTACTCAATTTAATTGGAGTTGGGAAGGAAATAAAACCTTCTTTTTACCTGATGGTGTTTCTATCAGTTGTCCTGAGCAAGTAACTATAGGGAATGCTTTTGATTGTGTAGTTAATTGGTTAATTAATGAAATAGAAATGCACCAATTAATTGCTCATTATGATATATCAGGAAAATTTGAATTTTTAACCTTACAAAGATATGAATTAAAGTAATAATTTTGATTGTTTAAAGTAGGGTATTAGCATAAATAAATTGATATCTTTTTTGTTGAATTTTACTGTTCGTCTAGCATCTAGGGAACTAAAGCAAGGTTTAGCTGAAAAAGTCTTTTTCAGGAGTAGGGGATCCACCCCTAATATCTTCCAGAAGTAGATGTAGGGACGTTGCATAATAACAATGCAAATGTTTCTACAGAGGAGAGCAGGTAGTCGGATATATTTGTACCTTAATTTTTATGCCTAGGGACTTCAGATACATTATTCAAATATTTCTGTCGAAGCTACAGAATTTTCATCAGGACTTACGCAAATTCACCTTGCAAACGCCATATTTAGGGGCGAATGCTATTCGCCCTCACGCTTGTGTATTGCCCGTGGGTAAGTCCTGTTCATTTTAAACTAAAGCTTTTAATAATGTCTGAAGTTTGAGTTGAACTTCTGCTAACTCTTGATCTGGTTTTGAACCAGTAACTATACCTGCACCAGCATAAAGTCTAGCGCGTTCTCCATCAATTAAAGCTGACCTAATACCTACAGTAAATTCTCCATTTCCTTGGTGATCTATCCAACCAATAGGTGCTGCATAAAGTGAGCGATCGAAAGTTTCAAAATTCTGTATTTGTTCTTGAGCAATATCTCTAGGAACTCCTGCCACTGCTGGTGTGGGATGGAGTTGTGCTAATATTTCTAATAAATGAATATTTTGAGAAACTTCTGCATTTATTGGTGTCCATAAATGCTGAATATTTGACAATTGTAGTAGATTTGGTTGGGGTAAATAATTTGGTTTTAATCCTAAATATTGAAGACGTTTAATAATGAAATCTATGACAAATTGATGTTCTCGTAAATCTTTTTCACTACATAATAAACTATTGGCTAATTTAGCATCTTGACTAGGGGTTTTGCCTCTAGGTGCAGAACCTGCTAAAGCATCTGTAACTAATTGATTATTGTTAATACTAATTAAGCGTTCTGGACTTGCACCTATGAAGTTTTGGCCCTTGCCATTACTAATAGAAAATACATAGCAGTCTGGATAAATGAATCGCAAGTTGTTTAAGGATTTGATTAAGTTGAAATTATTTTGAGAATATATATCTATAGCATGGGCTAAAACAATTTTTCTTAAATAATTTGAATTGATTAATTCTAGAGCTGAAGCTACTGATTTTTTAAATTTTTGTAAATGATTGACGTTGATTTTTATAAGTTTTTGATTGGGCTTGGTTAAAGTTGATAAATGATTATGTTTTATCTGGGTTATTTCCTGGAATTTATGCCAAATTTTATGGGAAAGATTTTTAATGTTAATAGAGTTATTAATAACGGTATTAATTACAAGTATATTATGTTTATTTGTCTGAGTTATTTGCCAGCATGGTAGAAATATTGTTGCTAAAGGAAAGTGAAGGTTTAGAGATAATTTTTGTTGGTAATTACCATTTTGATAAAGGTTTTGTAGATAGGCATGAGTATCTTTTTCAAAGAAAGTAAAGCTACAAAAAAAGTGGGGACCTGAATATGGTAAGTGTGTTGCACCTAGAGAAATTGTATTGTTTAAACATGATTGAATAAAAGACTCAGCTTGCGCAAAACGACTCCCACTTTTAACAGTAAAATGGGTAGCAGTATCTACAGCAGCGATCGCCAACCTATTTTTGTGGATGTTTTTTTCTCCAATGGCTTGTTTTTCTAAATAAAAATGTAGTTGATGTGGTTGACAAATTTTTTGCAATACTGCTAGGGGATCTACTGATAATATTTCTCGAGAAATACTAATTATTTTTGTTTGCATATTGTCTGTTAATGTCTGTTGACAATTAAACAGAAATTGATACAGATCTTGGTAAGTCTGAAATAGATTAACAGAAGTTGGTGTTACAGGCATGAAAATAAGAATAGCAAATTTTCACTGAATTAGATAGAGTGATTAGTGGGAATGTCCAATTTATGAAAGAGGCAAAATTTATCCCTTAATTAACATTAAATCTTTTTTGACATCCCTTTTGTAGCGATAAGAGATAGAGAATTTTTTAGGCAAGTCGAAAGCCTAAATAAAATCAAAGGTAAAGGAAAAATAAATTAAGTTATTTTTTGTTAAGATTTGAGTTAGACTAGGAAATGAAAGTGGTAAGAAATTAAAAATTGCTATAGCATCAAAAAAATCTCTCATATTTATATTTATAATTGTTTGGAGTTAGGGTTGATAATTTTATCATAATCAACTTAACTATAACAATCAATTTAACATGACTATTGTTAAAATAAAGGATTAATTATCAAATTAATATGACAGCTCAAACAGTAAATAAGTCTGATAAAAAATTATGGTTGGCTGCCATTAAGCCACCTATGTATAGTGTAGCAATTATGCCGATATGGATAGGAACAGCAATAGCTATCTGGGAAAAAAATGGGATTGACTGGTCTATTTTTTTAACGTTTATCACATCAGCAATTTTAATTTTGGGTTGGGAGAATATTAGTAATGATGTCTTTGACTCGGAGACAGGTATTGATAAAAATAAGCACCACTCTTTGGTGAATCTAACAGGGAATAAAAACTTAATGTTTTGGTTAGGTAATTTATGTTTATTTTTAGGTATTTTGGGAGTTGCAACAATTAGCTGGTGGCTGCAAGATTTAACTGTAATTGGATTAATATTACTGTGTTGTTTTTTAGGATATGTTTATCAAGGTCCTCCTTTCAGATTAGGTTATCAAGGTTTAGGAGAAATTATCTGCTTTTTTGCTTTTGGTCCTTTAGCAATTTCTGCTGCTTACTATAGTCAAACTAAGGCTTGGTCAATTACTAGTTTAACGGCTTCAATAATTATTGGAATTACTACTACTATTATTCTCTTTTGCTCCCACTTTCATCAGGTAAAAGATGACTTAGCAGCAGGAAAGCGATCGCCTATTGTGAGGATGGGAACTAAAGCAGGTTCTCAAGTATTAAATTGGTCTTGCGGAATTGTTTTTGTATTAATTTCTATTTGTGTAGGTTTAAAACTATTCCCAGTTTGGGCTTTATTAAGTTTTGCTGGCTTGCCTTTTGCTATTCATTTATGTCGTCACCTTAGTCATTATCACGACCAACCAGAAAAAATTAGTAACTGTAAATTTATTGCAGTTTATCTACATTTTTTTAGTGGATTATTACTTGGCTTAGGATTTGTTATTTGACATATTCTCAGAGCTGAATATTTATAAGTATTCAGTTATCAGTTTGAATAAAAACTGTTATTTTTAAGGTTTTAAAGTCTTATAGTTACCCTGACATTTTTTTGTAGTTCTATATATTTATAAGCTTTCTTAATATTAATCAGGTAAAGTCTTTTTTTTCTATTGCTTATTCCGTATTTCCTAAAATCAAACAATTTGATAATTCCTATATCTATAGATTAGATAGTAAGAAAAATAATCTACTTACAAAAGTAAAGTCAATCAACTTTCATTCGTAAATATCCTAAATTTATTCACAGGGCTTCTCAGCATTAGCTTTTCCATAAAGAATATGTTATGATTTGTAAAGTATAAAATATTATAGCACTTAAAAATTAGTGTTGTACTGGAAAATAGTTTGTCAAAATAAACATTAAAGCCATGGTTAATAAAATTAAAAAAAGTGAAAAAGAGTGGAAAGAACAACTTACCCCAGAACAGTTTAATGTAACTAGAAAAAAGGGAACTGAAAGACCATTCACAGGGGAATATTACAACAATAAAGAAAAAGGAATATATAAATGTGTTTGTTGTGGTATTGACCTATTTAGTTCTGAAGCAAAATATGATTCTGGCACAGGCTGGCCTAGTTATTGGAAACCTATTAATCAAGAAAATATCAAAGAAGAAACTGACTGGAGTTTATTTATGCGGAGAACAGAAGTTCTTTGCAATAATTGTGATGCTCATCTTGGTCATGTTTTTCCAGATGGTCCCCCTCCAACAGGATTGCGTTATTGCTTGAATTCTGCTGCGCTAAAGTTTTCTAAAGGTGAATAAATAATTAGAAATTATGGTGGGAAATATACCACCATATTTTTTTAGTTCAGGCATTTCAGTTATCATTAACTTCCAGATGCTGGAGACTATATTTATTTCTTATAATGGAGGAATTAGTTGTGATTAACACCAAAATAGATAAATGTTAGCTACAAACTAAGGAACTTGATTATAACTGCTTATTTTTTGTAGAAAGTTATTGATTTGCTTTCAGAAAATTATATATTATTTCCGTTACTTATTTATTACCAGGATTCTTGGTAAAATTATTTTTTTTAAAGGATATAAATAAATATTAAATTACTTTATTCATAATTATTGATTAATGTTTAATGGGAAAAATTATAAATTCAACTACTCCTTATCTCAAAAAAACAATAAAACAATAATTTTATTGTTACATGGATTTATGGGTAGTAGTAATGATTTTATAGAAATTATCCCTGAGTTATCTAAAAAATTTTGCTGTCTAACAGTTGATTTACCAGGACATGGAAAAACTAGAGTTTTTGATAGTGAAAAACATTACAATATGCACAATACTGCCACAGCATTGATTGGTTTATTAGATAATTTAAATATTGAAAAATGTTATTTATTTGGCTATTCAATGGGAGGAAGATTGGCATTATATCTAGGGATAAATTTTCCAACTCGGTTTGAAAAAATAATATTAGAATCAGCATCTCCAGGACTAAAGAGTAAAGCAGAGCGATCGCTTCGTTGTCAGTCAGATTTTCAATTAGCTAATAAGTTAGAAAATAGCAATTTTAAAGAGTTTTTAATTAACTGGTATAATCAACCGTTATTTGAATCTTTGAGGCAGCATAATAATTTTGAAAAGCTCATAGAAAGACGGTTAGAAAATAATCCATTGGAATTAGGAAAATCTCTCCGAAATTTGGGAATAGGTAACCAACCCTCACTTTGGAATAAATTATCAAATCATCAGATTCCTACATTATTAATGGTGGGAAAGTATGATCATAAATTTAAAGCTATTAATACAGAAATAGCAGAATTATGCCTGCCTGCTAAGTTGAAAGTAATTGGTGAATCTGGCCATAATATTCACTGGGAAAATCCTAGAGAATGGATGGAAACTATAATAAATTTCTTGATAAAGGGAAAGAAAAAAACTAATATAAGTTTAAAAAATACTACTAGAGTAACCTTTTTTTAGTAGCTAGAGAATGAATACCTTCGTTTAGCAATATAGAAAATTCAAGATCAAAGTTTTTCCTAACTCCTAACTATTTTTTTACTCTAATTTTTTTTAAATTTTATAGAACTCAATAAAAGTTAAAATTCAGAGAATTGATAAATATCAGTTATCTAAATAATTAGGATAGTTACTGTTATTAAAATATCGATTGTTTTGAATAAATTTAAATTTAGCAAATGTATATTTAGCAGTTTTTTTTATCAACAAATAGCTAGGAAAAACTGCATTTATTTATATTGATAAATAGTTCTATAATTATCAGAATAGAGGATAATGAAAATAGTATTTAAAATTAGGTCTTAAATTTTAAATCAAGGATGAATATGATATTTAAGTAAATTAATCAAATAGTAAAAATACACATTTTATAGATGTATTAGATATGATTAAAATACTATAAATTATTTCCTTATACTGCAATAAAGATAAGTATTCACCTGTAAACTAATCTCTTACAGAGGAATTATATTACCAGCTATGAGTTGTCAACTCATTATCTTGGAAGGAGGAATTAATATTCAAGGATAATTAAAAGTTATATTTGCACAACATGACCCAGGAAAAGCCAAATACTTACCAATAAAAATGTAAGAAAGTTAAGTTTTTCCAGAAAATCTTACAAAAAAAATATGCATTATAAACTAAAAATTTTTCCCTATAAACGGAACTTCAAACAACCTTTAAAAACAAGTCATGGTATTTGGCGTATTAGAGAAGGAATAATTTTAAAACTAACCAATAAAACTGGAGAAATAGGTTTAGGTGAAATTGCACCTTTAAGTTTTTTTGGTTCGGAAACTTTGTCGGAAGCTTTAGATTTTTGTCACCAGTTACCACCAAAAATTACAACAGAAACTATTTTTTCTATTCCCGATAATTTACCTAGTTGTAAATTTGGCTTTGAGTCAGCTTGGGAAAATTTTCAAGAAGTACAAGTACAGGAAAAAGAAGAATTAAACCCGAAATTTTACAGTGCTCTATTACCAGCAGGAAAAGCAGCTTTAGAAACTTGGCAGCAACTTTGGCAAAAAGGATACCGCACTTTCAAATGGAAAATTGGACTTGATCAAATTCAAACAGAAATAAAGATATTTCAGCAGTTAGTTAAAGAACTCCCTACCGGAATAAATTTAAGATTGGATGCCAATGGAGGATTAAATTTTGAAGAAGCAAAACAATGGTTAGAAATATGCGAAAATATCAATATAATTGAGTTACTTGAGCAACCTTTACCTGTTGATAAATTTATCGAAATGTTGGATTTAAGTAATTTCTATTCTACCCCTATTGCCTTAGATGAATCTGTTGCTAACCTCAGCAAAATGCAACAATATTATCAACAAGGTTGGCAAGGAATATTCGTAATTAAACCTGCTATTTTTGGTTCCCGTATTGATCTCTGTAACTTTTGTCAAAATTATCTCATTGATGCAGTTTTTTCTTCAGTATTTGAAACAAAAATTGCTAGAAAAGCATCATTGCAGCTTGCCACAAAATTACAACCAAACTTAAGAAAAAACCGTGCTTTTGGTTTTGGTATCACCCACTTTTTTGATGCAGATATAGAAAATTAAGCCAAAACTCAAAAATTTATGTCTTTATCTGCGGGAGGGAGTCAAAATTTATCTATATATTTTTCAGAAATGAAATATTTTAGTTACCAGCTAATTTGACCGAACATATCAACTCTTGTCTTAGAGAAAATTTAGCCATAATTATAAATTTTCAGTCTTTATCTGCGGGAGATAGTCAAAATTTATCTATATATTTTTCAGAAATGAAATATTTTAGTTACCAGCTAATTTGACCGAACATATCAACTCTTGTCTTAGAGAAAATTTAGCCATAATTATAAATTTTCAGTCTTTATTTGCAGGAGGTAGTCAAACTTTATAGTCTTTTTTACAATAAAATTAATCATAAACTATCAGCAAAATACTAATACTATAACTAATTTATGAACCTAATCTTTAACTACCTAAAAAAATACCAAGTCAAAAGAAGTAAAACTTTTTTGAGCTCTAGCGAATTTTCTTATCTTACGAACAAAAAAATTAAAAACTTAATCAAAATTGCAAATCCAAGAACTCCTAGCAAAGTATTAATATCAGAATCAAATCCAACAGAATTTATTTCTAGTTTTCTTGCTGCTGTTGGTGCTAATTGTCAAGTATTTTTATGTAATCCAAAATGGGGACAACTAGAATGGGAAAAAGTTTTAAAATTAGTAGAACCAGACATGATTTTGGGAAATATTCTTAACCATAAATCTCTCGAAAAGTCTTTAGAAAAAATATCTAGTTTGTCTAGAGATAACCCCTGTAAAAAAACTCTGACTACTGAGGAAAATTTGATTATGATTCCTACTGGTGGCTCATCTGGCAAAATTAAATTTGCTATTCATACATGGGAAACTTTAATGTCATCTGTAAGAGGTTTCCAAGGATATTTCCAAGTACAAGAAATTAATTCATTTTGTGTTTTACCCCTATATCATGTCAGTGGTTTAATGCAGTTTATACGCTCCTTTACTACTGGGGGAAATTTAATAATTTTGCCATCCTATAAAGATATTTTAGAACAAAAAGAATGGAATATTAACCCCAATGAATTTTTCATTTCCCTAGTACCAACTCAGTTACACCATTTGTTACAAAAGGCAGAAACAGCTAACTGGTTATCTAATTTTAAAATAGTGCTTTTAGGTGGTTCCGCAGCTTGGGAAGAATTATTTGATGCTGCAAGAAAATATCAAATTAAATTAGCTCCAACTTATGGAATGACAGAAACTGCTTCTCAAGTTGCGACTCTTAAACCACAAGATTTTTTGGCAGGAAATAATAGTAACGGTCAAGTATTACCTCACGCTAAAATTATTGTGAAAAATGAAAGTGGGAAAATATTATATCAAAATCAAATTGGTAATATTAGCATTAAAGCTAATTCTTTGGCGTTAGGGTATTATCCTGATATATTTAATAATTATGAAAGTCTAGTAACAGATGATTTAGGATTTTTTGATCATCAAGGTTACTTAAAAATAGTAGGTCGTAGTAGTCAAAAAATTATTACTGGTGGGGAAAATGTTTTTCCGGCAGAAGTTGAAGCTGCTATTTTGACAACTGGTTTAGTTGATGATATTTGTGTAATTGGCTTAGCAGATAAATATTGGGGTGAAGTTGTAACTGCTGTTTATGTGGGTAATTATTTTGAAGTTTCTAAGGAAAAGTTGTTAGCTGCTATTGATAAAAAATTGAGCAAATTTAAGCAGCCTAAATATTGGCTAAGAGTAGAAAGTTTACCTCGTAATTCTCAAGGAAAAATTAATCGAGAGTTTTTAAAAGAAATTGCTATTCAAAGAATAGGAGAATAGGTCTAACTATTACAGCACTTTTAAAATACATAAACCACATTATCAAAACCAAAAATATGTGCAGATAAATATTTGGCATCAGGTTGTAAATTCTCATAAATGTGGGTAATTATTTTGAAGTTTATAGGAAAAATTGGTGCGCTGCTATTGATAAAAAATTGAGCAAATTTAAGCAGCCTAAATATTGGCTAAGAGTAGAAAGTTTACCTCGTAATTCTCAAGGAAAAATTAATCGAGAGTTTTTAAAAGAAATTGCTATTCAAAGAATAGGAGAATAGGTCTAACTGTTACAGCACTTTTTAGATAGATAAACCACATTATCAAAACCAAAAATCTCTAGGAACGTTCCATGCACCGTCACAACTTTAGTTTACTAATCATGAAAATTGCTGTATTAAATTATTTTCACCCTATTTATAACAAACTAACAAATATCCAGCATGTTCTTGGTCTTGATAAATAAATTCATATTTACTAAAACCAGCTTTTTTTTACTTGATTTATAATTGTATTTTCTGTTTCAGGAAAATTGCAATTTTTGATGTGTGTAACTGTTATATCTATTTCATCCTTAGTCAAGGTAAACCAATTTTTCCTAATATTTTGCTTATATTTTGCTAAATAGCAATCATGAGTTTCTCCTTCTTCTCTAAAAAGATCAATTAAAATAAAACAAGAATTAGGATTCAGTATTTGCCAAATATCATTAATTAGTTGCTTATCTAATATACTTAAGTGATGAATAGTATAGAAGGAAAAAACAATATCAATTTTTAAGTTTTTAGTAGAGACTAATTAACTCTCTAAATACATATTTAATATTGCCTATAATTAATTTTTTTTCCAAGGAAAATCGGCAATATTTTCCTGGGCAATTTTCAATGCTTATAGTGATAAATCAACACCAGTATAACTATAGATATCACTGTCGATAAGACAAGGTATTATAGTTGATAAATCCCCACAACCCAGGTCTAAAAAAGAAAATAATTTATCTAGATAATTGAGAATAAACTGATGTAAGACATTATACATTTCTTTATGTCTCATGTGATTATTTTTGATAATTTTCTGGAAAATATGCCAGTTTTTAGCAAACATTTCCGCATTAGAAGAGGGTTTGATTTCCAATTTTGGCAATATTTTTAGACATAATTATATAAATTTTATCAAAAGGTTTTATCAAAAGGTTTATTAGGAGAGAAAGGTAATACTGCTTTAGAATTATATAGCTTTTCTCAAGTATGGAGGTTGATTCAGTTTGCTACATAAATAGGCAACAAACAAGCAATATATTTAAAAGTTTCAGGGTGTTTATCTATAGCTTGATTTCTTCATATTGTATGAATAGATATCGGAAAAACAGTCACCATCAAAATAGGAATGTACCTACAAATATAATTTTCAGAAAAGTTTAGATAATCAAATGCTACAACAAAAGCAACTATAAATATAAAAATATTCTCAATACTATTCTCAACAAATTTATGAAATATAAAAAAGTTTAAATATATACATTATTTGATTTTTATTTAACTTGAAAATTTCTGTATATTTATAGCATCTATAAATTTTCATTGTTGATACAACATTCCCATTTTTGATAACTTCATACCAGCCTTACTTGCCATTCGTAAAGGGTTGCCAATAATTCCTTCTATTTCTAAAGGTCGTCGTCGCTAATAGTCAATTTTCATGCTAGTTAAATAAGGTTGTAATTTTTCAGTATGGTCTAACATTTTTTGAATATAATTATCTGGAATTTGAAGCTGACAACTTTTTGCTCCCTCTAAAACTTCCTGCATTATTTCTACTACTAAATTTATCGTATTAGCATTTCCGATAATTTCGTCAGTTCGAGCATCTAAAATTACTGAAAAACTGTTATAAGAAATATTCCAAACCAATTTTTTTCATCTTTCTAGTAGTAAATTTTCAGTGAAATAAACCGGAACTCCAGAAATTTTAAAATCATGAGTAATCTCGCGCATTTTATTAGTAATTTGAGCAAGTTGATAATTCCTGGCGTATCTTCCAATTCTAATTGAACTATCATCTATATGATGAATATAACCAAAACTTAATTTGTTACAGGCAAGATTACATATTCCTCTTATTAACCTTTTTTTCCAACAATTTTGGCAACTTATGGTTCTGCACTTAAGCCAGTTTGCAAGAGTAAAACAACAGTATTTTCTTTTAATAAAGGAGGCAAAAATTTTGCTAATAAATTATTTTGTGTTGTTTTTAATCCTATGAGAATTACATCACATTTTGGCATTTGATTAGTATTTTTATAGGCATTAACTTGAGATAGTTTAAAATCTCCATGTTTTGATTTTATAACTATGCCATTTTCCAGAACATGATGATAATCACTATGTAGTAATAAATGAACTTCTAACCCTGCTTTTTGTAGTTTTGCACCGTAAAAACCTCCTAGTGCACCACTGCCAATTATGGCATAAGTATTGCTTGACATTTAATCTATATGAAATTCAAATTTTTTTGATTAGTGAAAGTCTTCTATTATTCTTAACTAGATGAAAGTTGGTTCAGCTATTATAACTAATACATTTAAAACTTGAGAATACGAGACTAATATTTTGAGTATTTGGAAATATATTTGTACTTTTAAAATGTTTAAATAGTTAGAATTAATTATATGACATTCAAAAAAATAGAATATTATTAGTAAATTTTAAATCATCAATAAACCTATAATCCTTCAGTAATTAACAATTAAAAATCAATATTTTTTGATATGCTGATTCAATTATTAAATTAATATGACTGAATTTAACCACTATTAAATTCTGGTATCTTATGGTTTTATATATTCAAATTATTCGATTTTACTTGATTTATATTAATAGTATTTTTGCTACTCACTTAAATCTTTTCCCTAAAGTAAACCCTAGTATAAATGCTAATAAATTAGGTACACATATATCAATAAACCAAACCTCAGTTTCCTGAATATTCTGGATAAAAGGATAAAAAATGATAGCAAGAAAAAATATGATAATAGCTGCAGCTATCGCAAAAATAAGAACTTTATTATTACAAGCTGCCAATAAACCAACTATCAGGAAAAAATTATAAATCTTTTCCTAAAGAGATTTATAAAATCAAAAAAAGACTCCAATATATCCATAATTTTATTATTCCATAATTTTACTAAACTAGAAAGTTTGAAAACTCAATAACCATCGCCTTATTTCATCAGATAATTTTTGCCTACTTTTACTTTGAGGATGAATACAAACGTGCTTTGTGCTAGCTCTCGCTGCCCACTTTTTTCCTACCTCTTTTAAAAAAACTTGATAAGAAATTTCAAACTCATCATCTCCCCAAGTTTTAGGCATTAATTCAATAGTTAACTCATCCCCACAAAACATTGGACGACGAAAATCAACATTAGCATGAATAATTGGAATAGCAATTTCTTGATTACTAAAAAAAACCTTCAAATTAATATCAAATGCTGCTAAAGATGCCTCGTAAGCTTCATGGCAAATTGCTAAAACATTAACAAAATAAACCACACCTGCAGCATCAGTATCCTGAAAATGAACTATTCTTCTATAGTAAAAAGACATTAATAGAAATAAATCGAATTGTGAGGATAAAAAACATAGAATATAGCCAATTACTCTCAATTAGATATACTAATAGGAGGCTAAGTACCTATAATTAATAGGTTTGAATATTCATATTTCAAGTAACCAGCTTCCGTCAGAGGTACTGAAATTGATAACTAAGATTAACCCTTATTTTTAATCATCATTACATCAATAATATTATTAGCTACTGTTTCAGAAATTTCTAAAGCATTATACAATTCATTCAGAAGTTGTTCTTCCTCTTCAGCAAGGTTTCCATCTACTAAAACTAAATCTGTACTAACAGCAAACACTGTCTCCTTTAACTCTTTAGGAAGTTTAGCAACTGCAGCATCAAATAAAGGCTTAATTTCTTTATTCTTAATTATACCTAACAGACGGTCTAACATTTCTTTTTTACGTTCTTCTGAATAATTACTAAACAGTTCCATTCGAGATAAAATATTACTAATACCTTGTTTTTCACTCTCAGTAATAATATCATCTACAGCTACAGTAATTAAAGCGATCGCTGCAAAAGCTTCTGCTGGTTCAAGTTTAATATCAGTAGCTTGTATTGTTGTTTTTTCTTGCTCAAAAATACCCATGTTTTAGTTACCTTATTAGTAATTTTTTTACTTTCACTCAACTCTGATTTTTCTAAGATATTTAGTGCCAGATTTTAGGAAATAGTCTGTAGGTTATAGATGAAAAAATTTACTTAACACCTCCAACTTCCACCACTATTTAATAGAAACTAAAACTTATCACTTGCATCCTATATCCTTGTTCAACACTTCTCAAAAACTGCTAAATTAGCTTTGATAAAATCAATAAATTGTCGCGCCCCTCGCCCAGAACGACCATTATTTCTAGTTGCCCATTGTAAGGCTTGATAATCTAAATCTTCAGGATTTAGATTTACCTTTTCTTGCTTGGCTAGATGTCTAACAATTTTTAAATAGGTATCTTGGTTAGCAGGTTCAAAAGTTAAAGTTAAACCAAAGCGATCGCTAAAAGAAAGCTTTTCTTGAACTGTATCCCAATTATGCACCTCATCACTATCTTTTGGGGAAGGGCGATCATTAAAAAATTCTCTTATTAAATGCCTTCTATTTGAAGTAGCATAAACTACCACATTTGCTGGTCTAGCAGTTAAATTACCTTCTAAAACAACTTTTAAAGCCTTAAAAGTATCATCATCTTCTTCAAAAGAAAGGTCATCAACAAAGATAATAAATTTTTGTGGAACATTCCGTAATTTTTCTACAATTAATGGTAGCTCTTTTAAGTCAGACTTAGCTACTTCAACTAAACGGAGATTCCTCTGACTATACTCATTTAATAAAGCTTTTACTAAGGAAGATTTCCCAGAACCACGACTACCATAAAGTAAAACATTAAGAGCTGGATATCCTGCCAGAAGAAATTCTGTATTTTTAATTAAAGTATCTCGTTGGAATTCATATCCTACTAGTTCCTTTAATTTAACTGGATCAGGATAAGTAATAGTTAATAGTTGATCATTACGCCATTCAAAAGCAATTGATTCAGCAAATAAACCTATACCAAAATCACGATAATGAGTAGCTAAAGCCTCAATAGAATCTGCCCAATTTTCTGACTTTATGAACTTTTGATAGATAGGTTCTTTTCTTTCTATTTTTTCTTCCCAAGTAATAGGAAGTTTTTCTAATTTAGCTATTGTTTTTACCCACTGACCAATTGTTTTACTATTGCACTTATAAAGATTTTGTAAAATTTGCAAATCATTTTTTGCTGCTGCAATTAGATTAGGAGATAGGTTAGTAATATTGATTGTTTGAACTTGTTGACTAAAGGGATTATCATCCTGAATTATCCGATCAATTAGATATTCTTGCCAGGAAATATTTTGACTAGCAATAGTTCTAAACCAGTTACCATAAGCTCGAAGGCATTCTATAGCAACTCCATCATTTTTAGACAAAGATTCTAGTAACTTAATAAAAGCTTCACCCACTGTTTTTTGTAAAACCGACTGATACAACAATAGAGATGCTATTTGCTGTTGTAAGCTTTTAATTTGGGCTAACACTGGAGAATCTAAATAAGACATAGTTAATAATATAATTGCCTTACTAATAAATAACTATTTTTTTTGATTTTTTAGATAGTATATCATTCTCTAATAAATTTTACGAGCTCCAATTATAAACCACTTTTTTTTACATTTACTTAATATATAATTTAAAGCTAAGAAATATTGAAAAAAATATTATTAAATAGTAAAAATAAATTAGCTTTAATCAGAATTTAATAATTATTGAACCTTAATGATGCAATATTAATTTTTAATAAATTAGCTAGCTATTTGCGCAAGTAAGCTGTATAAATTAGTTTGAGTTTTTGGAAGATCATAAAAATGACTATAAATATTGCAATAATAGCAGCGATCGCCTATGGTATGTTAGCCATTATTGGAGGCATTATTGGATACACAAAAGTAGGCAGCAAAATATCCTTAATATCTGGTAGTATAAGCGGCTTGCTACTAATTATTAGCGGAATCATTCAACTGATGGGCATAAATTGGGGTCTCACATTTTCTACCATTATTACAACTATCCTAATCATTACATTCATGATACGTTTAGCAAAAACTCGTAAAATGATGCCTGGGGGATTAATGATTTTCACTGGTATTGTTGCTGTAGCAGTTATGGTTTATGAAATTAGTATAAAAAATTCAGCCACAACTTAAATTAAAACCTAGAAGTATGAAAATATATGGCAATAGAGTTGCCCAGAGTTGCTCGAAAAATAAATTGATAAGCTTCAGCAACCAAGCCTTTTCTGTTGCCCTACCTATCTAATAAGAGAGATTACTTTTAACCTTTTGACTTACCCATGGCTATATAACTATCTCTGCCAAAGTTTAATAGTTCTATCCTTACCACCACTAGCAATACTATTGCCATCAGGACTAAAAGCAACTGTATAAACTTCATCTGTATGTCCGGTCAAAGTATTCAACAATTCTCCTTTTTCTAAATCCCATACCTTAATGTTATTATCCTTACCGCCACTAGCAATATAGCGACCATCTCGACTAATATCAACAGATATAACTTCAGCAGTATGACCAGAGAGAGTTTTGATTAACTTTCCTGTTTTTAAATCCCAAATTTTAACCGTAGTATCATAACTACCACTAACTATTTTTTTCCCATCTGGAGTAATCTTAACAGACCTAATAGCTCCTGTGTGCCCATTTAATGTATTAATTAAATCTCCCGTATCTAAATCTTCAATTTTGATAGTTTGATCTGCGCTACCACTAACTAATTTTTTACCATCAGAACTAATATCAATAGAATAAATTGTATCTGAGTGATCGGGGAAACTAAAAATCAAAGAACCTGTTTTTAAATTCCAAACTTTAACCCTTTTATCCCCACTAGAACTAGCAACTATTTCATCATCAGGACTCATAACAACTGACCAAATAGGTGCTCGATGTTCAAAAATTTGAAATGGTTCTTCTGCTACTGTTGGCACATTCCAGATCATTACCCTCCAATAATAAGTACCTGCAACTAATTGAGTAGCATCACTATTAAAAGCAACTGACCAAATTATAGAATCATCAGCAGGAAATGTGTTGATAACTTTTCCTGTAGGTATTTCTAAAATTTTTACTGTTGTCTCTCTACTACCAGTAGCTAGCATTTTTCCATCTGGACTAAATACAACACTACTAACGGCCGCTAAATATTGAGAGAAATCTTCTACTTGATAATTTTCCCAATTTTTACCTTGTTTACATTTTTGTAAAATATCCTGGGCTTCAGAAAAAACACTAGAATTTTCGGTAATTATAGTATTTTTACTGATGCAATCTTCATAATTTCTTTCTCTATATAAGTTTCTCAATAAATTTAATTGCGCCACTTCTTGTTGTTCTTTTCTTAAAATTTTCTCTTGCTGTATCTTATAATCATTTTGAAGTTTTATATATATATAAATAACAAATATTACTGAAATGGTAATAGTGACAAAACGTACAATTAATAACCAGCTAATAGAGGCTCTTTGATAGTTATTTATAAATGTTTTTTTTAACTTTAAAAATAGAGATTTAGGAACTACTCTATCTTCTATTAATTTTACGTCCTCCTGAGTCAGTCCTAACACTTGCTGTAAATATTTCAACTCCTCAAGAGTTTCATTAGTAAAGGGATATTCTTGTTGAATAGTCTCTCGTAATCTTTGCTCATATTTTTTTCCTTTCTCCTGATATTTACGGTAAGGATTTAATATATCATCTTCTATTATTTCTGTTTCTTCTTGTGAGAGTTCTAAATTTTCTCGTAGTGCCTCTAAAATTCCTCTCCCTGCAGGAGAAATATCTCCGCGATAACTAGCGCGACGAATAACCTCTTCCTGATAAGCTTTTATTTTACTAGTTTTATTTAAATTATAGCGAATTTCCTTTAAATCCTCTATAACTTCTGTTGCTGACTGATAACGTTCACGATAATTATAGCGCACCATCTTATCTAAAACATCTGCTAAAGCTGTAGAACAATTTATTCGGTTTCGCCAAAATATTTCTTTTTTATTGCCATTTTCCTGATATTTTAGTTTAGATAATTCACTACTAGGTAACCCTGTAATCCCCTGAATTCCCATCATTCCTAAAGCATAAATATCACTATTTAATTGTGGGTTATATTCAAATTGTTCAATTGGCATATATTCCATTGTACCAATCCTTGCAGTTCGACTTGGTTGAGCAATATTAATTTCTTTAATAGCTCCAAAATCAATTAGAACTAACTTATTATCTAATTTTCTTCTAATTAAATTAGCAGGCTTAATATCTCGATGAATTACATTATTTCTATGTACAAACACCAAAATTTCTAATACTTCTATAAGAATTCTAATTATTTGGATTTCAGATAAAGCTCTACCTGGTAATATTTCATTATCCAAAGATTTACCAGGAATAAAAGATTGAACTAAATAAAATTCTTGGTTTTCTTCAAAATAAGCAAGTAGTTTAGGAATTTGATTATTTTGAGATAGCTTTTCTAGTATTTGTGCTTCTTGTTGAAATCTACGGCGAATAATTTCCAGAAATTTTTGGTCAGAAATACTTGGCTGTAAATGCTTAATAAAACATTCTGCAGCTCCTGGACGACGGATATCTTGGGCTAGATAAGTATGGGCAAGTCCTTCGGACTCAATAATTTTAATAATTTTATAGCGTCCATCTAAAATATTTTTAACCATTATGCTAGAGCCTTTCTTTATTGATAAAACCTCCTTCTTAAGAGGAGGGTTTTAATTAAGTAGTTGAGTATAAATAAATTTACAGCCTTAAGTTAGTCATCAGGTAAAAAAGAGCAAGATTAGAGGAGACACTGTTGCTTGTTCCCATCTTTTCTCCATTTTCTAATTAATTTTACCAACCTATCTTATGCCATAAAACAATTTACTCATCTTCGACATCTATAAATTATCAAAATAGCCAAAAATAAAGCTTAAAAAATTAGTAGATATACTTTGAAAATTATTTGCTCAAAAAAATAGTTTTAAAGTAAGCATTCAGCAATGCATTCAGTCAGCTAAAGGGCTTTTGAATAACTGCCAAGCAACTACTAAGGTTACCTGATGACCAATTACATAACAAACAAACATTTCTAACATCCCAAATGGGAAGCAAATGGAATGGGGAGCAAAAGTCATGCTGTGCAAACATAACTTTTTAACTCTCCTGGGAGACTAATTTCTCCCTCCAATATAATGAGTTAATAACTCATAGCTAATAGCTGACCACTGAATACTTACGTTTTAAGCCTTAATACTCCCATTAACAGGTAAAAGTTAAATTGTTAAAGCATCTTTAATAAATACCTCTGTAATAACAGGCTTGAGATTCATCAGTAGTCAAATAATGAATAACTACTGCTGAAGTTAAGAAAGTATCTATAAAATATATATTAAGGTCTACTCAAAATCTAAGTTTCGGTGGGTTAGGTGCTAATTACAGAGATTATTAAGTTAAACGAAGGAAGGAATGTACTCTTAACCAAGCTTAAACCAGGATTTAATATTTTATTTACAGATATTCTCCTACCTTAGGGTAGTTTGGGAGTAAATTTTTATTCTTTCTCTCAATTACTTTGACCTGCTTCTATCCCCAATAACTGATAGCTAATAGCTAACAACTAAATAGTTACATCTTAACTAACAAAATTTCCTGATTTAACTACTGAAGATTAGAAATTTCAGAATAGCTCTCAATGATTAATTCTAGAAAATATGTTATTCGAGAACATAAATTTATTCTGGTAAAAAGTGTAATATGGAAAACTGAGTAATAGTTAAGACTACTAAACACAAAAGCAAAATTTCAGTAGTACTATCATAAATAGCAAAGATCGCTAAAATCAGATATATGGAGTTAAGTAGATGAGTCACGAAATCATAGCAATTAACAGGCCTGTGAGACCAAAACAGGTAATTGAAGCTAATTCTGCTGAGAAGACACTGCGCGAAAAAACTGAGTCCAAACCACAAAAACCTACTCTAATAAAAAAACCCTCATCAAGAACAGAAAGTATAAATCAACCGAGTAAACTACAAAGACCAAGAAAACTAAGTAAACCAAAGTTAAAAGAATCTATAAAACAAGCGACCAATGCTCACGGAAAAATCTTTAGCTCAGGAGATAAAATTTTAGTATCAGCACCCTGGAGTAATGTGGTAGAAGCTAAAATTACGGGTTTTTATAAGAGTCCAGAAGGTTCGATTTGGGCAATTTTTATTCCTCAAAAATCTTTACCTAATTGGAAATGGGAAAAAGGTTGCATCCGCGCTGAATTATTAAAACTAGCAGAATTTAGATAATTATAGTATTATTAAATTCAGGATTATCAGTACCTATAAATCACAACAAAAAGTTGAAAATTCTGCTTAGGTTTTTCAATATATCTAGCTGGGAGGGAAGTTATTTCAGTTACTAGTTATTAGTACCTCCAGTTTCTCGAAAAGACTTTTTTTCCTCTTAAAATGAGAGGCTTCAAATCTTAATGTGCTGATCAAAATGAACTGGAATTAGGCTGAATTATCCCTCCCCCCCAAAAAAAAAGCTCAAATTAACCAATTTATCAAAGTGATAAAACTGCTAGTTTTTATGAAGCAAATTATTGATACAATAGAAAAAAATCTTATTGTTGTTTGGTTTTGATTGTATGTTGCCGGGTTTGTATGTCTTGATCGATCGCTTTATGCTATATTCAAAATAGATATAGTACTCTTGTATTTAATAATCATAGTATTTTCTTGAAATATATGGTTAGCAAACCTTGTCAAATAGGTTGAAATTTGTAATGGGAGGAAGCAATCTTTGTGATAGATTTCTGTCTTTCTCTTTTCTTGAGAACTTTGACTTTACCTGAGAATCAAGCACTATTCTAAATTGTAGTAGCTTAATTGTTAGATTTATACTCGTAGATAGTAGTTAAGGTATAAACTAGATGATAATTACTCGCATCTTTATTCTCTGCATTTAGTAGTATCTGTTCCCAAAAATTATTAGATTCCCACCCATTCATTCCTCAGAATTAGTCCTATGAATTAGACTTGTTTGAGATCAACTTTCAGGAAAATCAGGAATACTTGCTGAAAAAACTTATAAGACTTTTCTAATTGTTTGATCTGTGTCAGCTATTAAACCTAATACCTAAAGCCTAGATGGTTTTTATTTTCTCTCTGCATGTGTAAATTAAATCTTGATCATTTTTATTTTCTAAGTTTTTGATCCCATTCAAAAAGTTAATGCCAATTCTCATAGGTTCATGCTAACTTTTTACAAAAATTTAGTTATTAAATAATTAATTAATTAATATAAAAATAAAAAAAATATTTTTTTTTACTCTCTTTAGCTAACTTCATGTTAATTATTATGTTTACTTCTCCTACACTGCCCTAACTTTCTTATTCAATAAAATGTAGAAAAGTTTTGGATAAATGGTATAACAAATAAAAATTATCCAGGAATACCATTAATTTTTATTCCCATAAAAAATCACGAATAATATGAAAGGAAAAGAAAGAATACTTAACTTAGGTGAAAATTCAATTATTAAGTAATTAACACTTTACCAATAGCTTTTTTGATAATAAAGAACCAAAAGTGTGTTAATTATTCTGATGTTGTATAAACTTTGTATCTAAGTTTCTTACCCTTCCAAGGTCTTAGTGAGGGGAAGGTTTCTTACTCAAGCAAGTTTAACAAACATTTGTTAAATTCGTATAAAGGAGTGTAAACAATCTTTTACTATGATATCGACTACATGTCCTAATAAATCTTCTAAAAATTAAATTTGTGATTCATAAAAATTGATTTTATCAAAACCAGATTCAGTAACCATACTGAGATAATAAGTAATATAAAACCGGCCAACTGTGAGAGGCTTTTTTTAAAGTTACAGCCGTTATTAAATAAAAAACTAGGCAATGAGAAAAGTCTAAAAGTAGACTTTTATTTTAGTCTTTTAGTATTACATATAACTTTTTTTTCAAAAGTCAAAATATAACAGTCAAATACTAAGAAAATAAGTCCAGAAGTTCTAGTTCGATCAAGTTTTTTTAGAAAAGAAAATTTTTGTAATTTTGTTGTGTAGGATGCAATTTTTTTTAGGATTTATGAGTAGGGTCATATAGGCAATTCAACTTATTTATCCAAAAAATCAATTGGTAATGGTATAGCCATCTAGTCTTAGAAATGTTAATATTCTTAACGTAGTGTTTATTTATGTAAAGCCCACAAAAATTATCTGAAGCGATAAGAAAGTCTATTTTAGGTAAATCCCATTAGGATTATTTACCAAATCTAAATTCCAAAATAGTAAAACTTCTTTAGATCGCCAATAAATACCGATTTTAGAGCCAAAAAAATAATACTTGGACTCCTTACTCATATCTAAAAAATCTAAAATCTATAATTTAGACTCTCTATAAGCCAAATAAATCATAAATGGCCAGAGAAAAAAACTTTTTTTAAGAAAAATTCAAGAAAAGCGTAATGCCCGCCCGCTTTTCTTACTATCTCAAAGTAGATTTATCTAGCGGGATGAAGATTATGAAGATTGGTAAAACCTCAGACATAGATTCTGTATGCACTTATCTAAGAGAAATTGGTCGCGTTCCTCTATTAAGCCACGAAGAAGAAATTCTTTATGGAAAACAAGTTCAACGCTTAACGGCTTTGCAGGAATTTAACCAAACGTTGGCAGAAGCTTTAGGCCGTGAACCAACATTATTAGAATGGGCTGAGGCCAAGGAGCTGTCGAAGTCTGAATTGCAGCGAATTATTAGGGAAGGCGAAAGAGCCAAGCGAAAAATGGTAGAGGCAAATTTGCGTTTGGTAGTATCTGTTGCTAAAAAATATATCAAGCGAAATGTAGATTTGCTTGATTTAATTCAAGAAGGCACCATTGGTATGCAGCGAGGTGTAGAAAAGTTTGACCCGACTAAGGGCTATAGATTTTCTACTTATGCTTATTGGTGGATTCGTCAGGCTATAACCAGAGCAATAGCAGAAAAAGGCCGCACAATTCGTTTACCTATCCATATTACAGAAAAGCTAAATAAGATTAAAAAAGTTCAGCGCCAACTGACTCAACAGCTAGGACGTTCGGCTACTACTGGTGAAATAGCAGAAGAACTAGGTTTAACTCCAAAACAAATACGGGAATGCTTAGAACGGGCTCGCTTACCTTTATCTCTAGATTTGCGAGTGGGAGATAATCAAGATACAGAATTAGGAGACTTACTAGAAGATACAGGAGCTTCTCCAGAAGATTATGCTCTCCAATCTTCCATGCGAACTGATTTAGAATCAATCATGGTTGACCTTACTCCTCAACAAAAGCAAGTTTTGGCCTTAAGGTTTGGTTTAGAAGATGGCCAAACTATGACTCTATCGAAAATTGGTGCCCACCTGAATATTAGTCGTGAAAGAGTACGGCAGATAGAGCGGGAAGCTTTAAGTAAACTTCGTAAAAGAAAACAAGATATGAATGATTATTTAGCTAGTTAGGGCAAATACATAGACGTTTGTTTAGTATTCTTAGGGCTATGTACTGTAGAGAAACCCTAAGACTATACTGGAAGTAACCTCAGATTTATTTCCGATGAAACATAAACTGGCCTTTGTAAATCTGAGAAGGTATCTATAAAATAAATATTAAGGTTTGCTCAAAGTCTAAGTTTCGGTGGGTTATGGCTAATTACAAAGATTATTAAGTTTAACGGAGTAATTTGCGCCTAACCCACACGAGTAAACCGATAAGCCTTAAATGTTCCTTGAGAAAAAGTTCCCCAACCTTACCAAAACAATAATTATACTGAAAGATTTAATGCACAAATAAGATAAACCACACCACTCTACTACACCAGGATTTAATATTTGATTTCTAGATATTTTCTTATAAATTACTCGTTATAGCTTAATTACAATGTTGGGAAGATGTCAAGCTGCTAAATTAGTAATTAGGAAGTCAAAAAATATTAATAATTTCAAGAGATATGGTTGGTTAATTCCATCAGCCATGGTCGTCAAAACAAAAAAAATTTCTGAAATGGAGAGAAAAAATGGCTAATAGAAACAATAACGGGTCAGATTTATTTGAAGAAAGTTCGGAAGAAGCCAATTTACTTTGGCAATATGTTCAGTCTATGAGTCCAGATACAGTGTCTCACTTATCAAAACCAACTTCCCAAGAAGTTTTTCAGGTAATGGAGCGAAATATTGTTGGACTCTTGGGAAATATCCCTTCGGAACAATTTAATGTAAATGTAACAACTAGCAGAGAAAATTTAGGCAAATTATTAGCTTCAGCAATGATAAGTGGCTATTTTCTGAGAAATGCTGAACAAAGAATGACATTTGAAAAGTCTTTTAAAGTCAATCAAATGTTTAATAATGAGGGCTAACTATTGAAGTCAAATAATTTACAAAAGTTGATAAAATTGTATGTTATTTGTCATCATAATATGAGAGCTATGTCTAATTTATCTGAAGGAGGTAAATAACTAATTGACATAAAATTGATCTTACACAAACTCACAAACTAAAGATTTCATTAGACCTAAAAACTTACAATTGTTTTTGTTAAAATAGGCGATTTTGATTCCCTCGCCTAGACTAAAATAGCCGCTATTAACCCACGAAAACTATATGTATCATTAGCTTGAGTTTCAAGGGATTTCAAGCCTTAAGAGAGATAATAAGTTACAGAATGTCCTCAGTGGTATATGGCTGAAACACCCAAGCTAGCTTCAAAGCTCATGTAATCATCTATAAGTAAGTTTGGGTAATTTTAGTAGAACGGTTAATTAGTCAATTTTTAATCATTCCCTTGGTTGCTAGACTAAGGGTTTTTTTTATTAGAAATAAGAATTAATATGGCATTATCTAATAAGTTAATTGGCGTTGCTGTCATCTGGGATGAAACAGGAAAAATATTAATTGATAAACGAAGATTAGGGGATTCGTTTGGTGGTTTATGGGAATTTCCTGGAGGTAAAAAAGAAGCTGGTGAAACAATAGAAAATTGTATTAAAAGGGAAGTTTTAGAGGAGTTGGGAATTGAGGTTGCAGTAGAAAAGCATTTAATTACAATAGAGTATAATTATTCTGAAATTAGACTCATCCTTCATGTATATCATTGTCGTTACTTGCGGGGAATACCAAAAGCTATAGAATGTGATGAGTTTAGGTGGGTAACATTAGATGAGATAGATAGATTTACTTTTCCTGAAGCTAATGAGCAAATTATTACTGCTTTGAAGAAAATATGAATCTAAGTAGATTGATTTTGAATATACTGTTTCCAGACTTTATTTAAACTAAAATAAGTTGTCTGATATTCTTGTTTTATATCTAATAATAATCGTCTTTTTAGTGACTGTATAGCATTCAATAAGTCTGATGTTGATAACTCCAAATTTTTATCAATTTGATGCAAAGTAACTGGTTTATTTGCTTGAGAAAGTTGAATTATTATGGCTTTTTCATTCTGAGTTATTCGTTGAAAATTTTTATCTAATTCTGCTACTAAAGACTCACTGAAAATTACTTTTTCCCATGACAAAAATTTAGCAACACTATTGTCAAATAATTCTTGAATCATGGTGCCAGTAAATTCTATCCAACGAGGGTTACCTTGATAGATATTAATTAAATTTTCCCAAGCTTCTTCGTCTAACAATTTCTGGTTTTGGAGAATTTGTTTTGCTGCTAATCCTAAGTTACTTAAAATGAGCGATCGCACATACTTATTATTTGTTTCTAGTTGAGCTATTTCTATGGGTTTTTCCCTACTATTTAATATTAAACAACTGTGATGATTAATTTCGGCAATAAGCTGAAAAAATATCTGGTAATTTTCATATTCAGTTTGATATTGACCGGCAATTTTTCCACTACAAAAAAGTATTTGTAAGTCATCAAAAACAATCAAACAACGATATTGACGTAAGCAGTTGAGCAGTTGTGATATTTGGGTTTCAATATTCTCGTAAGTATCTCCTTGGTTGGGGAAATTTTTTAATAGTTTAGTAAGAGTTATATCAAGAGTAGGGGAAAAGCGCAGACTCCGATAAATGATGTAATTAAAATTAGTTTCTATTTGTTTTATTAATTCCAGTATTAGAGTTGTTTTGCCTATACCACTAATTCCTAAAAGTGCAATGAGGCGAGATGAATCTTTTACTATCCAGTTTTCTAAAGTTTTTAATTCAGAAGAGCGATCGTAGAAATTAAAAATGTTGGGTGCTTCAGCTAAATCAATTTTTGGTTGATTTTTAGTTTCTTGGGAATTTTCTATAGAAGTAGGCGATCGCTCTCTATCTGAAAAAATATTAATATTATTAGCTGTGGGGTTAGCATGACAATATCCCGAAATAATAGCCGATGAAAAATTAAGGCTTTTGATATTTCTAAATACACTTTTAAAATTAGACTTCTTAACTTTTTCACCTAAGACTAATGAGAGAATATTCCATAATTCTTGTCCTACATTTTTGACATGACTGTCACTAAAACCAATGTCTTTAGCAATATCTGAATATTTCTTACCCTCTATAGTGCCTTTCAATAAATTTTTTTGTAAATCTTCTAAATGTTTTCCGGTTTTAGCAAAAATTAAATTATCTACTAATTGCAAGACTTCTGCACTATTCATAAATCAATTAATATTAAATCCCGTTCTAATAGACCATTTACTTAAAACCCTAAATCCCTTTTAGAAATAAAATTTTAGGAATATAGTGTCACCAGAATAAACTTTGTATTTAAACTAAGTCATTTTAAAAGTACTATACTTTTCGTAATTTTTCTACTTTTATAGAACGGGTAAAGTTCATACTTTTTACACTATTATTAAGCCTTATTTTTATTTAGAATAGTATTGTTTGCTGTTATAAAAATCTCTAACAATGGCAAAATAAAGCCAACAGAAAATCAAACCATGAAATTTGAACTAGTCAAGGAGAAAAACAAGTCTAATGCCAAAGATGAAGTTAGTAGTTTACTCGAAACACCTAAATGGACGTTAGATGAAATAGCTTTGTCAAAAACTACAATTGAGCAAATTAAAGAAATGATTGCTTATGTAAAAAATCGGGATAAATTGTTACTTGAATGGGAATTTAATCGTTTTCTCAAAACAGGTAATGGTTTAAGCATCAACTTTTTTGGATTACCAGGTACAGGAAAAAGCATTACTGCTGAAGCCATTGCCAAAAAGTTAGAAACTCAGATCATCAAGGTTAATTATGGAGAATTAGAATCTGAATTAGTAGGTGGTACATCTAAGAATTTATCAAAGGTTTTCAAGCTAGCTGAAGAAAATCAGAGCTTATTATTTTTTGATGAAGCTGATGCTGTATTAAGTAAAAGAATTTCCAACTTATCCCAAGCAGCAGATCATGGTGTTAACTCTGCCAAAAGCACCTTATTAACATTGATGGATAAGTTTAATGGCGTAATTATATTTGCCACAAACTTATTTGAAAATTATGATGAGGCTTTTTTAAGGAGAATTATTTTTAATGTTGAGTTTCCCGTACCAGATATAGAAATGAGAACTCAACTTTGGCAATTTCATATATCTGAAAAAGTGCCTAAAAATATCAGTTATGAAAGAGCGGCTGAAATTAGTGAAGGATTATGTGGTGGAGATATTAGGAACATCACAATTAAGCTAGGATTAAAATTGCTAGTTGGTAAAGTAAAAGTTATTGATGAAGAAGTTATAAATGAAGAAATCGACAAATATAAAACTATCAAACTGCGTCACAAAAAAATTAATTTAGCAGAAACAGTTGTTGTAGAAAACGGAAATAATTCAAATTTAAAGGAGGAATAAATTATGCCGATAGATCCTATAACTTGGACAATTATAGGTTTAAGTTTTTTTGGTGGTGCTGCTGTTGGTTATTTTTGGGATGACATCACAGCTTGGTTTACTCGCGTAATAGAATCTCTACTAGATTTGATAAACCGAGCCGTTGAGGTAACTTCTGATGCTATTGTTTATCTAGTTAAAAAAGGCAAACGCATTTACAAAAGAGTTGAAATTTTTGCTAGAAATATTTATGACAAAACTACAAGACTTTTATCAGACCAAGAGGAAATTGATCCCTTAGATGTTCCTCAAGACTTAGAGGATCAACTCGAATACAAAGCAAAGCTGGAGTTAGGCCGAAGAGGTACTTAAAGTAACAACTAAAGTTAATACAAAATGATTCAAAAAAACTTTAATTTTTTTCAGGAGGATATCTATGAAAAAAGCAAACAATTTAGGAAATAAGTTTGGTGAATTTTTCAATACTGTTAAAAATGCAGGGGAAAAAATATCACAAGCATTACAAGAAAATGTTGTTGATATTGATACTTTGAATAGTATCCAGAGGGAAACTTTAAATTTTGCTTTACTGGAGGAAGATATTGAAAATATCCATACAAGAATTGAACAAGAAGGATATTCTGTGTTGGGAAGCCGTCTTATTCTTGATGACCAAAAAGAATTGATAGAAATTAAAACTTACAGTAAAAAAGGAGAAAAAAGTTTTCTCAATACAACAAGTGCTACAGTCAAGAGAGTGACAAATATTCCGACTGAGATTCTAGATGAAATAAAGACTAAAGGTAGCGCTGAAATAAGTGTTAAATTTGATGATTGATTTGACTTTTATTTAAAATAAATTATGGTTAAATAATTGTTATTATAAACCTCAAGAAGCAATCTCACAGTAATAGAGATTGCCTCTTTCCACTCCGTTCTATTCCCAATAAAAAATTTATTTTTAGATTGACTATCGCTCTTTCATAGTAGCGATCGCCAAATCCGAAAAAAAATAATTAAACTTTAAAAGAAGAATTATATAATAAGTATCTTTAATAATTATTCACCTAATAAAATTGAGTTCATTAAGTTTTTAGAAAAATCTATTAAATATCTAGTTAATTTAGCTGTAACTCTCTAGTTTAAGCTGTTTACTCTGTTGCTTTTTAATAATTTTTTTTATCAGCGATCGCACAATGTCAAATTATTCATAAATATTTAAAAAATTGGCTTTCTTATTAAGTAAGTTTAGGTCAAGAAAATAGCCATAAATTATAGTATAAAATATTTTGACCATGGGTTGTAATCTGCCTTGATAAATTTGGCTAATTTTTGAACAGCAATTAAATAGTTATTGTTTATTTGTGTAATTAATTGAGTGGTTTTTGACAATTTCAATAATCCATCATAAAAACAGTATTGTGAAGTAAATATTTGATATAAAGTATTGCACTTGTTGGATTTATGATAGTTTTTTATTTTCAACAATTTTAAGAAAAAAAAAGATCCACTATTTTGATTAAATAATGAAATCATTGAAACAAAATTTTGCTGATTATTGTGAAAATTAGTAAGAGTATTTCTGAAACCTTGAGCATCAACAGCCAGCCATTTTTGCAATCAATTATATCAAAATTATTTTCTTCCCTATTCATTAAAATCCTAAAGAGTATTCAGAAAATTTATTCGTTTTATTTTCAAATAAATTGTTGAAGATGATGATACTTTTTCTGGATAAATATTGAAAAATTCATAATATTTGATTTATTAGCTAAAGGCAAATCACCAAGAATCAAAAATAGATGTATATTAAGACATAGATATCAGAATAGTTATCATTAAGATTAACAACAATTCATTTCTTTAGCCTTGATATTTACCGAAATCATGGATTTTTTTGAGCTGTTTAATTAGAATATTTATATACACGATTTTATACAAAAAAACAGTTGATAAGTAAAAAAAATAATTACATTGACCAACTATTTTTTTTATATAAAAGCTTCAAATGAAATAGCCCTGCCCTCATGGGAGGGGTTAGTGTGGGTATCCTACTCAAGATATGGGCTGAGAAGTTTTTGATAAATGTTATAAAAGCGATATTTTTATCTTCAACAGTAATTAAATACCAAAACAAGAAACCCAGTTTCTTAACATAATTATTATTTTTGGCTATTTTCTAACTGGAACCTGTTTAACTCAAGAAAAAGCTATGCAATTTTCTAGTATCAAACTCAAAAAATAAAACAATACATCAAGGTCAACAAAACCGACTAATAGTTAAAAGCTAAAAGCGAAAAACTAACTACCACAAATTATCTATAAACAGGTAAAGTAAAATGAAAGCAACTACCATTATTAGGACTAGAATCTACCCAAATTTTACCATAGTGAGATAAGATAATTCGGTGACATAAAGCCAGACCAATACCATAACCCTCCTGTGACTCATCCCGTTTTAGTCGGAAAGAATCTTCAAAAATCCGATAGCGATTTTCCTTAGGAATACCAGGCCCACTATCAGAAACCGTTACTTGCACCTTTTGAGTTGTGCGATCAAGGATGATAATCTGAATCTCACCCTCTTTAGGAGTATATTTAATTGCATTATCAAGCAAATTAACTATTACCTGACGTATTCTTTCTCTATCAGCATAAATTAAGGGCAAATCATTAGGAATATCTGTTTTTAGCTGCAATTTTTTTGCCTTGAGTCGGTCTCGAAACTGTATTTTCACCTCTAAACATAATGCTCCGAGATCTAACTTGTCAGGTTCAATTGGTAACTTAGTACTTTTCCCTATAGGTCTTTCTAGAATATCTGTAATCATTCTATCAATCATACGCACTTGATAACGTGCCTGCTTAATCAAGCGTTCAAAAAAAGTTGGAGAACTTTTTACCGACTCATTATTTGCCCTTTTTTGAGTTGATTCTAAAGTTTCCAGAGCCAATGAAAGTGCCGTCAGAGGATTCCGTAAGTCATGAGCTAACATGGCAATGATACGGTCCTTAAATTTTAGTTGAGCTTGCAATTGTTCTTTTTCCCGCTTGAGGCGAAAAATTTCATCTGACATTTGCATTAATTCAGCAGCACAATTGATTGGACTAGAGGATAATTTTTGACTAACAACTTCTTGTGATAGAGGTGGAGAGTTATAACTGTGCCAATATTCTGCTAAGGAACGTTGCCAACGAGGCCACCAATATTCCATTTTTGCCACCAAATTTGTTCCAGTAAGAGTTTGTCTTGGTTCAGGATGAGTTTTTAGTAGAGCAGGAGTAGCAATTAACTTAAAATGTTCTGCCATGTAGGGTTGTTCTCCTACATCAATGATATTGAACTCAAATGGGTAATCTGTTTTTAAATTGGCTAGAGAATTATGAATAGCTTGAATTTGTTCTTCAGAACCAGGACGTTTATTAATAAACAATAAAAGTTGCAAGAATCCTTCGTTATTAGATTTTTCTAAAGACACCTGTACAAAATCCCTGGCTAAGTGAGATGGGCTATTAGTATCTTGTTGCCGAACAGAAAGAGAGGAATTAACCATCTGTAACGTTCCGAAAATATTCCCGCCTACTTAGATATTAGGCCTGACTGGACAAGCAGGGCGGGGTTTACCACTTAACCATTCACAAATTACTTTGAAATTTATTGGCCATTAACAGAAAATTTGTTTCTGAAATAACTTAATCTCTATTTTATATTGTGACACTCAATACTGTAAATTGCCTTTCTTGACAGTATTGAAATTATCCAATAGTCATTAGACATAATTTATACTTTATATAAATAAAAACAATAAGTCTGATTAGTGGCTATGATGACTCAAGAAGGTGTAAATTTCTGGTAAGTTGTATACTGCGAGCTTTAAGTATATATGGATAACAATGTTGGTTAGTAGGCAAAAAAATCAGTTCCAAATAAAGCTATTTGTGGTAGCGATCGCCTTTTTTGTAGTTTGTCTGTTGTTCAACCTACACCGTTATTACAGTTTTTACGCCTCTTACGACCAAGGTATATTTAACCAAGTCTTTTGGAATAGTATGCACGGTCATTTTTTTCAAAGTTCCCTCTCTTCAGCTCTTTCCACGAATGTAGTTCATCAAGGCCAAGTCTCAGAAGTATATTATCACCGCTTAGGCCAACATTTTACCCCGGCTCTTTTGCTTTGGTTGCCAATATATGTCTTATTTCCATATCCTATTACTCTAACAGTCTTACAGGTAACATTAATTAGTGTTTCGGGCTTAGTTCTATATATCCTGGCTAGACAGCATCTCCAACCACAGTTATCAGCCATGATGAGCATTAGTTTCTATGGAGCTAATGCAGTAATAGGCCCTACCCTAGCCAATTTTCATGATATTTGTCAAATACCTTTGTTTGTATTTAGCTTGCTATTGGCCATGGAAAAACGCTGGTGGTCTCTATTTTGGATTTTAGCAGTATTAACTTTAGCTGTTCGAGAAGATTCAGGAGTAGTATTATTTGGAGTCGGATTCTACTTAATCTTAAGTAAACGCTATCCCAAAATAGGTTTAGCTATCTGTACTCTCAGTTTTTCCTATATGATAGCTCTAACCAATCTTATTATGCCAGTGTTTTCTGAAGACATTTCCCAGAGATTTATGATGGAAAGATTTGGTCAATATACAGAAGGAGACCAAGCTTCTACTCTAGAAATTATTTGGGGCATGATGAGCAACCCTTGGCGCTTGATCAAGGAAATTTTTACTCCATTTTTTGGTACTCTCAAATATTTATTAGGTCAATGGTTACCTCTAGCATTTGTGCCTGCTGTTGCTCCTGCAGCTTGGATGATAGCAGGATTTCCTTTGCTGAAACTATTTTCTGCTAAGGGTTTGTCTGTACTGTCAATTACAATTCGTTATGCTATGACAGTAGTGCCAGGATTATTTTATGGTGCAATTTTATGGTGGGGAAAGAGAGAATCAGAAGTTAAGAATTCACCAGTACCATCACCAAAATTTCTTCGTTTCTGGGTAGTTTGTATTTGCCTGTCACTATTTTTTACATTTACATCTAATCCTAATCGCACCTTCTATTTTTTAGTACCAGATTCAGTTAAACCTTGGGTTTATATACCAGCAAACGAACAATGGCAGCATGTTAGTCAAATGCGACCATTGTTAGATAAAATTCCTGATGATGCTAGTGTCGCAGCAACAACTTATATTATTCCACATTTATCAAGTCGTCGAGCAATTTTGCGATTTCCCAGAATGCAATTTCGCAATGATGCTAAAAAGATTGAAAAAGTACAATATATTATTGTTGACCTGTGGCGGTTGAATAGGTATCGGGTAGCTTTTAAGAGCGATCGCCAACGACTAGAAACAATTGTTCCTCGAATTGAAGAACTTTATAATTCTGGTGAATATGGAATTACTGACTTTGGAGATGGTGTAGTTTTACTAGAAAAAGGAGTTACTTCTAATCTTAATGCTGTTGATGGATGGCAAAACTTCCGCCAAGAAATTGCTCAATCTTAAAGTTTCACGACTTACATATTACCTCTACATATAGTGTATTGTTAGTAATTCTTTAAAATATTTACACTACAACTAGTTATCTTATCTAAGTATTGAGGTCAAAAAAATAGTAAGGCTTCGTTTAAGCAAAAGCTTTATCAACAAGGCCAGCAAAATACAACAGCACAAGGTAGGAAATTACATATCTGTATGTAAATCAAATGAATAACCACTAGGTTTCAAAACACTAATAATAACCTCTAAGAAGAAAATCAAGGCCCATTGTCCAAGAATCACAAAAGTAAGTAATAGATATCCTAAAGACTTCGCCACAAGCTGCTTTAATAATTAAGCTGAACCCAATAATTAGAGGATGGTCAAACTATTACTCATCTGTAGTCAGCAAGGAAACATTTTTTTTACTAGATCACTTTGTTTGCCAAAAATTAAGAACTTGGGCTAAATCTAAAGGAAATAGGAGCATAAATATGGACAAGTACTGGAAAACAGTAGAAGATAGGAATGGAAACACCCCTATCAACTCTAACTAGGTTCAAGACAATCTAGAATACTGTTAGATATGGATTTGCAGAAAAATATGGTCGTGATTTCAGAGTAATTAGTCGGACATAACCCACATCTCAAATTTGCTCTTGTTGTGGTTTTAAAGTTAGAAAGTTAGACCTTTCAGGGGTAAGAATGGGAATTTTTCAACTGTGCTGCAAAACACGACCGTGATGAAAATGAAGAAATAAATATATTAGTCCCTCTTTGGGCAAAAGGATACAAACAACAGATGTAGAAGCAAGTGTAACTCACCCCCCAGCAATAGGTCGAGGTGTGGCAGCCTATCAAAAGTTAACCCTCATCGGAGCTAAGGCTGGGTGGTTTAAGCGTGCCTAACAGCTGGGGAGGATCTCAATAGTCACAAAGGATACTTTAAGTCAGAAGTTAGAATAAGCGAAACCCCTCAACATCAACTATATACCTGCTCATTCCTATATCAATATTTTCAATACAGAAATTCAAAAGCGCTGAATTTAGTGCTATACTAAATCCGGTTTAGAAAGCAACTAATATCTGAAGGTAAGGTACTTATGAGTCAGGCAGCAGGCAGAAGGGTTAGAGAAAAATAAAAAAAAATATGATTTCGATAAGCAGATTTACTATTATCCCATATTAGATAAAAAAACGTGATATAATTTACAATAGTTAATATTTGTAAATATTTGTGGCTAGACAAAAATGTACAGTAACACTTTTTTTAATTTTCCTGTTTATACAGTAATTCAGTTGACATTGTTGTTTGCTATTCTCTTAGGAGTTGTTTTTAAAGATATGTTGGAGTATAAATTAACTCTCTGGTCTCAAGGCAAAAACTATAAAAGAAAAATAGATCATCAAACACCTAATATAATAGCTACTTATTTAGGGACTACTTTATTTGTCTTTTTATGTGTGGCAGCTAGTCTTTCTGTATTTAATATTATTGAATGGTTATCTATTCTGATGGGTGCAATAGTAGTATTTCCAACTGCTTTATTGATTTGGGTGCAATTAGGATCAATGTTTGATTTGATGGCAAATGAGGGGATAGAAGCTATTAATATTGAAAAAGAATATATGTTGGGAGACAGAAAAGTAAAGGCAGGAGAAACAACTAATCAATAATTACTGATATTTTTAATAATTACGAATCTTTTTTTAGTAGTCTCACTAAATAAGCACCTACATATAATTATTGACTAAGGGTGATGTTTATACAGGGATTATATTTCAGCTTCTAAGTAGGTAAGCACTAATAAATCTTACTATATAACAACATATTAGTGTAGTCGAAACTCAAGAGAATTGCCTCTTTACACTTCGTTTTACTCTCTGCGGAGATAATTACCTGTGCTAAATTAATTTAACATTTTTCAGATAGATAGTAGGAGTAGGGAGTAGGGAAAAAAATATACCATTAAACTCTATAAGTAGATAAAAATAATTGAGTCTACCTACTTAACAAAAGTTGCAAATATAAAATTAATTTTGCTTGGCTACTTAGGACTTGCTGATGAATTCTCAAAACATTGATACAAATTATACCTAAGCCAAATTAGGAAGTTTCAAAAAATACCATAAGTTCGGTTACTTAAGTTCATGCATAGATTTGATGAATGGGCATATTGACAGCAGAAAAAGCAGGGGACAATTCCTACTATACCGGACCTGCTGACTAAAGGATTCATCCGTGTCAACCTGCTCACCTGTTGACCTACAAAAAACCTTAGCCCATAGATAATAGATGTGCTAACCCTATTTAGTTATAAATTTTCTCATTTATCTACTCAAAATGTGCAATTTATTTTGTTTACCTGCTTATCTGCTTCAATTAGTTTAAATGGCAACAATTAATTAATTGACTTTCAAGGATACAGCATGGGATCGGACATCATTAAGTACAAGGCTTGAATAGTAAAACTGTTGTGTTAAGAAATTTTGCCCGCTTTTAGGTAACCCTTGCCGGCAGTGGTAAGTCTTTCAGTTGATAAATATGGTATGTTTCCAGACTTAGGGTGCCAAAATTTCCCAGTTATGACTATCTCTCTATCTCCTTCTGTATTTTTAACAACTCTCCTGATATCATGTCTCTTTGAATAACCACTTTAGGAAAGTTTGAGTGAATTGGGAATGGGGAGTAGTTGATATAAGAAAAGCATTTTTATTATAGTTATAGTCGTTTTAATTAAGATTGAGAAAAAAATTGAGTAGAATAAAATCGACTCAACTAGAAACTATTTTTAACCATGCCTTACAGTTTAGACTTAAGACAAAAAGTCATAAATTTTGTAGGAAATGGTGGTATACTTACCGAAGTAGTTCATATATTTGGGATAAGAATAGCTTAATATATAAATAGTTATCTCCCCCCCCCCAAAATTGGAAGCAACTAAGGTAAAAGTTCGTTAAAGAAAATTAGATTGGAAAGAATTATCAAAAGATATAAAAGCAAATAAAAAATATCTCATTAGCAGACAGAGCTAAAAAAATTGGAGTTTATTCTACAGCTATGTTTTATGCTTTGAAAAGAATAAAATTTCCTTAAAAAAAATAACTTCGTTATAGACAAATAAATAGATAAGAAAGAATAAAATATTATCAGAAACTACGAAATTTTATCAAAAAATTTGGAAGTAAAAGCCTTGTATTTATTTATGAATCAGGATTTGAAGATAATCAAGACTGTATTT
>ENA-UENV01000020-UENV01000020.1-marine-metagenome-genome-assembly--contig:-NODE-20-length-53078-cov-199.016213_pt1 | contig 53078 bp, 34 predicted proteins | sample MGYA00237878_ERZ529328 | MGnify/ENA primary metagenome ERZ529328 (study PRJEB26372, sample SAMN05368348) | marine metagenome | biome: cultured habitat; feature: ocean water; material: water; isolation... | reverse complement strand
TTTTAGGGCTAATAAATTTCATAGTTATATATTATTTTGCTGAACTAGTATAATTTATTTTACACTATTTCATTATAATTAAAAAGCGATCGCTTAGGATTTAATTGGGATTTGGAATTGGTAAAAGAGATATTAACAGAATTAGAATTAATTTTAGATATTACAGAACAAGGTAGAGAAAGACCAAGTGAATATAAAAACCAAGAAAAATATCAAATATGAAAAAAGAAAAATCATACTTTTAAAAATCAAATAATAACGACACCAAAAGGAACAGAAATAGTAGATGTAATAGTAGGAGAAAAAGGTCCAGTAAGTGATGTAAAAATATTAAGAAAACAACAGGATAAATTTGATAAAAAACAAAAATTTTAAGGAGATAAAGCTGATGAAGGAGTAGAAAGAACTACTACACCAAAAAAGAAACCAAGAAAAAAAGAAATGCCGCTAGAAATCAAAGAAGAAAATCAAGAAAAAGCCAGAAAGAGAATATTTGTAGAACATATAATAAGATTAATTAAAATATTTAGAATTGCTAGAGAAAGATTCAGATTAAAATATAATAATTATCCAAAAGTAATTTTAAAAATATGTGGTTTAGTGCGACTAATAATTAGCTAATTTATATTAGTAAAAATCATCAAAAACTGAGATAAAAATAATAAATCAAAGTCTAATAAATATTTGAATTAGTAACACGAAGTATCTCTGATGCCCATAAAACTGTACAAATTAACTATCTTCAAGGTGAGCGATCGCTCCACTAAAAATAGTTAGTATAAGCTTGAGTATTTTTGGAGACGTCTATTAGAGAAAACCAAACTATTGTAGTTGAGAATTTAGCCGCAGGTAACATGGTCAAAAACCATAAATTAGCTAGAGCAATAAGTGATGCTAATTTGGGAGAATGAGTCAGACAATTAAAATACAAAGCTGAATGGTATCGTCGTACATTAATAAAAATTGACAGATATTTTCTTAGTTCCGTCGCGTTGCTCTAACTGTAGTTATGTAGTAGAAAAATTACCTTTAAATATTAGAGAATGAGATTATTCTGAATGCGCTAGTCACCATGACAGGCAGATAAACTGCCATTTTCAACATTTTGGCTACCCGGCAGGCAGTGTTAGTCTGGGCCGCCGTCTTTATCCCTGAAGACAGTAAATTTCGGAGGGCAAGCGCTATGAAGCAGAAAGTCCCTAACAACAATGCTAGGACATCCCGCCCTGCCTTGAGTATAGAAGTGTCTGGAGGATGTCAACAGAAGAAGTAACTATTAATTATTGTAGACTTTCCATGACCAGGCTAGCCCTTGATAAGAGTTCTAAGGGGGAAATGACAGGATGGAAATAACAATAATATAGGGCTATTGATTTTTTCGAGGTATTGTGACCTCCAGGATATTCTTCAACTCTGCTAATTATCGAGTCTCTTTCTCTAATGAGGGTGGAGCTTCCTGGGAATTTGGGATCGATGAATTATTCTACTTGCAAAAATTGTCTGAGGTGTTAGCGGAGGATGGTGGCGGTAGCAACATTGCCTATTTTAGGTTTTGCTCTTTTACTGGTATAGCCCTACTGTTCCTCTAAAATGTTTGTTAGGCAGCTCATTGGTAGTTTACGATTTTTCCATCCAGGTTGCTCTGGTTCAGCCATAAAAATTATCTATGTTTCCCCCATGTTTAATTTTTCTCCATGAAAGTTGTTTATTGGTCTTCAAAAATACAATTGACTTTGAGTATTTTGTTTTTTGTTGCTTCTATTCTAATTAGTTTCCACTGGTTCAAGAAAGCATTTTTTTGAAATTGTTATTTATTAGTAACAGAGTGACTATTTTCTGCTTTTTTAGTGATGTAGAAAAATAATTTTTGACGGTAAATTTGCCGTAAGTTTATATTATAAATAATTTTCAGTTTGTAGTCAATTATATTTAGTATTTCTTAGGTTGATGACCATTGCTTGTTCCCTATTCCTGAAATAAGAAAGTTTTTTTTAGCTAAGATGAAAGGGATTTTTTTCGGCATAGTTAATTTTTTGAGTAGATTTATATTTAAGTTTTTATGGGTAATAAGGGTATGATTGCTGGGGAATTAGTTTATTTGTTATTAGAGACCTCTCATTTTTTTTGAAGTATGTGTAATTTATGAGGGAAGTATTTTTAATGACATTTCTGAATAAATAGAAGATGAAATATAGCAATATTTGGCTAGTTTAAATGGTTTTATTAAGTAATGAAAGTTTTTTATAAGGTGGGTTTAATCATTAGTTTAGAAAAAATAGATAAACTTAGTTTACTTAAGAAAATAGGTGGCGCGATCGCTCTTGATGAATTGTATAAATAAACTGGTTTTTCTTAATTTTAATATCTGGCTTTATTGTTTTTTAATGTGGTAAAATTAATGGTAAAAAAAATGTTTAAAAAAAAGTGTTTGCTAATAGTATTACTGATGTGGAGGGCATTGTTATTAGTACCGAAGTTATTAATGAAGTTGGTTCCATTCTGAAGCGAAATGTGTTTCAATAGACTTGAAGATTAGTTGGTTATATAGTATTAAGGGTAAGTTTAAGATGTTTAAGGTGGATTTCTGGTGGGGTTGCTATGGGTAATGAGGTTATGAGTGCTGGACAATTGTTGAAGCAGGCTAATCAGTTGAAGAGGGCTGGGAGGTTGGATGAGGCGATCGCTCTTTATTATCAGGTGATTGAAATTAATCCTAATTTTGCTTGGGCATATAATAATTTAGGAGATGCTTTAGTTAAACAGGGTAATTTAGACGAGGCTGTTGCTTACTACTTTGAAAGCTTAAAACTGAATCCAAATTCAGCTTGGTTACTTTATGGCTTAGGGGAAGCTTTAGCCAAACAGGGAAATTTAGAAGCTGCTATTGAATACCTGCAAAAAGCTATTAAAACTAAACCTGATTTTTATAAATTTTACAGTTGTTTGGGATTTATTTTAGCTGCTAACAATAATTTGAACGAGGCTGTTGTTAATATTTATAAGTCACTTAGATTAAATAAAAATTGTTGGTGGAGTCATTACTTTTTATCACAATTATTAATAGAAAAAGGAGATTTGCATGAAGCATTTTACAACTATGCTAAAGCCATTGAACTTAATCCTATAGCTGAAAAAAAATCATTGATTCATAAAAATAAAAGTAGTTTTATTTCATTATTAGAAAAAACAGATGTTAAGATAAGCTTATTAGAAGAAATCAAAAACTTAAAAATCCACAAAATACTACTGACCACCCATAATTTCAAAATCTACTCCGGCTCTGAGTTGGTGACGTTGTATTTAGCTCAAGTCTTTGCTGATATAGGTTTAGATGTAACAATTGTCTCTTTCGTGACAGGAGAACCTATGATTTCTACAGCTGCTTCAAACAATATAGAAATCATTAATGTTATCCAGAATCCCATGAAAATAAAGCAAAGAAAGTTTGATTTAGCATGGTGTCACCACTTTCCTGTTATTGACTATTGTGTAAATGATTTGGAAGTAAATGCTAAATTTATGGTTTATAGCAGTCTCTCAGCTTACGAACCTCTCGAAAAAATGACTTACTTAGAAACATCAGATGTAGTTCTTTTCAATTCTAAAGAAAATCAACACATTCAAGCTTATAGTCTTGATGAAAAGTATCAGCAAAAGATATTCGTTTTCAATAATTCACTACCAGAAAACTGGTTTTTAAGCCTAAAACAGTCTGTACCTGGCAATAAAGGAAAGCATTTGCTACCTAAAAACATAGCAGTGATATCTAATCATATTCCACCCGAAATTAAAAAGCTACCTGACTTACTTAATGATTGTAACATAAAAGTTAAGTTCATAGGATTAGAAACTAAACAGGAGCTAGTTACACCAAAGTTAATAGATACTTATGATGCAGTGATTACAATAGGTCATACAGTTCAAAAAGCTATGAGTAGAAAAATACCCGTTTACTGCTATGATAGATTTGGCGGACCTGGCTGGATTACGAAGGGTAACTTAATTGATGCTGAATACTTTAACTTTTCTGGTAGATGCTGCAATAGAAAGCTAAATACTGAAAGTATAAAGGATGAAATTATTCAAGGGTATAAAACAGCTATTGAAAGCTTAAACTATCTTTTCTATTACTCTGAATTTCTGTATTCAACAGAAGCAAATGTATTAGCTGTACTTCAAAAACTCAAATTATCAGATACTACTTTTGTAGAAAAACTAAACTATCACTCCTTAGAAAGCTACCAAATTAGAAAAACAAGTCAGTTGTACATAAATACTAAATTTCATGTTGGAAGTAAAATATCAATAGTTTACCTTAAGGATGGGTTGAAGAAATTCGATAGTTCAGGCTCTCAAATAAACCTGAAAACGAATGATAATGCCAATGTAGAAACGACTAACTACAAACCAAAAGTAGAAGTATTAAGTGTAGCCAAGTTTTTTGAATACGATCCGTCTCTACTATGGGGGTTTAACATTGAATATCCAGTAGAGTCAGACATAAAGTATGAATACAAGATTCCTTTATCTGGATGGGTTCTGGGAAAAGCATCTACTATTATTGCTATTGATGTCATAATTGACGATACTTTAGTTAAGCAGATTCCCCTCGATCAGCATCGTCCAGATGTTGCTGAAGCATACCCTGACAACCCTTCTGCTACAAATTGTGGATTTATGACAGAAGTTAATGTCGATGGAATGCCTGTAGAAGCAGAATTATCGATAGAAGCTGTATTTTCAGATGATAACCGCTTGCCCCTGGGAATTGTCAAATACAAGAAAATACTACCATCATCTTAGTCATACTAACTTCCTACTTACTAAAACCTCTATATACTCAGCTCTAATACCCAGGAAAGTATTGTCTATGTCAACAATTGTGGTATATAAACCGCTATTTTTAAGAATAAAATCGCAAATGTCATAGCCCCAATCCCTGGTTAGTAGAGAACCTTCTGCACTGACTGGATTGCCGTGATATTGTGCTTCGCATAAATAATTTATTTTACCATTAGCTTCTAACATAGCACGAATGCTGGAAGGATTTTCCTTGTTTACTATTGGTACAGTAAATATGTGTGCTCCCCCGGGTTTCAAAGTTCGAGCAATTTCCGAAAAAGCTTTTTCAGGATTAAAAATATGCTCCATCACATCTTGAGAAATAACAAGATCGAAACTTTCATCGGCAAATGTTTGATTTTCCAAATCTTCATTTCTCCACCCGTTACTATTAGTTTCACCGAAAGGAAGTCCAGGCAAGTATTGACTTGCGAAATATTTGGCGCAGTATTTTTTCAGTTTGACGCTCGCCCCTCTATTTCCCGGTGAAGACTCATGTATAGAAAGTTTTTTCCATTTTGGGTAAAACTTTTCTATAACATACATCAATGCTCTTTCTCTAGGAATCGATCCGCAATTGCTACATTTATACCAATCTCTTAACCAAGCTTGTTCAGAAGAAAATACTACTTCTCGATCGCAGGTATAGCAATATCCTTGATTTTTGATGACTTCTTTCACGTTAGTTTTCTCTAATAATTTTTAACTTAAGATTTTATGCCTAGCTAATTTTTGCGTTGCCTTATTTTTGACTGAAAGAAAGGACGTGTTTTAAATTATTAGCTTTTAGGAAAGACAAGTATCTTTTGTACAAATAGCTATAGGATTTATGAAGTCGTGAAAAATCAGCTAAATCATATAACTTTTCAATACTAATATCCTCCATTTTTTGAACGTCTTGGACTAAAACATGAGGCATTCCTAGTAGTTCCGACAATTCTCTTGTTCTAGAATCATGGGCAATAACTGTAGCTGGTATTCCGTTTTGTAGAGCTATTAAATTTCCGTGAAATCTGGTTCCACAAACAAAGTCATATTTTCTTATCTGAGCTTCCCAACTTGGAACATCAAAAAAAACTTTGCTTCTTTGTGCAAAAAAACTCTTTACCTTTTCACCGTTTAAATCTTTGTAATGTGCAAGTATAGGATAAAAAATAGATTTTTCATCTGTATCCATATCTGCAGGCGATTTTCTAGCGAGAATCGCTTCTTCCCGTTCATCTTGTGCAATAAAATCAGAATCATGGTTCATAGCATCCTTTAACAATCCGATTTCTGCTAGTCTCATTTTCTCCGGAGCTGCAGAATGAGCCGTAACTCTACGAGAGCTATTGATTGCAATTTTTTTGATGTCTGAAAAGGGTTTTTTCTTGATTATTAACTCTGGAGAGCAACTCAAATAAAATGACGGACATCCTATAACTTCAACATTATAAATTCCTAGATAAGCAAGAACTTGAGCTGTATAATAACCTCTAACACCAAGAGAAGTAGACCTTTCTGCTATTATTTTGACGAAACGAATAGTTCCCTCTTGAAGTTTTATCTTAGTAATGTCATAATTATTTGACTGAGCACCAAGCCCTATCACGACGCATGGCAATTGAATTTTTTCCAAAAAATCAGCCATAAAGCCCAGATCAAAACCTGTATGTAAGAAATTGGCTGCTGCTATTACTACACAATAACATTCATCTTCTATTTTTTTGGGATCGGAGATTTGCTTCATGGTAACACATTCCCCATCCAAGTGTTGGGTAACAGAATAACCTATGAGCAGATTTCCTGTATTTCTGCCACTTCTCTCAATCAAAAACTTGGTAGAATCCTCTGGAGTTTGAGGAACTACTGGGGGGGCTCCGTAAAGAAATATTTTTTTCATTGGTTTAAAGTAGAACTAATTATAAGTCTTTTCAATAAATTCTCTTTGCCACTGCCAACATCTGCGGATAAAAGACAGAAGAATTTTGTCTTTTTGTTCTTCAGGCAAATTTAACAAACCACAAATATAACTCAAAACTTGCTCTCCCTCGGTCCATTCTAAAGTACCCGCGCTCTTAACTCTAGCATTAGAGGTATTTTGCCGCCAATAATTTAAACATTCTGACACAAATCCAACATCAGAGCAAGACAAAATTTTCATCCATTGTAGCCAATCTCCACACAATCTAAAAGATTTCTCAATAACACCGCCACATTTTTTCAATGCACTTCTACGAATTAAAACCGCACTAGCATTAGGAATCGTATTTTTGTAAATCAGAAATCTAACTATCTCATCCCTCCCATCATTAATAAAACTTTGAGACCAGCGCTGACTATCTAAATCATTAGTCCAACAACTAGCATCTCCAGAAACAACATCTTGACTATCAACTAACCAAGATTGGGAATATGCTAATCCAACTTCTGGATGCTCGTCCATAACAGTTACTAACTGCTTCAGAAAATCAGGAGAGGCAAAATCATCAGATTCAGCAATCCAAATATACTCACCACGAGCCAAAGATACCCCTTTTTCCCACTGACGGAAAACTGAGCCACTATTAGATTCGTTAGGAACAAAAATAGTATTAGGTTTTTCTTCCTTATAAGAAGCCAAAATGTCTCTACTATTATCGCTAGAGCAGTCATCTAGTAAAATTACTTCAAAATCAGTATAAGTCTGACTATAAACTGAATCTAAACGTTTACGGAGATAGGGAGCATGATTATAGTTAGGAACTATGACTGAAACTCTAGGTACAAAATCCTTAAAAGTTACAGTCGTTTCACTCGACTTATGAACTAAAGATTGAATTAATTGTAATATTTTCGGTGCAGAAACAGTTTCGTTATAAAGTTCATTAACCTTTCGATAAGCATTTTCTCCCATTTCTTTCCTAAGACTGGTATTATTGTAAAGTATAGCTATTTTTTCCGCCATTACTTCCAAATTTAAGTAAGGAGCAAGTAACCCTGCCTCTGACTCAACAAACTCAGTTGCTCCACCAGAACCATCAAACCCTACCACTGGAAGTTTACAAACCCCTGCTTCCATCATTACCAAAGGAAAAGGATCTTCCCGAGAAAGAAGTAAGAAAACATCGGCACAACTCATATAATTCAGAGGAGATTTCTGATACCCTGTAAAAATAATATTGTTTTCCAACTCAGCCTTTTCGACTGTATATTCAATTTCTAGCTGAGAAAGTTGGCTGTCCCAGTTACCAACCCAGATACAAACAAACTTTTTTTCTGGGGATAATTTTTTTTTCAAAATAACTAGCAAAGGAACTATTAAATCCCCTCCTTTTCGCCAATCTAAAGTTCCACAACAAGCAATAACAAAAGTATCTTCTGAAATACTTAACTCTTTCCTCATTTGTTGGGGAGTTTTTACTTGAGAAATAAGTAGTTTCTCAGAAGGAATAAACCCATGAATAACATCAACTTTTTTAGGAGAAACAAGACAGTAATTAACTAAACTTTCTTGAACGGCATTAGAACAAGCAATCCAACGAGGATCATACTTCAATAAACGATTAAAGTTATCCATACCTAGCCTATTACTAATCCAAAATTTTAATTCGTGAACATGAACAATAATAGGACTAGGAATTTTTCTGATAGAATCTAGCAACGCTCCTAAAACACAGGTATTAACATAAATTAAAGAGTAAAAACCAGAGCGAATAGCAGCAATATTTTCAGGAAGTCCACTATTTGAATCAATAAAATGGACTTCGCCACATTTTTTTACCCGCTCTAAAACAAAGTTTCCTTGCTCTCCATAATTACCAATATCCGAGCGTGAAATATCGATCAGCACTTCTTTAGACATAGTAGGTTCATGTTGACCTATCCATTCTAAAAGCCTAACTAAAAATAGCTGTGCCCCCGCTGAAGTAATATCATGGAGAATGAATAAAACTGGCTTGACACTTCCCTGTAAGCTTGGTGTATTTTTTGGTTTTTGGGCTAGTTTTTCATTTACCCATAGTTCCCAATCTTTTAATTCTAAGTTCATTAAAATTACCTCACACCCAGAAAATTATACGATTGTCAATAATTAATTTTAGAGCAACTAATTTATTTATAACTTCACTCAAGAAGTCAGATAAAAATGTTAGTATAAAGCTGTTTCTTTTCATGGCTACAACTATTACTTTTTAGTACATAAGTTAGTTATTGGTTAAATTTTCCAAATCTTCCAAAATTTTAGCAGAAGTTTTATTCATAGTAGGAAAGCTATTTCTCAAGTAATCAAAAAAACTTTTTTTGACGATGGTTAATCTTCCCAGTAATTCCTTAGCTTCTTCACCTAGTTCAATTCTCAGTATTAAAGTTAATTCATCCTCAAAAAACGGCAACGATTTGAAAGGAATTACACTTTGAAAAGCGTTGTATTGGCGCTGAAATTTTGGATAACATTTGTTAATATCTAAGCGGTTTGTATTTACATATATTTCTTCAATTAATCTATCTTCACAAGTTACTTTTATTATTAAATTATCTTTGTAATTTTTAGCTACTATCCAACCTTGAAAAGCAATTGAATCCATCAACTCACTAAACTGCTTAGGCCATTCTAGATTCCAAATAATAGTTTCAGGATGAAAAATTTCTAACGAATCAAGCCAAACTTTTTCCCGATCTCCTATTAAAGCTGTTAGTTCATTTAGAGCGGGATTTTCAGAAGCAATTTTCTTAGCTAAATCTAACAGACAGCCATCGAGTTCCTCAAAATTGTCAATAGGAGAGTAACTTAACAAATCAAGGGCTGTTTGTATACTGTGCTGACCTAGTAAAACTCTTTGGGTTGCCTCAAGATATGCGCACCCATATTTTTTATCTGGCTCTAGGTATGCACCTTCTGCCCACTCATTCCAGGCGTTAATAAAAACAATATTTTCACTGTCGCCATAATTTTTTAAAGCTTTTTCAGTAGTTCCCCTCAACCAAAATTCATAATCCTCTGGTTCTGAATTTAACCAAACAGTAGCATTTTGTTGACGTCGTGCAGTATTGTCCCAGGAAGTCATCACAGAAAGAAAAACTTGATAGTCTGGGAGCTTTTCTTGTATTGTATTGATTGCTGTCTGCTTATAGTCATAAACAAAACCAGAAAAGCTGTTATTACCTACCAACTGGGATGCAGAGAGAGGAACAGCAGAAACACTATTTGGAGGAAACTGTACTCCTGAATCACAACCTAATGCAACAGGATTTTCTAAACCAAAGCCTAGTACCCCTGCAATATGTACCTCTCCAATACCACATTCTCGAAAAACTTGCCTCCAGATTGAAACAGCTTTTTTTGGTTTTGGTAAATGACCAATTCTGTAAATTAAAACTAGGGGGCGGCCTTGAACGCAAATATATCGACGATCGCTTAAGTATGGAATCAAACTCTCAGCAAAATGCTTGTAACTCTCATCAGAGTAATCTTGAGCTATTAAAATTTCTCGATCTAAACCATCCCATCTTCGAGTCCAGTTTTCATTAGCCCAACAGATGCAAAAGGGAAAATCGGGCTTTTTGTTATTAAGCATATCGTCTAAAGGACGCTCTAACAAACGCTTGCCATTAAACCAATAGTAGTAGTAGCAAAAGCCATATATCCCGTATTTCCTAGCTAGCTTTGCCTGAGCTTCTCTCACCTCCCCTAAACGTAAATCATAGAAACCTAAATCTGCTGGTAAACGAGGTTGATAGTGTCCTTCAAACAAAGGTTGAGCTTTAGTCACATTAGTCCATTCTGTAAAACCTTTACCCCACCACTTATCATTTTCTCGTATTGGGTGGTACTGCGGAAGATAAAAGGCAATCAGACGAACTTCTGGATTTTGATTATTTGCTGTCAAATCCGATCCAGCTTTGGAAATGTTTTTGGCTTGCATCTCATCTTTCTGAATCTCCTTTTGCTGCCAGTGTATTGCTTTTCGTTGGGATGTTTGAGCACATAACAGTTGTTCAAGTCTAAACTTAGTCTCAGACAAACCAGGTTCAATCTCTAACGCTCTCCGATAAACCTCAACCGCCTCATCCCTCTCTCCCAACTCCCCCAAAACATCCCCCAAATGCTGCCGAACCACAGCAGACCCGGGATGCAACTCCGCCGCCTTCCGCAACTCAATCTCCGCCTCACCCCATCTACCCAACCGCATCAAAGCATACCCCAACTGATGCCTAACAACAGCCGACTTCTGATTAACCTCCAACACCAACCGATACTGAACAACAGCCTCCTCCCACCGGCCCAACTGCCCCAAAGCAAAACCCAAATGATGCCTCACCTCAGCCCCCGCAAAACCCAAGCCAACTGCTCGCTCATACTCAACAACAGCCTCCTCCCACCGTTCCAACTGCCCCAACGCTTTACCCAAACCAAGCCATAGCTCACCATGCTCCTCAAACAGAACTGCCCCCTGACGATATAACTCCACCGCCTCCGACCATCGTCCCAACTTACCCAAAGCCCCTGCCCAACCCAGATAACACTCAACCCTACCCGGATTAACCTTCCCACTCCGGCCATAAAAATCCACCGCCTCTGACCATTGTCCAAGGCCCGACTTAGCCTCTGCCAAATAAAAATCAGCCTCTGCCTGTAGGAACCTCTGATTTAATATCCCTTCCTTTCCTTCCCACATCCCCACAGCCTGATGAATACAGTCTACCGCCTCTGACCATTGTCCTAACTTCACTAACCCACTTCCTAAACCCAGATGAAACTCAGGCACATCCTTTTTCAACTCGACCGCTTGACGTAAATAACCTACCCCTTCCTGAAACTTACCTTGCTGCCCCAATACTACCCCCAACTTGTAGAGGTACCATGCAGATTCCGGACTCTTGGCCACAGCCTGACGAAAAGCAGCGATCGCCTCATCTATCCGCCCCAATTTCTCGAAAGCATGGCCCATATTTTGATAGGACCAGGCAAACTGGGGATTTAACTCAATGGCCTTTTCATAAGAAGCGATCGCCTCCTCTAATTTTCCCTCCCGTAAAAGTTTATTTCCTATAGCAAAAGCAGTAAGAGTCATATGATTTTTCGGTTTTGATTTATCAATATAGTATTTAAAGACTTAGCCCTTATAAGTCCATCAGGAAAGTATTGGTTTGAGATTACTATCTTGACAGACATAAGAATTAAAATTCAAAATTAAGTCAAAAGTCAAAGGTAAGAAGTAATAATCTAAAAGATAAGAATTTAAAAGTTAAAAGTCAACCCTCCCCTTTATCTCCCTAACGGTAAAAGTCACCCATTAATAATAAAGTTATAGTGGTCAATAGAAATCAACGATTTAGTTAAGTATTTATACTTATTTTTAGATATTTTTCTTAACATCGGCGATGTTTAGCTACTTAGGATATTATACTCATTCCAAGTACTTATCTCTATGTATTTTACTTAGACTTACTAACAACCTATTTGTTCCCTTTGAGGACAAACTAGCAGAACCAGAAATTAAAATTAAGTCAAAAATCAAAAATTAAAACTAATAAATTAAAACTAATAAGTAAGAAATTAAAAGTTAAAAATTAATAGATTTATAGCTAATTTTTTGGGTGAGCATAAATATCTTGACTCAACAAAAAAAAGGAATTAATTTTTCCGAAAAAAACCGAATATTAATTTGATTATTTTAGAAAAATTTTCGTACTAGCATCCTGATATTTATAGTTATTTTTAATTACATAATAGAGATAGTTTTTAAACTACAATCTAGGGGAAATCATAAAAAAGTAGCTTTTTTTTTGCTTTAGAACTAGCTCTAGAAATTAAACCTTTGAAGTTGCCTTTTTTTATCCATATATAGGAACTAATTAAAGCTATATATTCCAATAAATCTGCTTATACTCCTGAAGTAATAGTATTAGATGATAATGCTATACAAAATTAGCACAAGAAAAAGCTATCCACTATTACTAAAGTACAAGCATTAAATTAGTAGTATAAATAGTAAGTAACAATTGGCAAGATGATTATTTCAAGAAGCTGGGAGAATCTGAAAAATTAGGTATAAACTAATATTTAGATAGTTGATTTTTTAGGTTTCGGAGGAAAGCGTTATATTAGAGAACCTAAACAAATAACTACCTCCGTTTTCCATTTAGTTGAAGGTGAATATACACTAAATTTATTGAGAGATAAAACTGTAGTCAGTTTGCCTACTTTTCCCCAACTCCATTAGAGAAGACTTTACAGTTAAATAAAAATTAATTTTACTGATTTAAACTTATACAATTATCTAAGAATTGCATAGCTTTAGGACAATAACTTAACTATTTAAATAGAATAAACTTGATAACTATAAAGCAAAATACCAATCAAAAAAAAGTTATTGCTAATTCAAGCACTTGAAAGCAGTTTTCATTTACCTAGATTGAATTAGAGACTTTCCATAGAACATTACCTAAAAAAAATTAATCTTCAGCTTAACAATCTTAATTTTGTACCGAGATAACTAACTACATGATATATAAAAAAACTGCTAAAAACTACAATCATAATTGACCTTATTAAATAAAAGGCTGAGTCTAAAATCCCTACCTTCAGGACAGCTTTTCTTAAACTCATGTCTACTCTAACTGAGAAAATAGTGTCAAATTAACATCATAGCAATTATTTATGTCGGAAAATGCTAGTTTACGAGTTTTAGCCTTTAGCTTAAACACAAAAATATCGAGCAATTTATGAAGCAGTTTGTATCGGATAGTTTCTCATAAATAAATTATTGAGATATTTAGCTTGACTCTAAAAAAGACGAAAATATTAATCGTTTTACCTTGAATAAAGATACAAAAGCATAATCAAATAACAAAGAAGAATTTTCTTTTCTATCCAAGCTCAATTCCATTAAGAAAACTTTTTCAAATTTGTTACTAAATGGTCAAAATAAGGAACTAATTCTGCTTGTTGTTCAGAAGAAAAATTTTTCAAGCTAGCAGTTTTAATAGCTTCTAAACCACACACCATTGCTGATAGTGGCACAAGCAATTCTTGATAAAGTAAATTCATATAATGTAGCCCTTCTTGACTAGTAAACTCTTTATTATTACCAGCAATTCCATAAGTAATACAACGTAAAAAATGCCAAAAATCTCGCCAACATGCTTCAGCTCGAGCCTGTGGATATAAATCCCCTCCTTCTGCCGTAATATTAGGATATGTTGCTAATACTTTTTCCCTCGCTTTATCAACAATTTTTGATGCTGAATCTTTGAGCAAACTAGCAGCTTCAATCGAAAAAATTGGTAATTTTGAACTATTTTTGAGTGAGTTTAAATCATTATCTGTGAGATAACGAGCTTCACCATCAGCTATTTGAAAAAGTTGAATTATTTCTGTTGGTAGAACTTTCTCCCAACTTTTAAAGCTAACTATTTTAGCTTTAGGAATTAATTGTTTTGCTCTTTCAGTTAATTCAATAGTCATTTCAGTAATCAGTTTTCAGTTTTTTGGTTACTCCACTGGGTAGTTTATATTTTTGATGTTACTGATACTATGAGTCCTAGAAATTGTTAATAATACACAGGAATATAAACTGGCTTGGGAGGTATCTCTCAATATCTACAAAAAAAACCTGTATACACTTTTAAACAATAGACTAAAAATAGACTTGCCTTGGTTATTCCCGTTCACAGAAGTTTCAATTACTTGACCATGCTCGAATGATAACTGATCAGGAATTCCATGAGGCAGTGATCTGTTTTTTACTGTTTTGACACCACAAACTACTCTGTTTGTCGGATTTTACCATAATCTATATCAATTGATAATTATAATTATATGAATGTATACAAACTTACATGAATAAATATTAGTAAATAAACAATAGTTAACTAACCTTTACAGCAGTTTTAATATCTGTAAACCACAGTAGAGAAGTGGTATGTAATGTCCCTATATGCAAAGTCCCTAGAAGGTTGTGGTTATGGGGATATAATTCATCAATTTGACATGCGCTGTAATACTCAGAAATTTTGCATAAAAAATAGTAGAGGTATAATATTAAATACCCCTACTGCATATCACTATATTAAAGCTCAAAGTTAATTCCTATCTTAATAGACCAGAAACAGATAATACTTCAGACTCAGGAATTCTGGGAAATAAAAATCCTTTAGCAAACAGTTGAGGATCAGCTTTAGCAAAAGTGTATGATTGACGTACTTGAGTGTTTACTGCAACTATCTTTGCATCATACATTCTAGTTGCTATTTTAGGATATAAACCAATTCCGATAATTAAAACTAAGAAACAAGCAGCGATCGCTACTTCCCTTGGTTTGGCATCAGTATAAACAGCTTTTGCAGGTAAAACACAGTTAGTACCAAAACAAATTGCTTCATCCAACACTTCATTTTCATAAGGAGTATTCTTGAGCAAACAAACTGGCGCTTTACCAGTGCTGTAGAACATTTGACGCAACATAGAAAGCAAATATATAGGAGTCAATATCAGACCAACTGCTGCTAAGAATACTGTCACAGTACAAAAAGTAGAGCTGTAAATATCGCTGCTAGTTACTCCCACAAATACCATTAACTCACTCGCAAAACCACTCATTCCAGGGAGAGCTAAAGATGCCATTGCACTTATTGTAAATAGAGCAAATATTTTTGGCATCACTTGACCAAGACCACCCATTTCATCTAATGCCAAAGTGTGGAGGCGGTCATAAGTTACACCTGCCAGGAAGAACAAGACTGCAGCAATTAAACCATGAGAAATCATCTGTAGCAAAGCTCCACTTATTCCCAAGTCAGTGAATGAGGCAATACCCAACAACACAAAACCCATGTGAGCAACGGAAGAGTAGGCCAAACGGCGTTTCATGTTAGATTGACCAAAAGAATTTAAGCCACCATAAACAATATTAACCACGCCCAAAATTGCTAGAACAGGAGCAAAATAAACATGGGCATCAGAAAGCATTTCTAAGTTCAGACGAATTAATCCATATCCGCCCATTTTTAATAATACACCAGCAAGTATCATTGATACAGGTGCAGAAGCTTCTCCATGAGCATCAGGTAGCCATGTATGTAGAGGGAAAACCGCTAACTTGACACCAAAAGTTATAAGTAATCCTAAATATAGCAGAAGTTCAAAAGCTAGTGGATAATCTTTTAGGCCTAATTCCACCATATCAAAGGTAGTATTGCCTTCACCGTAGAGGGCCATTCCCAAGGCTGCCACTAGAATAAATATAGAAGCCGCTGCTGTGTAGAGCAAGAATTTTGTTGCTGCGTAGCGACGTTTTTTACCTCCCCATATTGAGATGAGTAGGTATACAGGAACTAATTCTAGTTCCCACATAATGAAGAGTAGCATTAGGTCTTGAGCAACAAATACTCCTATCTGGGCAGAGTACAGAACCAGCATCAAGAAATAGAAAAGACGTGGTTTGTAGTCTACTTGCCACGCTGCGAATATTGAGAGTGTTGTCACTAAACCAGCTAAAAGTACTAGTGGCATAGATAGACCATCTACTGATACTGCCCAACTTAAACCTATTTGAGGAAGCCAAAGATATTTTTCTACCAGTTGAAAGCCAGAGTCACTAGCATTGTAGTACTTCCAGAAAACGTAGCACATTAAGGCAAAGTCTATAGCACCTACACCAAGACCATACCATCTCATAGTTTTTCCGTTTTGATCAGGTATGAATGGAATGAGTAGAGCTGCCAGAAGTGGCAGTAGGACTATAGTGGTCAGCCAGGGAAATTGAGTCTCCATCATAACAGTGAGCACAAATACTTACTTATATTTTTTTTTATACTACTGCATATTACTAAATTTTGTAAATCTTTGTAAATAGATATTTGCATAAATATATATACTTGTTTTTATTTAAAACATAGTCTTAACTTATTAATAGTTATTGAGAATATTAAAATAATAATAATTTGAAAACTAAAAATCAAAACACAAACCCTTTGAAAGTTACTGACTGACTATTGGTACTTCCAAATATTTTAAGTTTTAGGAGGTTTGGTGCTAAAAAGCAAAGATAGAAAATGATTGAAGTCAAAAGTTAAACGGGAAAAAACCGAGCTGAAATCAATGAATTTGGTAGTAAGATGTAATCAATTTGTCAAAACATATTTCAGGTTTATGAGGTAAGCCTACCCGGGTAAGATCCTTGCACTACATGATTTTTTTCTACAGCCTTACATCAATTTGCCCGAAATTAGCTGTAATTTTTCAACCCTTAACCTAAAACCTAACACCTAAAACCTAACACCTGACAAACTTTTTGAAGTGCAGAAGAATGTACAAGCCAGTATAGAAACCGGGTTTCTATTAGATGTTCTACCATATTGACATCTATATCTTATCAGCCCGGTTTCTTTGGGTAAGTCCTAATTATGGTTAATCAATGCCAACTGGCATAAGCACAATTTCGGAAGTATGTCAAGCTTGATCCACAGCAACATTAGCTTCTTGAGCCAGAGGATAAACGCTAACTTTTTTCCGACTCTTACCTTTTCTTTCAAAAGTTACCATACCTTCAACTAAAGCGAATAAAGTATAGTCTTTACCGACACCAACATTATTACCAGCATGGAACTTACTACCACGTTGTCTGACAAGAATATTACCTGCTTTGACAACTTGACCGCCATAGCGTTTAACACCTAATCTTTGGGAATTAGAGTCGCGACCATTACGAGTACTACCAGTACCTTTTTTATGAGCCATAATTTCCTCTGAATTTTATTATCTATAATTGAGTACTATACTTATTCTGTCTAATTTTCAAGTTTTTCTTCTGCTGTAGTCTCTGGAATTTGAGGTTCAACAGTTTCTACCTCTGCTGTAGTCTGCGAAACTTGAGTCTTGATAGTTTATTCAACTTCCGTGGGTTGAGTTGTACTTTAAGTAACTGTTTCAGTTGTTTCTGAAGTTACTTCCATAACAGAACTTTCAGGTTTTTCTACTAGAGATTTTTCTAAAGATGCTAATACTTTGCCATTCAGACTTATAGAATCAATCATTAGACGGGTAAGTTCTTGACGATGTCCCCTTTTTTTTCGGGTCTTCTTTTTCGGTCTCATTTTGTAGACAATAATTTTTTTGCCCCGCAAATGTTTCATAATAGTCCCTTCTATAAGAGCGCCTTCTACAAGGGGTTGACCAATATGAACATCACCATCATTTTGAACTAGAAGTACATTATTGATAGAAATCCTATCTCCCTCTGATCCAGATAGAAGGTCGATATCATAAAAGCGACCTGCTTCTACCCTTAGTTGTTTTCCACCTGTTTCAATAATTGCGTAAGTCATTTCTTTGTGTTGTAAGGTTTGCCGTACAGGTAGCTGTTTCTGAGACTAATACCTTAAGTAGGGTTTAATTACTGAGGTGAATGCCTTTTTTTTCCAGCTTTTAATATGCCTGAACCTGGTCCGAGCAGGATTTAGACACACAAATAATAATTATTTCGGATTGTGGTAGCTTTTGTCAAGTTAAACTTCTCAGAATAACTGGGGAATAGTCACTGATAGTAGATTTTTTATTTTTTGTCTCAGACTGCCCCACTTGTAATTAATTAACTAATATTTACATAATATGTGAACGTTTACCTAACATATTTATTCAAAAAAAACAACTAAAAAGTCCCCTAAGTAGGTGACTTTGTGCTATACTTGAAACATAGCTCTTACCTGAAACCACTCTAAAAACAAGCGACTAAGTAATTGTAGCACTTGCACCTAAGATAGCTCAAGGAAAAGAGCAAACCCTTGGGAAAAAAGTGATTCGCGATTGTTAGATACTGCACGCAATAGCAATTTAATTTAAGTGGACTCGTTCAAGATTGAATCCTGGTTTATCGATCTGCCTTACATATTTAAACTCGGAAGTATTTCTATTGTTTATAACTAAATTAAACTAAATCCTGTGTAATGCAATATTTTAGTCGTGTCATTCCATTAGTAACATTTCATGAAATGTCCCTAATAGGTTTGGCCCCGGTGGTGGACAAAACAAGCAGCTTAAAATAGCAATTGAGATCTGAATACTTTATAACTTTCAACTTTTGACTTTAAATTTATTAAGCATTCACGACATACCCAACGGTTTCACCCTCAAGTATACTAACTGCCCCATCTAACAACTTTTCTTCTACATATGGTTTATGGAAATAACCTTTAGCTCCTAACTCAAAGGCCATTTCCATGTGTTTTTTAGCGCCGCGAGAAGTTAACATGGCCACAGGCAAGAGCTGCAAATTAGAATCTTTCTGCATCCGAGATAATAACTCAAAACCATCCATCCGAGGCATTTCAATATCACAGAACACTAAATCACAAGGTAAACCAGCACGCAGTTTTTCCCAAGCATCCTTACCATCTCTTGCTTGTTCAACTCGATAACCAGCTTTACTAAATGTCATTGATAACAACTCACGTACTGTAATTGAGTCATCCACAATTAATACTGTTGATTCACTCTTGTGATCTACAGGAAAAGAACTACTATATCCACTACTAGGAGACCAAACTTTACCTTCATCTCGGCGTTGTTTTCCTGTTGCCAGGTTAATTAACTCAATGACATCTGCGATCGCGACAACTTTACCATCTCCTAAAATAGTTACACCTGCAATACCTAGAGGCTTAGGTACCGGACCTTGTAACTGTTTAATAACAATTTCTTTCTGTTGTTCTAAAACCTGATCAACTTGCACCGCCACAAATACCCCAGGATAAGCAGAACGCAACACTACAATTGAAGTCATATCATCCTCAGCATTGATGCCATAAACATTACTGCGACGGAGATGACGATTATAAACCAGTAACTCTCGCAAGTGACAGAAAGGCAACTTTGTACCTCGCCATTCTATACAGCTCTTTCCCTGTGAGTCTATTGTCAGCTCATCCTTAGAAACTTTCACCATATCTTCTACCCCATCCATAGGAAAAGCAATCCAGGAGCGATCGCTAATACAACACAATGCTTTCGATATACTTAAATTCAGCGGTAAACGAATTGTAAATATTGTCCCTTTATCAATAATTGAATCAATAGTAATAGTACCTCGAATATCAGTCAAATTAGTCTTAACAACATCTAAGCCTACTCCACGACCAGCAAAATTATCGGCTTGAGCTTTGGTAGTAAAACCAGGATGAAACAATAATTCATAAACATCCAGCTCAGATATTTCTTGAGCTTGTTTCTTAGTAATTACACCTTTTTTGATTGCTTGATGTTTCACTTTTTCAGGATCTATTCCTGCCCCATCATCTGCTACCGAAATCACCGTTTGATTACCTTGGTGAAAAGCACGAATTGTAATCCGACCTTGACTAGACTTACTTAGACTGAGACGCTCTTGAGGTGTTTCAATTCCATGAGTGATAGCATTATTCATTAGGTGTTTCATCGGGTCAGAAAGCTTATCCTGAATCATTTTATCAATTAAGGTTTCTTTCCCTTCTACTATAAGTTGTACCTGTTTACCACACTCCATTGAAATGTCTCGCACAGCACGGGGCAATAGTTGTACCGTTTCCGAAAAAGGGACCATCCTCGATCTAGTGAAACCTTCTTGCAGTTGAGTTGTTATCTGTCGTAGTTGACGAGTTACTTGTTCTGCATCATCAACCAAAAATTCAACATCAGAAGCAGACTCTCGTACTCGGACAATATATTCAATAGTTTCCTGAGCTAATAAATGGAAAGGAGTAAAGTTTTCTACCCGATCTAGCTCAAGAGAGTCATCAAAATTTCTTTTTCCTGCATTACTTTCATCCGTTGTATCTGCTCTATCAGGAGTATTAGTAAAATGATTGTGGTGACGACTATCCCAAATTGCCCTTTCTAGAAGTGTTTTTTCATATAAGTCGTGCATTCTTTGCCCAGCATCACTTAATAGTAATACCTGATTGAGTAGGTTATCTAAGACCTGACGCATTCGTTCCTGGCCTTGTTCTAAACTATTACGATTAACTACCAGTTCTCCTACCAAGTTACTGAGATTATCTAGTTGTTTTGCAGGTATTTTAACTGTTTGTTCTGGAGAACGTTTACCTCTGCGAAGAGGATTAGGAGTAGAAACTATACTAGATTTATTAGAAGTATCTAGATCAGAATTTTCTAACAATTTCTCTAAGTCACTAAATGGATCTTCTACTGATTGGGATTGATTTTCTATGCTGGCTAATACTTCCTCTGTAGTAGTTTGGTGTACAACTACTTTGTTTACTTGAGGTTTGGAGTTTATATCTATACAATTTAATAATTGTTCTAATTGTAAAAAAACATTGTAATTTTCTGAGTTCTCTCCATTCAATATTGCTTCTAATTCAGTAAATTCATCATCTACTTTTTTCTGGTTATTAGCTATTAATTTTTGATTTTTTTCTATTTCTTCAGAAGTTTTTTCACTTTTAACATCTAGCAACTTATTTAAATCTACAGCTTTATTAGCTTTGTTACTATCTTTTGGCTCTTTTATTTTAGTCAATAAGTCTTCTAAATCTGCCGAAAGTTGCTGATTTTTTTGAGTTGTATCATTACTCTCAAATGTATTTTCTAGTAACTCATTAGAGTCGAGGTTATAAAAATCTAGAGCGTTATCATCTAATAAACTATTCAAATCATTATCATCATCTTGTATGAAATCCTGAGAGTATAACCCATCTAAATTAATTAAATCTTGTGAGTCAGAGAAGTCTAAATCTTCTTGATTGAATAGTTCAACAAAACTAGATGTCAAGTTTTCTGATTCTACTGGAATTTCTTCTAAATCTGTTTCTCCATAAACTGTTTCTAAATCTTCAAACAATGCTTCTAAATTTGCTGCTTTGGAGGATAAATCATTTTTTATATTTGTATTTAGTTGATCTATTTTTGAGATTTCATCATTTTCTACCTCTTCTTCTAAATTGTCAATTACAAATAATTCACTAAAAGATACTTCATCTGAATTAAAATTTTCTGGTTTATTCTGTGGGGATAATTCGCTTTTAGATTGGTCACTATTTTCTTGTAAATGTATTTCTAAATCTCCCTCAATTTCTGATTCATTTACATTTTCTAATTCTACTAAATCTCCATTATTTAAGTCATCAAAGAACTGAGACAAATCATCTCTTGATTTTTTATTACTACTTTTTTCTTTTGGAAAATTAGTATTTTTTATTTGAGAATCACTGTCTTTATATAGATCATTTTCTTCTGTATTATCCAGCAAATTTGATAATTCATCATCCACTATATTCACAAAATCTAATTCACTTTTATTTTCATTTTCTAGTGTTTTTTTTGTTTCATTAACATCAAGCAATAAATCAGATAAATCACCAGAATCATCAATATCAATTACAGATATTTTTAGATTATCCATTTCTAATTGGCCTTTATCTAGTATTTCTTCTTCTTCCCAACTAGACTCTAGCTCTGGTGTTTCACCTTCAAACAAATCCGCTAAACTATTTAGTTCTGAGAGTCCTACTTGTGGGCCACTCCTGACTTTTTCTCCTATTAAATTGTAATTAGCATTATCTACATCTGAAGTTTCTAAACTATTAAACCATTCATCTATCGACTCTCCATGATTCATTATCGTGTTACTTTTGCTGCCTATTTTCTGTTCAATATGACCATGGTCGAGTTGATTATTTTTTTGATTTAACATATGCATTTTACCTATTATTTTATGGTTTTATTGTTTTTATATCCTTAAATTAAGGATTGTAATTTTTTAATAAGCAGCACTTTCCGTTGCCAATGAATTACATTCACCCAAGTTAAGATGCTCCCATTACGCACTACAAAATTTTTACCATTCACCCTGTACATCATTTGCTTTAAATCTGCTATATTACTATTCTTTAAGTTCAATTATCAATTATTGAGCTTGTTTACAAATTTTAATTATACCAAATCCGCAAAATGTGAGAGGGTATTTTTTGACGTTATAGCTATTGTTAAATCACGGATTTAGTAATGGGAAAAGGCTACTTTTATAACCAGATATTGCTTTACATTATAAGCTAAGATATAGTACAATCAACCTCAGTTAATATTTTTTTGAACAGTTCTATAATATGAAAAGCTTATCTAAAGGTTCCATACTATAATAGTTTTTATCTTATCTGAACTGTCTTGAGATATAGTATGTATTTTCTGTCTTGCCTATTGGTCTGTAAATCAAAAAATGGGGGCTTGATAAAATTTTAAAACCCAGCAGTACAATGCTTTAAGAATTTATTTGCCTATCAAAGTAATCTTGAGAGACCACTATCCCTTACTTGGTTAAATCTACATAATTTCCTCTCCTATTTAATGATACATTAGATTAATAAAAGGTGCTGCTGAATTAAGCTATAAAACTATTCGGAGGCCAGGTGTCCAATTTATTTTATAATGAAGTATTGTTGACTGTCACCGAAATTAAGCCCTACGGGACATGAAATGCAGTAGTAGGGGGCGAAGCATTATCGCTATTAAAGAAAAACTATAGTGGCGTTTCTCAATCCAACTATGATGCTTACGCTTATGGGGAAATAAGTGCCTCAAAATCCTTCTTAAATAAGGATTAAAATTATTAGATGTTTCTTTAAAATCACACTTTTTTTTGATAATCATAATTATTCTTGTCCAGGAAGTTGGTGAGCAAAATTCACCAACTTCCCTTAATTATATTAATATATTGTTCAATAAAATGCCAAATGAAACATTTATGTAAGTAAATTAATTTTTTTTTTACCATCATATAAATAGCAATATGTTGAGTGTAAACAATTAAAGATTATCTTAAATTTATAGAAATTTAAATTTTATTTTATAATTAAATATTTTTTGAAAATTAAAGTTTATTACCTGTTGAAAAATATCAACTAAACTATCCCTAGCTATGACCCAAAATTCACTATATATATTTACCAAATATTTACTATTTATTCTGAATTTTATTAATCTTTATGTTGATTATTAATGGATAAATATATTTTTGATTTCCTAAATTTTTGAGATAATTAGCATGGTAATATGAAACAATTTAAGTAATAGCTATTAGTAGAATTAAATTACTCAGAATGTGTGTGTTATTCCTGACTTTATCCTACATTATATTCTATTGTATTACCATCAGATAACATACCTTCAATACCTATTTCTGACCGATAAATTTTAATGACTTTATCTAAACTTTTAATTTTTATCAACAAGTAACAATACTTATTTTTTATCTTCAATAAGCAACGATTATGAAAGCGTCAAAATCAAATATTTATGGGCAGAAATTTTGAATTTAGTGACAAAAATTTATATGTTGAGCTAGGAGAGTTTGATTAAGGGTCAAATATCAACATTTTATAATATATTCAATCAACATAAATATAGCTTACTTGTTGCAAAATACAACCTTAAAGATAGGGAAATTTATCTAAAAATTTTTAACCTTATTTTTGGAAATACATACAAGTTTTCAAATAATATAAAATCTGGTAGCATTGGTATAATTAGAGCTAATTACGAGTTAATATTTAGGAGTTATAAGTTAGGAGGAAAAAGAATTTATGAAGGTTTGTACCCTTGCTGAATATGAAACTTTTTTTCACCGAATTAAGTGGACTTGATATAATATTAAATTAGCATTGATTTGAGATTTTGATATTCCCCAGATAGATCGACTTCATCTGCAATATTACTTACCATATAATAGTATTTACTTTCGGTAAAAAAATGAACTGATTATATTTAAAAATAATCACTTTGTAAACTTTTTTTTGGTTCATTTATAGATGATTTATTAAATAGTTTTCCACCCTTTTACCAAAATAATAAAGATTATTTTAGAAGGTAATTAAAATATAAAATTTTTGTTCTGTAAGGTATATTTTTTTATTTTTAAACTATATAAAAAAGCGAATAATTTTATAGGTTAATTAACTAATTAATAGGTGTATAATTCTGTCAATTGTGTCTCAGAATAAATTAGATAAATTATACAGTTTTTACTATGTTATAACCCACATTCAGCACTTCAGATTGTATGACAGGAGGTAAAAAAAATATCTATTTAATTAAGTATAATTATTTATAGTATTGAGTAACTTTAACTGAAATAATAAAGCTGATTATTGCATTCTTATTGAGTATAAAAAAATGTATTTAATAGAATCAATAACAGTTAAAAATATTGACCATTTAGGAATAGTTGCAGGCTTAATTTATGAGATAGGAATAGTAGAATTAATTAGCCAAAAATTAAGAGTAAATAATTCAGAAAAAATTACTGCTGGAAAAGTAATAAAAGCTTGAATTTTCAATGGATTAGGGATTGTCTTACGTCCATTATATTTATTTAGTCAATTTTTTTGAAGACAAAGCTATAGAAAAATTATTAGGAACAGGTATAAATAATGAATACTTAAACGATGATAAAATAGGTAGAGTAATGGATAATATCTATCAATTAGGACTAACAAATTTATTTATAGAGCTCGGGTTATTAGTTATTAAAAAGTTTAAAATAGAGACTTTATATGCTCACTTAGATTCAACTTCATTTTATTTATATGGGGAATATAATAATATTTAAACTGCTGAAAACCATCAAAAAAACAATATTAATTACAATTACAAAGGGATATTCGCGTGACCATCGGTCATATTTAAAACAATGTGTATTAGATTTAATAGTAAGTAGTGATAATGGAATACCCTTGTTTATGAGGACTGGTGATGGGAATGAATCAGATAAAGCAGTATTTGGTCAAATTTTAAGTTATGTGAAAAAACAAATAAAATCATATAGTATTATAGTCTGTGATAGTGCCTTATATAGAGAATAAAATATCTAATTAATCTCACATTTAAAATGGATAACTAGAGTCCCAATGACTATAAAAAGGCTAAATAAATAATTTAATTAGACCTGAAAAAAGTGAAATTTTGCCCGGAAATAGACCCTAAAATTAAATAAATAACTAGGGTATTTTAAACAAAAGAATATAAATAGTTAGAGCCAAAAGTGACTTATGCTAGAATATGGTTAATTGTTGAAAGTGCAGAGCGCCAAAAAAGTGACATCCAGAAATTAAACTTGAAAATTGAACAAGAAAAAAAAGATGGTATTAAAGTTAGCAAAAAAATTATAACTAACTGGATTGGATAAAGTTACTCAAGCTCAAAATTACTTAAGATCAATCAACAAAAAACTGAAATTATGGGATTTAGCATCTTTAGAAATCAAGGAAAAAAATTTAATAAACAGTCTATAGTCTATCATCATTAAATATAAATTAAACCAAGGGTCTCAGACAAATACTCTGACATTAAGATGGATATTTTAATGCTTTCAAGGAATATATTTGTTGATAATTAATTAATGGCCAAAAGTAATTAATCTCACAGAAGAAAGGAGCTTTATTTTAGAGTTTTTACCCTCAAGTTGTCAAAAATATTATCTGTGATTTTCATAAAAAGCGATCGCACGCCAAAGCATATGTTCGCAACACTTGAAGAGTTAAGAAAATTAATTGATGCTATCAACTGGAGTCTAGTTCCTCCTGTATCTTCTTCTGCCAAAAGGAATCCCTGGTTTGCCAACAATACTCATGCTACTGATTTTTTCGTGTTCTATAGAATTAATTTGTTTAATTTGTTGGCTCAAATTCTGATAATAATTTATATATCTTTTTGTACTATATAATGAAGTGCGGAATGTGGTTAAAAAGAAAATTAGGAAGTCCTAAACCATTTTTAAGTGTGGCATGGGACTCAAACGATATACCATCCCAGGTATCTGTGAATCTTAATATCAAATGGAAAAACATAAACTGGAATACAGGTTGAAGTCAGAGTATTTAAGTTGCAAAAGTTCATTTACAGAGCATCCAGTTGTGGCGAAATTAGTAAGATGCGTAAATACCAAAAACTTCTGACCAAAAGTTATTTCCCAAGGTTGCTAGCTGTTAGATAAGTATAAATCAGTAAGCGCCAGAGGCAAGTAGAGGCATTAATAGCCAAGCTGAACCTGGTAATCAGAGGATGGGCCAACTATGACTCATCCGTAGTCAGCAAAGAGATATTCGACACACTGGATAATCTACTTTGGAGAAGTCTTTGGAGATGGGCAAAAAGAAGGTATCCAAACAAGTCTAGTGCCTGGGTAAAAACAAAGTACTTTTCACTTTATAAAACCAGAAATTGGATTCTAAACAAAGGTAAATATATACTAAACCTCCATTCGGATGTACCTATTACACTGTACAATAAGATTATTATGGAGACTGGATTTATTGGAGTAGTAGAGTCAGTAAATATCCCGGCGTAAGAACTAGAATAGCAAAACTATTAAAAAGTCAGAAGAATAAATGCGCATCTTGCAGATTAAATTTCAGACCAACGGTAGAAATAGAAGTCGACCACATCGTCCCTAGGTCTGTAGGTGGTAAGAATACATATGAAAATATACAACTCCTAAACCCCCATTGCCACGACGTTAAGACTGCTGAGGATTTGAAAGCAGTAAACTTTCTCAAGACTCATTAGGTCTAAAATGGAATTTTTTGGATGAAATACCTATAAAAAAGGACATTTCTTATAAAACAGCAATCTGTGGATTGAATCTAATACCACTCAGATAGAAATTAAATTATGTTGAGTAACAGTCCTACTCATTTTAAACCATTATGACTTTGACTCGTTGTAACAGAACCTTGTATCCAATATAAATACACCGACTGTGTACTTGTTTGTCCAGTAGATGCATTTCGGGAAGGACCAAATTTTCTAGTCATTGATCCCAATGAATGTATCCATTGTGGTGCGTGTAAACCATAGTGTCCAGTTGAGGCAATTTATCCATCTGATGAAGTGCCAAAAGAATGGGAAGACTTCATCAGCTTGAATGAAGATCTTGCCGGAAAATGGAAAGTAATTACAGAAAAAAAAAGACCCATTACTAGAAGCTGAGAAGTGGGCTGGCAGCGAACGCACTACACCCCAACATGTCTCAATAATAGTTTTCTTTTAATTGAATTGAATTATTCCTCAGCCCCCGAAGGCAAATCCATCTCTATATATAGCTTTCAACTAGCTTGTCACCCCGTGAGGTGAATACTATAGACCTTCTGTGTCAGAAACAACTATGTAATGGTTGAAAGTAATACTTGGGAATAAGTTGCCACGACAGAAATTCAACAATCAGGCAGTGGAGTTTTTCATACAATGTGCCATACTTAATCGTATAATACAGGATTGTAAGTCAGAAAGCTACACAGTGGAATTCTAATCAACTTCTCTTGTGGGGAGAAGTTGCGATCCAAACATTCATGCAACAAAGCCGATTAATTATCTTTATTAGTAAAGATATTCCTTTTTTCTATCGTTCATAGCTCAACTCACCAATACCCATGAATTACTCTCAAATTATCTTATCCAAGAACTGAATCAGTTTTTACTCTTATTTTAACTATGACATCTATCTTCAAGCGATCGCTATAAAATTTAAAGCAATCGCTTAAATTAGTAGGCGCTACATATACTGTCTTTACCTAAGTCCTGTTTATTTAGCTGTTGTATCTACGCGGAAACGCTCTACTGAATTTAATAAATCGCGAGCAACACCTACTAAATTTTGGAGAGAACTATAAACTCGCTGAGATTCTTGAGAAGTTTCTTGAGCTGTCATTTCTACTGCTTGCATTACTTTTGATACTGATTGTGCCACTTCATTTTGTTCTACTGTATCTGCAGCAATAGAACGAACTAAGACATCAATTCTTGTTGTAACTTGAACAATATCTTCCAGAGATTGCTTTGCCTCTTCTGCTAAAGCTGTTCCTTTGATCACATGCTGAGTTGCTTCTTCCATTCCAGTCATTACTCCTCCTGTCTCAGTTTGAATTTGCATCACTGTATGTTCTATATTCTTAGACTCCTTAGCTGATTTATCAGCTAACTGTCGAACTTCATCTGCCACCACCGCAAATCCTTTACCCGCTTCTCCTGCCCTAGCTGCTTCAATACTAGCATTTAATGCTAACAAGTTTGTGCGAGAGGCAATACTGGAAATTGAACTTACAATTTTAGAAATTTCCTGAGTAAATTCTGATAAACGCTTTACTCTTCGAGTTGCATCTGCCACACCTTCCCTGATTTGGAGAATACCAGCAACAGTACGGTCTACTGTTTCCCCTCCTTTCAATGCCAAAGCTGCAGCAGAACGAGCTACATCTTCAGTTTCCCGAGCATTTTCAGCTACCCGTTGAATAGCATCAGTCATCACTTGCACAGATTGTAGAGTTGCTGCCAACTCTTCTGCTTGTCGCAAAGCATCCGTAGATAAACCTTGAGCAAAAGCAGCACTATCAAGCGATCCCCGATTTACTTTTTGAGCAGCTTCCTTAACCTGATTAACAATTTCTCGCAAATTTTGAATTGTCAAGTTAAAGGAATCTGCCACTGCACCCAAAACATCTGCTGTTACTTCTGCACTAACAGTTAAATCTCCACGAGCAGCTCCTTCCACATCATCTAGTAAACGAATTACTTGTCTTTGTAAGTCTTCTTTTGCCTGCTCATTTTCTTCTGCCTTTCTTTGAGCATCAGTGTAAGTTGCTTGGATAACTTTAGCCATGTAGTTAAACTTGGCAGCAAGTTTACCAAACTCATCCTCTGAATAAATTGTTGCTCTAGCTTTTAAGTTTCCATCAGAAATAATATCGAATTGAGTATCTAAATCTTTATTTGCTCTTTTTATTTGCCTTGTTGTTATATTGCTCAGACCTAAAGCAGTTATAAAGCTACTTGCTCCTGCTCCCAATGTCATTATCCAACCGGTGCTACGCAAATTAGAAATTAGTTCTGTGTTTCTCTCTTGTAGAGCTTTGTAGGAAACTATATTACTAACAAAAGCTACTGCTATTAATGATGCTAATCCTGTTCCTGCAGCTATGTATAATTGTTTATGAAATAGGGAAGCATTTTCCAAAAAGGCTAACCAACCCTGTTCAATCATTACATTTGTATCTACTGCTTCTCCTTTAATTTTTTTGCTAAATTTTGGCAGTTGATGATCTAAATTATCTAGGTCTTCTATTGGTATAGCTTCTTCATTATCAATATCAATTGTACTAATATCAGTTTTACTATCAAACAATGCTCCTGTTGTCAATTCTATAGGTATTCCTCTGTCTGTTGTTTCTAAGTTTGGTGCAACTACCCCCATCTCAGGAATCTTTATCTCACTGAACATTTTTCTTCCATCACTCAAGGAATCATAGTCCTCAAAATTACTAAATTCATCATCTTCTAAAAAACCATCTGCTTTTTTATCTTTCGTATTTTCATCTTCATCTAGATGGAAAGCTTGGCTGAATGCTGCTTCATCAAATTCATTGTTCTCAAAATCATCTGGTTCTTCAACTCTTCCCTGACCTTGGTCTTCTCTTTTCTCCCATTGATTATATTCATTTCCTAATTTACCTACTTCATTGTCTGTTTTTTCCGAATTAGAGTTGTTGTTATTTCCCATCAACAAAGTGGCTTCATCTATCTCTGAAAAATCATGTTTAATATGTTGATTTTCCATTTCTGGATATTTTGCTATGTCAGGTCTACTGTTTTCCATGTTATCCAGTTCCCCAACAACTATTTCCTCAGAGCCGTCTAGGATTTTATCCATTACATTCTCAAAATCTTCATTTAATGCCTCTAAGTCCAACTCTTCTATTGGATAATCTTGGCCAAAATTTATATTACTTTTTATCTCTTTATCTTCTACTGTTTGATTTTCCGATATTTCTTGTTCTTGAAAGAATTCTTTTTGTTGCTTTTTCCAGATTTCATCTAGGTCTACAGTTAAACTCAAATCAGATATCTCTTCTATAGCTTCACTATGTTTCCCATTCACAACTGTATCATCTTGTAATTTTTCAGATGTTTGATTTGGGTAAACTTTACTATTTTCTATTGCTAATTGATCTATTAATTCTTCATTATCTCCATCATCTCTAGACAAATTATCTTCAAATTGGACCAGCTCCTGTAAATTTTCTACATATTTTGAATCTTCATCCTTTGTATCCTTATTCAAACTACCATTCGTGACAAAAGGATTATTATCTTGATATGTAAATTCTAAATCATCTATATTTTCTTGATCAAAATCAAACTTTTCTTGCGGGTTTTCTGCTTTTAATTCTAAAGTCTTTTCATCTAAAATTAGTTCTGAGTTTATAACATCTTCTAAGTCTTTAGGATCTAGCTCTAGACCATTCTCATCTAAAATTAGCTCTGAGTTTATAACATCTTCTAAGTCTTTAGGATCTAGTTCTAGACCATTTTCATCTAGAAGTAGTTCTAAATCTATAGCATTTTCTAAGTTTTTAGGGTTTAGCTCTACACTATTTTTATCTAGAATAAGTTCTGAATCTGTAACATTTTCTAAGTTTTTTAAATCTAGCTCTAAAGCATTTTGATTTGCGAACGCTTCCAAATAACTAGAAACTTCTCCTTCTTTTGAATCTTCATTTTGATCATTATTAATGTTAATATCTTCCAGCATTTCTTCAACATTACTGTAGAGCCCTGGATCCTCTCTGATAAATTGCTCACTATCACTAATACCTTGTTGAGCATACTTAATCAGGTCAATATCGTCACTTAAATCTAAGACTAACTGGTATTGTTCTTTTGCCACATCATACTGATGGAGCCCATAGCAATATATATGACCACAAAGCAGACGAGAAGTAGGATCTTCTGGATAATCTTGAATTAAGTCATAAACTAAAGCTGCTGCTTGTTCATATTTACCTTCACTGTAAGCATCTTCTACCCTTTGATAATTTTGTAAAAAGTCTGTACTTGATGATGTCATTTGCTGCCCTTCTCTCAAGTTAATAATATTATTTCTATTATTTATTTTTAGTTTTTTAATTTTATCATTGACGCAATTAAGAATTGGGAATCAGCCTCATTCAGAAATCTTAACATATAAATAACTGAATCAAACAATTATTTTGACTTATCAACTATGACTTTTATTTAGGCTGCCCATCGAGCCGAGCGAATAATTGCTTCTTGATCCAATAGCCTAAGAATATGCTCTCCCTTCTCACCAAAGACCCACTCTCCTCGTAAGAAGGGAGCCATGCCATCTGCAACATCAGTGGACATTTTCAGCTTTTTTTCATCAAGCCACTCCATTCCTACAATCTTGTCAACCGCTAGTCCTAATATAGTGTCTTGGTCTTCTACTGCTATTATTTTAATCTCAGTTTGATCAGGATTAATTGGAATTTGTTCTCCAAGAAATTGAGCTAAATCAGCAACCCAAATCACTCGCCCTCTTACATTTATTGTACCTAAAAGTAAGGGCGAGACATTGGGAATAGCTGTAATACCTTCTGGAGATTGATAAATCACTTCTCGAATATCTGTTGCTAATAAAGCAAACTCATTACCCGAAGGTAAATAAAATCGCAAATGTTGTTCACCTTCAGGATTTTCTAATTCTTGGATCCCTATACCTTGGCTTGGTAAAAAATCTTCATTGCCTATCATAGATTCTTAAGTTTAGCGTCTTAATAATTGCTTAACTGTTCCCACTAGTTCTGTGGGCTGGAATGGTTTAGCAATATAGGCATCTGCCCCTTGTTTTAAGCCCCAGTAACGATCAAACTCTTCTCCCTTTGAAGAACACATAACTACTGGAATATGCTTAGTTTGAGGATCGGATTTTATTCTCCTACAGACTTCATAACCATTCATTTTTGGCATCACAATATCTAATACTACTATATCGGGTTTAGTATTTTTTAGTCGCCCCAAAGCTTCTACTCCGTCATTAGCAACGGTAACTGCTAATCCACTATTTTTGAGAAGCTGTGATATCATTTCTCTTTGGGTAACGCTATCTTCTACCACTAGAACTTTGCTCATTTTTTTTTCCTGATAGCTTTGGCTGGGATTGATTAATAGTTTAAAGTATAAGTATTTCTTAAGATTTTCCGATTTTTTGATTTTTGGGCTTACCTAAATTAACTTATATCCACCGATGGATATTTTTATGTTCTTTGTTTGAATGGCCCAGTCAATTTTTATACTTAGTTAGTTTTCTTTCTTTGTCAGGAAAAGAATAAACCTTGAAAGTTATTCTAAGAATCTTCGTACCTTCCTGCCACAGTAATGGTCCAAATCATACTTACTCATGAAATCAAACATAATTTTCTCGTCAACTTTAAATTTAGTATGCCCATAAACTTCGTCTATCTTTCTTGATCTTAAAATTATCTATAAGGGTGAGGAGCTGGCCTATTAATCATTATTAAAATAGTAGTTGATAATCTTTATAAATAAAATAATATTTTTTCTCAACAATTTTCCCTAGATTATTGTCACAGATATGAATAAAACATTTTCAATACTCCTTACTTAGGGTTGGCTGAATAAATATAGAATCCTGATTATACATAATTTTGAATAGTAGCTTACCTTGAGGGTATTGTTCAAAAAATACAAAATTAATATTCCCTCACTTGAGATTTTCCCTAACCAGAGTGAGAAAAATGCCGAAAAATTAATATACTGTAACTATTGGCCATTTCCCATTCCCTGCACTTACTAATAGGTTTTATTAATCCAACCCTATTTATTTTTTGAGTAAATTCTGTTATTATCAGGACCTTCTACTAATCCTGGTCCAATATACTTTTCTACTAACATTAGTAATTCATTTTCTCCGAAAGGTTTAGTCAAATAGTGTGTAGCTCCAACTATTCTGGCCTTAACCCGATCAATAAATCCTTCTATACCAGTTAGCATAATGATAGGTGTTTGGTGAAATGCTGTAGAGTTACGCAACATTGCGCAAATCTCATAACCACTTAGTTCGGGCATAGCAATATCACATAAAATTAAGTCTGGCTTAATATAAAATACTTCTCCCAACGCCTTGAGGGGATCGCTCAGACTACTAGCTTCATAACCATGTTGATTTAAGATTGATTTAACTGTTTCCCGAATCACTAAATCATCATCAATACATACTACTTTACAAATTTTGGTTTCTCGTTCTAATGGCTTTGATTTCTTAATCATGCTTGTTTCTGAAGATTGATCTAGCAGTTGCACTATACCTTTTTGTACGAAAGGATAAATGGCCTTGGCTACTGTTAATACATCTCTGTTTAGATATCTAGCTATTTGTTGTATAGATGTCTGGCCATCTGACCAATGACTTAAAATATTATATATTCTCGGTTTTAATGCTTTCTTTAACTGGGCTGGAACTGAAATTACTGGACACTGTTCAACAGATTGAATATAAGGAGAAAACTGATTCCATTCCTGTATTTGTTTCATAATTTTTGCCAACAATGACCTAACTTCTAAAGTGGTTAGCTGAGGTGTGAGTGCTGGCCCAAGCTCAAAAATAAATGCTCCTCGGCGAAGACTTAGTAAGTCAAATAGAGTTTCATACACCATATTATTAATGATACTACGTCCCTGGGCTGGCGTGAGCAGACCCTTTTCTAGCAAAGCCCATAAGTATCCATACTCGGGAGCATTGACAGATGCAACAGAAGGAACCTTAATTGTATCAAGATATCTATCTGCTTTGTAGCGATGTAAATAGTCTTTCAAACGAAATAAACTACCTGCACTTGGGGTAGCGTAGATAATCTGACCACTGAGAAAAAATACAAACCAAGATGCTTCTTTGGGAAAGTGCTTTTCGGGTTCAGCAATATTACTACTAACTGGTGAGCTATAAGCCTTAACAAAAAGTTCACCAGTTCGCTGACCTAAGTCTATAAGTTGCAGGATGCTGCGGATATCAATTTCATTTAAATTTCCCTGCATGCAGCTTGTAAAATATAAAAAATATAATCTTTATGAGAAAAAATTTGCAATTTGAGACATGGCAATTATAGCTAATGTCTGATGTACAGTTAAAAGTGAGTCATAAGTACTTAATACAAGATATTTACTATTCATACCTTGTATATCATTTCCCCAAAATCTCCTTTCACATTCATATCCCTTTTAGTTTTTTGAAAAATAACTAAGTTTTTTCAAAAATGGTAGGATTCCTTAATATATTCAATTTCATTTCAGGAAAAATAATTTTAAATTATATTCTAAGCTTACCATCTGAATTCAAAAAAAGGTAGCTTAGTAATTTTTTAATTAGAATATTAGTTAAAGGTAGGTATACCAATGTTTAATTAATTTGGTAGCTAGTAATTTTTTTCTTTTAAGTAAATTTAAATAATTATTTAGTCTCTAATATTCACAGTAGTATAGTAATTTTCTGGCTTTCGGTGATAACATAATAAATTATGGAAATTAAGCTTTTAGGATAGAAACCTCAAGAGGATAACGGTGTGCTGTATTTAGCAGAAGTACAAAGAAGACCAACTAGTTTTGGTCTTGGTGGTGGTAAAACTGATTTGAAACTGCTGGCCTGTCAGCGTGGTGAACATAATTGGCTGGCTGTACCTGGGGAAGAAGTTATCCCGGCTGATGAAGCTAAGGAATTTTCCGCTGGTGTATTAGTTATAGTAGATTTGAATAACAATAAGCAGGTGCTGCAGGTTCAAGATGCTGGGCGTCAGTTAGTGAAAATTCTGCAAAACTTCTCTCGCTCCCAAGAGAGGTCTAAGACACAATGGGAAGAAATTGAGCAATGGAAAGTTTCTCTAACTTATCAAGCCCAGGAGCTAAACCGTCGCGAAAATGAATTACAGGCTAAGGAGGAGGAACTTGAAGAGCTACAGGCTGAAATCAATAAGCTCGAGGAGCAGCGTCACAAATTTAGTCAAGCTCAACAAGAATCTCAGGAACTTCAGAAACAGATCGAACTCAGCCGAAAAGAATTGGAAGTTACACGTTTAGAATTACAAAAGCAAAAACATAACCTTGAGCAACATCAAGAAGAATTAGCTGAAAGTGCAATTTATAATCCCGAGCAATCTCAATATATTCAAGATTTATTGAGTTGGTTGACTGAGGCGGTAACTTGGACAAATTCTTTGAAAGAAAAGTTAAGTCAATCTTTGGAAATAGTTAAGAATCAAAAGAAAACTCTACAACAAAGTAGACAACAGTTGGAAAATACAGCAAATACAGACTATAATCCACAACACGAAGAAATAGATAATCTGGCTAATCATGTCCAAAGCAAATGGCTAGAATGGCAACAAGTTCAGGAATCTTTGGCTGATCAGACTACGGAATTGAGAGTTCAACAAACTTTATTGGTCAGTAAGCAAAAGTATAGTCAAATATTAAATGGCCAAATTCAGAGGCAGGCACAACTCTATGATCAACTGAGTTATCTAGTTACAGCATTAGAGAATGATAGTATTAATCAGAAAGTAGATGTTGAAGCTCTGGAAAAAGTTCCTCTTAATGAGTTAGAGGAATTGGTACAAAGTTTGCGACGAGATTTACAAATAGATATGAGTTTTGTTAGAGACCAGGAAGAGGAGTTGGCATTACAAAAGCAAGAGATGGATGCTTTGAAAAGAAGAATTGATCAAGCTAATGAATATGACAGAATTAACTTGAACTCAGAACTTTTAGAAGAGATAGACCGCTATAGAATTTTAAATGAGTCTTTGGTAGGTTCTCAAAGAAATCTTAAGGAAAGAGAAAAAATATTAACTCAGCATCAAGCAGTTCTTTTGGGTAGGTTGGGTAATTCTTCTGATCAAGAAGACTTGAGTCATATCAATATAAAACATATACTATTACAACTTGAGGCTTACAGGCAGCAATTGATTGAAGAGTTACAAAGGTTAGAGGCTGAAATTCAACAAATACAAACCGAAATTAGCCAAAAAGAAGAAATGATTAATTGCCAAACTCAACAACAAGTAATTAAAAGAAATCAAATTGATTCGTTAGAGTTGAGTTTAAGGGAAAACAAAAAGGTAAATATAGAGGGTCGAACTGGGGTATATCAAAAAATTATGCTACCTCTAGAAGGTAATTTAGAACAATTGAGACGCCAACTTGAAGAGGCGGTAGGTGGAGTCAATAAAGTAGAAGGTATAGGTGAACAAGTGGCTCAGTTACAACAACTGATGCAAAGTGTGGCAAAGTGGGATTTTTCATCATAAATTATAACCCCATACATAACATTAGCTAAAATACATCGAAAATGAGGTATCTATTTATAGGCAATATACTAATAAGTAGAGCAACTGAAATACTGCACCAGAAAATTTTTAACTGCTTTTCAATAATAATGGTAATTTTAAAAAAGAATTTTGTCGAATTAAATAAGGAGTAGTAGTTATTTATACTAGAATAATCCAGGGGTGTTTAACTTTGGCGATCGCTCCTCCAGGAAAAGGGTCTGTTTGAGAATGGTTAGGAGCATTAACTAGGGTTGTTAGCTTTTCAATATGACTGAAGTTAGGATTTACAGGTAAAACTTTCTGTAAGATATGTCTCATGACTCTACGTTGTAATGCTAGAGGTACTTGAAGTAATACTAAACGATTGATAAAATATTTGACTGGTTGCGATTCAAATTGAGAAAGATTGAAATTATTTGTATCTATTTTTGTCACCCTTTCTAATAACTGTTCTGTCTCATTTTCAAAATATTTAACTTCAGCACTAAGTATTTCTGCTGTTTTTGCTAATGCTAGTTCAACTTGAGGATTAAACTGACGTAAAATAGGAAATAATTCCAGACGAATACGATTTCTAGCATAATGCAAATCCTGATTTGTAGAATCTTCCCAAATTCTGATTTTTTGCTCTTGACAAAAGTTACTTGTTTGGGTGCGAGTAATTTCTAATAGAGGACGTACAAGTAAGGGTAAGAAATTCTCAATTAGGGGACGTTGCCAAGTTAGAGCTTGTAGGCCTTCAGTTCCACTACCACGAATGAGATTATATAAGAGAGTTTCTGCGCGATCGCTAGCTGTATGGCCAGTTACAATGTATTGAAAATTAAATTCTAAAGCAATTTTACTCAAAACTTGATAACGCCATTTTCTAGCTTCTGCTTCACTTTTATAAATTTTATCTGCTGTTTCTACATAAGATGGAAGTTGCCAATTTATGGCTATTTTTTTGACATAGTTAGCATTAGCTTCTGAGTCAGATCGCCATTTATGGTCACAATGAGCAACTGCTAAATACCAACCCCATTTTGATTGTAAATCTAATAATAATTTAGTTAGACATAGAGAATCCTGGCCACCGGATACTGCGATTAATATTCTTTGATTTTTTGGTAATAATTTTCTTTGACGTAATGTTTGATGTAGTTGGGCATGGAGTGGTGTCCAATTTTGGTGGGAAGATTTATGATATGGCATAATTTTAAGGTACTGTTAGCATTTTTTCCCCTCTATCCGAATTGAATTCCTGGTATTAAAATGTTGTCAAATTCCTTAGACCATATTTGTAACCTAAGCTAAAAGTTTTATTTTACCTAGCTTTTAGTAATTAGATCCTTAGACAGTCTTATCTTACCTAGCTTTTAGTAATTAGATTCTAAATGAACTATAATATCTGAGCAACTTTGAGTATAGTAGGGATTATAGCCTATTAATATTTATTTCCATCAACCAATTCTTAAATAAGTTAAGATTAAGATATTTTTTTATGATATAAATTTTTATAATGCCTGAAATTACTTAATGTTCATTACCACTACTATATTATCGTCTTAAAAGTAGATTTTTTTTTGCAGTGTTTTTTATTGATAACTCTATTATCAAAAATAAAATATCCTCCCTGAAATTGAATGATGTCTTGTTTTACATGATATTTTATAATATTAATGTGTTGTTAAAGCTCTGTGTTAGAAGCTCCAATGAACACATTTGTAAATTCAGGAAATTATATTATAGCTGACATTTTCTAGGTCATTAGATAAATTTAGTTAAAGTACAGTTGTAAAATTTATCAAAAAAAATTTCTACATTTTATTTAGTATAGAGGTAGGGAAGTATTTTAAGTATGGTTAAAAGTCAATATAACAATAATTAATATCAACTTAGATTAAATCATCAAAAAATTGATTTGGCTTGTATTAATTGCTTAATAAATTAAGTTTTACCTAAGTATAACATTACTTGTCATTAACTTTTATTAGTACTGGAGTTTAGACTCTATTTAGAATTTAAAATCCAGTTATTATAAAAATTGAGTAAATCTTAGTAAATATGTATCAATTAAAGCTTATGTTTTTCATATAAATTATATAGAGGAACTTAATTATCTATTAAATTGGGATTTTTTGAGGAATTAATTTAATACTTCGTGAGCAATATTTTTGAATTATTAGGGTATATATATACTTACTTCCTAAGTCATATAAAGTTAACTATAACCTCTTATTTTTCGAGTATTTTCTACTAAGCTTTGAGCGAATTTATCAAAACGTTCTGATAATTTTTCATCTAATATTTTACCGTCATTAGAAAAAGCATTCCTAGCTTGACCAATAGCTATTTGTTCTGGAATTACCCAAGCATGGACCCATCGCAGAATTAGCCGTAAATGATTGAGGGCATTGGCATTTGATTGACCTCCTAAAACACTAATAAAACCTGCTACCTTTCCATCTAAATGTTCAAAACTCATTAAGTCAAGGGCATTTTTCATCAAACCACTGACACTGCCATGATATTCTGGAGTGACTAAAATCAGACCATCAGCTTGCTTGACTATTTGCTGCATTTTGTCAACATCTGGATATTCTGGATACTCATTCCCACCATTACAAAAGGGAAGTTTAAGAGTCCCCAAATCCAATATTTCTACCTCAGCACCGATGGCTTCTACTCTTTCGGCTACTATTTTTAAAGCTTGCAGGCTTAAGGAACTAGATCTTAGACTACCACCAATTCCTACAATTTTTACCATTGCATTTAAACTAAAAGATGTTTTCTTAACCACAAATAGATTGTCCTGATTTGAGGTAATTACACTATAAGTATTATAATATTAACAATACTCCAACACTGGAGAATCGACAAATTTTAGTGACCGTAAATTGCCCCATCATTCTTGACTCTTGATTTACCTTAACCCGTCTATCATTAACTTACGATACTTTGAAAAAGGGCTGCCCTGAAGGTGGGTGCTAGGATGGAATAGAATTTATGTGTTTAAAGCAATTGTGATCGGGACATACAATTGATTTTTTCTAGCCTGAGACAAAACCCTCACTTGCTTGAGTATAAATCTATTAGATAGAGGGGAGGGAACTTAACCTAATTTTGGAGAAAGGTGAATAAGGTCAATGATGACATGTCCTATTCTCGATACAGAAATAATTTTAATTGACAATTTTTTTGAATCAAGGAAACCTTAACCCTGGAAAAATAAAATTACCATTAGCATCAGACAAAGGTCTCAAAGTTGTCTGGTAGATTTATTTTCTCCAGAACAGGGAAGGGATTGAAAAATATAGTTGGAGTGGATGTATCTTAACGGCGAGTGGTAAGTACAAGATTCTAGTGCGGAATTTATTGCTTCGTGAAACCTACTCTCAAGCTAAAATAAGAAAACAAGTAAACAAACGTTAATTCTGAAATACGTTATTTATATATAATATACCCAAAACCCAAGATAAAAGGCCACAATTAATTATGAAAAATTTTGGGCAACAAATTAAAACTGATGAGCTAAAGGGAATTAATCACCATAACTGGTCATTATGCCAAGCTCAATCCAATACTCAAAAGGCTAAAATTCTTTTTGGTAGAATTCCTGGTGGAAAATTAACCAGAAAATTAGGGTGGAAAATTTTGGCTACTGGGATAATTGCTCAAGCAGTATTATTAGTAAGTCCAGCTTTTGCTAACAGTACGCAAAAAAATCTTAGCTATAGTCAGCTATTAGACAAAATTCAAGCTGGAGAAGTAACAGAAATAGATTACTATCCCTCTCGTGGAATTGCTAAGGTTAGCTTGAAAGGGCAAAGGAGCAGGGAGGGAATGTATATAGTTCAGATGTTTGAGCATGTCCCAGAACTACTTGATCAGGTTCGTGCTCAAAAAATTGACTTTGAATTAAAGCGCTCTCCTGACAATAGCGTTGCTATGGGGATCATATTTAATATTCTTATCGTTTTTGTGGTCATTGTTGTACTATTGGCAATTTTGCGTCGTTCTAGTCAGTCTCAGGGAAATGCGTTGAACTTTGGTAAGTCTAGGGCACGTTTTCAGATGGAGGCTAAAACAGGGGTATTATTTGAAGATGTAGCAGGTATTGAGGAAGCAAAGGAGGAACTTCAGGAAGTTGTCAGTTTCTTGAAAAAGCCAGAGAAGTTTACAGCTATTGGGGCTAAAATTCCTAAAGGTGTATTGTTGGTAGGGCCACCAGGGACTGGTAAGACTCTATTGGCAAAGGCGATCGCAGGTGAAGCAGGGGTTCCTTTTTTTAGTATTTCTGGTTCAGAATTTGTGGAAATGTTTGTGGGTGTGGGAGCTTCTCGTGTACGAGATTTGTTTAAAAAAGCTAAGGAAAATGCTCCTTGCATTATATTTATAGATGAAATAGATGCGGTAGGTAGACAAAGAGGTGCTGGTATTGGTGGGGGTAATGATGAACGAGAGCAAACTCTTAACCAACTACTAACTGAAATGGATGGTTTTGAGGGTAATAGTGGAATTATCATTATTGCTGCGACTAACCGACCTGATGTTTTGGATGTTGCTTTATTACGTCCAGGTAGGTTTGATAGACAGGTGACTGTAGATTTGCCTGCTTATAAAGGGCGTTTGGGCATTTTGGAAGTTCATGCTCGCAATAAGAAGTTAACTCCAGAGATATCCCTAGAGGCGATCGCTAGAAAGACACCTGGTTTTTCGGGAGCAGACTTAGCTAATATGTTGAATGAGGCTGCTATTCTAACTGCTAGACGACGTAAAGAAGGAATTACACCTAATGAAATTGATGATGCTATTGACCGAGTGACTATTGGTTTGAGTCTCACCCCATTATTGGATGGTAAGAAAAAACGGTTAATTGCTTATCATGAATTAGGTCACGCTTTGTTGATGACTCTACTGAAAAATTCTGACCTTCTTAATAAGGTGACTATTATTCCTCGTTCTGGTGGAGTTGGTGGTTTTGCTCAACCAATTATGGATGAAGGAATGATTGATAGTGGAATGTATACCCGTGGTTGGTTAATAGACAGGATTACAATTTCTCTAGGAGGACGTGCTGCTGAGGAGGAGATTTTTGGTTTAGCGGAAGTTACGGTGGGAGCGGCCAATGATATTCGGAGTGTGGCCAGTTTAGCTCGTGAGATGGTAACTCGCTATGGAATGTCTGACTTAGGGCCTTTGGCTTTGGAAAATCCAAATGGGGAAGTTTTTTTGGGCCGAGGTTGGCAGTCCCAGCAGCCAGAATATTCTGAGGAAGTTGCTATTAAAATTGACCATCAAATACGAACAATGGTTTTTCATTGTTATGAAAAAGCTCGAAAAATTATCAGAGAAAATCGTGTTTTGATGGATAGGTTAGTAGATTTATTAATAGAAAAAGAGACTATTGAGGGTGATGAATTTCGCAGAATAGTTTCAGAATATACGGAGTTACCGAAAAAACAAAAGTCTCTTATTAATTTGGAAAAGAAAATTTGAGGTTTAAGTTAGTTTTTTTGTCTGAACTTCAATATAATTTTTAATTATAAATTTTATTCTCGTTTTTATTAAGGGCAAGGGAGAAGAAGATTTATAACTTGTAATCTAATCATACCTAAAATCAATTTAACTCGACCTAGGGTAAGTCCCGCGCTTTCGGAAAGAGAGCGTCGGGATAAAAATTAGACTTTATTTGTATGGTTCGTCCTGCCGCATCTATCATAGCTATTGACAATATTCTATTTAGGTTTCTATATCATCGTGTAGGTAAGCATTTAGGCACCAAAAACTTAGTTATAGCTTGCGTGTGAGTTGTACTTAGCACTATATCTATGTTCTAAGCTTGATAACTGTTTAGTTTGTTGAGTATACATTTCTCGCAAAATCAAAGCAGGGTCTACCCAACGTCCTCCATATTTCAAACCCCAATGAAGATGGGGGCCACTGGTTCTACCAGTCATTCCGACTCTAGCTATTCGACTCCCAGCAGGCAAAACTTGACCTTGAGGTAGCATAATTCCACCACCACGATCTATTAGATAGCGATGTCCATTGTGAGTTTCTACTTTTCCTTGAACGTGACAGTAAACGTGTTCCCAAGAACCTGACTTAATTATAATACCAGTACCGCAACGACGATCTTCCCAAACTTCCATCACTGTGCCGGTCCACCAACTTCGGATATAGCTTCCTTGGGGAGCTGCTAAGTCTAACCCATAATGAAAACCTCTACCACGAGGACCAAAAGCTGATGTGTATCCTTGAAAGTTTTCTACGGGGAAAGAGGCATTTTGCCAGTTTTTAATGTATGATATTTGTTGATTGGTAGTTTTGACTCCTTGTGCTTTGACTAATTCTTGTTTAATTCCTAAGGTGGCTATACCAAGTGCCATAAATCCTAATAGTAATATTTTTTTTTGTTTTTGGGGGTGACGTAAACCCTGTTTTAAGGCTATAGGGAATTTATATAAGAGTTTTTTTCCAGGAACTAACATATTTCCTTACTTTTAAATAATTGATGGGAATAGATGATTTGATCTAAGCATTCAGTTTATACTTATAAGCTATAAGGTATTAACTGACTATTAGCACTCATTTATCTCTTAAGTTTTAGTTGGTTTGGTGGTTTGGTGTGGTTAAGTTTGATGGTAGACAGCAAAGAGCGAAAATTATTGAAGCAAAAAGTTATAATCGAAAAAAATATGGTAAAAATTAATGGATTTGGTAGTAATATTTTATTAATTTGTTAATTTTTAAACCTGACACCTGAAACCTGATAAATGAACCATTAATCAATAACTAATTCTAGTTTTGCGAGGGCATTGGTTATTAAATCATTATTTGGAAACAAGTAATTAGTTATCCATAGGATAATTATGAAAAAAGTTATGAATTAAATTAGTTATCAGCTAATTTAGCTAACTTGAGTTGTTACTTGAAGGTTGTTTAAAAACGATTAGCATAGTGTTAAGCCTAGGAAAAGCTGAATAGGATATAGCTCAATATTTAATCTTTGATAATTTATCAAAGATTATAGCATTATTTTTGGTATTTGATATTATACTAAGTTGTTTGTCAAAAAAAATTTACTTCTGGATAGTTCATCTGGATCAGAGGAGTTGAATAAGAATGCCTCTAATTTATTTAAGAGAGTTATCTCTGAGATTATTCCCCCCTTTTTTTAAGGTTTACTCTAACTTTGGTTCCCCTTTTTTACTAGATGACTTTGGATTAAGTTTCTGTACCATTTATTAAGTATTTCATGAAAGTTAATCTCCCATTATGGGCAAGGCTAAACTCCTCAATAACCTTTGCCTTATTAATATTTTAATTAACATAAAATTTGACAAAAATAGTTAAGTATTATGTATTAAGATTTTATAGGTTCAAAATTCTCACAATCTCAGTAATTTCAGGAAATTATTTCACATTTAAGCTATATTTGAGTAGTAAAACTTGATTCTATAAGATAGGTATGCTTAAGTATAATATTTTTTTGTGTGATAATTACTAATCTTAGATAACGAAAAAAAAGTCGCATTGGTGTTTGAATTGTAAATTCATTTTTTTTTCTGGAAAGGAAATACACTTGATTTTTATTTTGTGCTGTTTAACAATAATTTGATAATTAATTTACCATCCTAAATATGTATACTTTTCAAATGTTTTAGTAGTAAAAAAAGTCAGATGTTTAACAACACTTTTTCTTTTAAATACTTATAAATACTTATATTTTTATTATAAATATAAATTTTCATCTAATGGTTTTCTAGTTATTATGTTATGATAAAATTTTTTGGTTGTTGTTCTATATATTTATAAATAAATTATATAATGATATTTATTGAGAATATTTAACGAAGAATATACTTATAATAATTGATATAATTTACGATGATTATAGAGAATATTTATGTGCATAATTTTTGGATTTCCTGATTCTAAATACCTTTCTTTATGTAGAATTTACTAAAAGTTCTATACTTTTCTAAAATTTGCTATAATCCAAGGATTTAATATTCTGTTAAATAAAATAATTTGAGATTCTAAAAAATGATACTAGAAGAAATTTTGCCTTTTAGATTGGCCATAGATGCTACAGCGATCGCAGGTTCATCTTTATGGTCTTTGGCCTTATATTGGGGTTTTTCCCCTGTTAGTGACTGGGTGACGTTACAACTTAACCGCTGGTTTAATTTTGCGGAAAGATCGTTGTATATGTCTGATGAAGAATTTGAAAGAACCCGCAAAGCTAGAGAATCTCAAAATGCTTTTTATGCTTCTATTTTTAGTATTGTGCCTTTTTTAATTGTAGGAAGTTTATGTAATTGGGGGGTAGAATTTGGTTTGGGTAAAAGCTGGTCAATTAGTATTGGGATAATTACTTGCTTAACTTGTGGTATTTATGAATTAGGAAGACGAGATAGTCAATCTTCTTAAACAGCATTTCTAATTAAATTATGAGAGAATAAAGGATAAGAAGCAGGAAAGATGGGTCAGGGGATAGGTAACAAGTTAAATATATTTAATTTTTTAATTTTGTAGTTTTACCTAATAACTTGGGCAATTGCTGTCGTTGAATTATTAAGCTTTATATATTTATGAAGATAGACTAAAAGTTTTCTTTTCTGAATGAGATAAAAACGGCGATCGCTATGCCAGAAAAACTACGTCACCAAGTAATAGCTGAAGAAAACATTTGGGGCTATTAAATATTTGGCTGGTGTTGATGTTGGTGACAGTGATAATTATAGGATTTATTAAGGGGTAGTAGCAATTTTAAGTTTCGTGGAACTGGAGCTAAAATAACAGGCGATCGCTCAACTTCTTACTTCTTTTCTTTATATCCCTAGATTTATTATTTTTTAGATAAACATATACTATTTTAGATACTTGAAAAAAATATAATCTTATTCATTATAATGTTCTACATTTGCTGCTTTATGACGGTAAATTTTGATTGATTTTTGTCGATTTGGTGTGGATTTTTATTTAGAATTTTTAGTTAATATTCTTAATGTTAGTGTGACTAAATCTCAAGATAATATCTATTATTTAACCAGTCTTAAAAATACTATCAAATCAAAAGTTGTTCAATCCTTGAATATTTAAAAGTCTATTGTGGAAGTCAAATATGCTCTTGTTCATGAATGGTTAACTCCTAAAGCAACTGGAGGTTCGGAATTAGTTGTTAAGGAAATTCTCAAGCATATTAATGCAGATGTATATGCTTTAATTGATTTTGAGTCGAGGAACCCAGAAAGTTATTTTTATCAACGTCAAATAGGTAAAACATTTTTACAATATTTGCCTTTGGCTCGTAACGGAGTACAAAAATATTTACCTTTATTGCCAATAGCAATTGAACAATTTGACTTAGGAGAATATGATGTAATTCTCTCTTCTTCCCATGCAGTTGCTAAAGGTGTTTTAACTACACCTTATCAACTACATATTTGTTATTGTCATACTCCTATGCGTTATGCTTGGGATTTAACTTTTGATTATCTCAATAGTAGTAAGCTTGGTAAGGGTATTCCTGGAATTTTTACTCGATATCTTTTACATAGACTGCGAGAATGGGATATCATTTCTGCTAACCGAGTAGATTATTTTATTGCTAATTCTCAACATACTGCTCGTAGAATTTGGCGTTGTTATCGACGTAAAGCTGAGGTTATTTATCCGCCAGTAGATGTGGAAAAGTTTCCTTTTAAATCTGATAAACAAGATTTTTATCTTACAGTTTGTAGGTTAGTAAGTTATAAAAAAATATCTTTAATTGTTAGAGCTTTTAATCAGTTAGGACGAGAATTAATAGTTATTGGTAGTGGTGGGGAATTAAATAAATTACGTGATCTTGCTAAGTCTAATGTTAAAATTATGGGTTGGCAACCTGAAGAAGTTGTTGCTAAATATATGTCAGAAGCTAAGGGTTTTATTTATGCTGCTTGTGAAGATTTTGGTATGGCTTTAGTGGAGGCACAAGCTTGTGGAACTCCTGTTATTGCTTATGGTGTTGGTGGAGCGAATGAAACGGTTTTAGATATGAGAAAATATCCTAGTTCGGCAACTGGTTTATTATTTTCTGAACAAACAGAAAAAGCATTAATAGAAGCGGTGGAATTTTTTGAAAGTTCTCGGGAGTATTTTCAGCCAGAAATTATTAGAAAGCAGGCTGATAATTTTTCTCAAACAGTGTTTAAAAAGCATTATTTAAGTTTTGTGGAAAAGTGTTATGTGGAGGAAGGTAGTGGTAAACGCGTAACGGTTAAATAGATGGGAAGCTGACAATTTCTGATTTCTCCTGTTTTGATGGTCGGAGAATAAGAACAGGAGTCAAAGCTATTTTTTAATAATTCTAATTATTTGAAATAAGCAATAAAATGATTGGGGTTACTAGAGAATAAATTTGATAATAATTGACTGTAAGAACTGTTTCTGAGGGAAACCCAACAAAGCTTTGTTTTTGCTGGGTAATCTTACTATGTCCATTAGACCCAACCTATAAGTTATAAATCTATTAGTTTACTACAAGAACTGAAGTTTTTGTCTATAGAAGTAGATGATCTGTTGATCAGTTATGAAGAGATTTTTGAACAACCTGTCAGGCAGATCAGGACTTACCCAGAAATACCATGTTAGGGACTAATGTTATTTGCCCTTGAACTTTGTGCTTGAATGCTCCCTGATGTTATTTGCCCTCTAATGCTCCCTAATGTTATTTGCCCTTGAACTTTGTGCTTGAATGCTCCCTGATGTTATTTGCCTTTGAATACCCTGAATGGTCTTTGCCCTTGAACTTTGTGCTTGAATGCTACCTGATGTTATTTGCCTTTGAATACCCTGAATGGTCTTTGTCCTTGAACTTTGTGCTTGAATGCTACCTAATGTTATTTGGCCTTGAATACCCTGAATGGTATTTGCCCTTGAATGCCCCTGAATGGTCTTTGCCTTTGAACTTTGCCCCTGAATATTATTTGCTCCCTAGTAGCATTTGCCTTTGAATGCCCCTGAATGGTCTTTGCCTTTGAACTTTGCCCCTGAATATTATTTGCTCCCTAGTAGCATTTGCCTTTGAATGCCCCTGAATGGTCTTTGCCCTAAATGGCCTTTACACCTGAATAGTCTTTGCCCTGAATGGCTTTTACACCCTAGTAGCTTTTGCTCCCTAATGGCCTTTACCCCCTAGTGGTGTTTACCCTCCTAAACATACCGTATTTTGTTCTAATTTGTGTAAGTTCTGTAAAATTTTATTCAAATGAGGGAAATCTTAATAAATTTGTTAATTTTTGATGAAATAGATGACACAGATAAAGCTATTTGATATTACTATAGGTTTGATAATTTTTGATTATCAATTTATTTACTGAGCTTTCAAAAAGCATACAGAGCTTACTGATCGCTATGGAAAAGTTCAAGGTGATTTCGCTGTGAATGAGGATAAGTTACATTATTTATTTGTGACTTTTGGTTCGGAAAATAGGTGGAGGTTCTATGGTTGTATCGTACATTGAAAAATTGTTGGCGATCAAATCTGGATTCACGCAGATGGATGAGAATATGGTGTTGCTGATAATTTGGTCAATGTAGGGATTCCCAAAAGTCAATTTTTTCTGGGTTTTTATCTGCAAGAAGTTGCTATGCACACAGAATTTGCAGTGTAGTGAATTAATTTGATCATCTATTCCCTATTCCCCTACTTCTCCACTCCTCTACTCTCATATTCCTAAAATACGGCTTACTTCTGCTTCTAGTTTACGAACTGTTTTTTCCTGCTCTTTCTTCCGCTCAAGCTTCTTATAGCTAGCTTTGGCATATTCCAAATACTTCAGTGCATCATCCTTATATCTTATAATTGCATTGGTGATAGCTAATCCCCCCTGGATATTTGCTAAACCTTCCAAATCTGCTTCAGGTTTGGTTAGCTTCAGAGCTTTTAGGTAGTATAGGCGTGCTAATCTATTTAATCCAATTTTTTGATGAATTTCTCCTAAGAGTTGATAGATGGCTGTAGATTTAATACCATCTTGAATTGCAGTTTCCAGCGGTTTGATGGCTTCGTTATACAGTTCTTTACTTTGATACAAGCGGGCGATAGCGAGTGCTTGAGCTTCCCGACTCAGTTGCTTCTGCTTGATTTCTTCAACTGCACCCAATGTCTCTTTGACTTCTTTCTCTGAAAGAATAGTAAATCCAGGAGTTCCCTCAAATGTTGAAGTTTTATTTTTATCCGTTACCACATTGAACCAGTAACGAACTCCCCGTTTCAAGGGTGGCTTCGCTGTATAAACTAGCTGGTTTTCCCTTGTTTCCTGATTCAAATTCACACCTGGACCTACCAGCTCCACGCGATAATTTTTAGCTCCCTCAACCTGGTTCCATCGCAAAGTTAAGGACTGAGTAGGCAACAATTTTGTATTCCTGGGACTGAGAATATAGGGAATTTTGGGATCGTTGATAGCCCGGCTATCTGCAGTAACCTTACCTAGCTCCCTCAGTTTGGGGTTACTCACAGGGGGACACCCTTCACTAACAATAGATTCTCTGCCATCGGGAACTTTCCATTCCGTCAAATTCTGACACAGTACTTCAGCTTGGGCTCCCTTGGGGAGGAGTAAGCGGTCTTCATTTCTCAGGGGAGTTCCTATTATTATTGGCTGATATTTTTGCCAATGGGGACGTTTGAGTTTGACCTGCCCTGGTGGACTCAGAATCATCAGAAAGTTAACACCGGGGATAACAGGACTTACGGGTCTGGCTAAGATACCTACTAAAGTTACCCCGCTTAATAATGGAATTAGAGATTTAAATTGTCCTCGTCGCATGATTTTCCTGCCTCCTTTAATTTTTTATGGGCTGAACTGAGCCATTTACTTTCATCTGGGTTGAATACGGAACCTAACTGACAGCATTTCTGCCATTGTTCCACTGCTTCTGCCTGCTTTTCTGGCTGTCCTTGAAATAATTGTGCCAGCAAACAATGGGCTGAACCTCGAGCTTTAATTTTTTCAATACCCTCTGAAGAATTTCCGATCTGAATTGCAGTTTTGAGAAATTTCTCAGCTAGTTGGGTTTGTTCCTGCTTTGAGAAAGCCCATCCTAAATTTTTGTACAAGGTGTATGTGATTGCAATTGAGGGATTATCTTGATTAGCAAAATTATTGAACCCTTTTAATAGCAGGGGAATAGCTAGGTCAGGTTTATTATCTATTATATGAAGACGAGCCTGATTATTTTGGGCTTTGATGAATTTTCCTTTGACAGCAAATTGATACTGAGTTTTGGCTTTGTCGAATTCCTGTAAGTCTTCGTACAGTACTGCTAAATTATAATGGGCTTCAAAATTATCAGGATCAAGTGCTAATGCCTGTTGATAGATTGATTCGGCTCCGGCAAATTGACCTTGTTGATACTTTTCAAATCCTTTTTTGTTGTACATATCAGAAAAAGCCGGGAAATTCGCTCGCAAGGCAACTAGAAGCACAAAGAGCATTGCTGTTGAGCCAAATCTCGCTTCTTCATGAAAGTGTTGAGGAATTCCCAGTCGTTTTAGTAAGCGATTAAATCCTTCTTGCCCTGTCTTAGTCAGTTCACTTCTGGCTTGCAATAGGGTAATTAGGCTAGGGAAGGCAACTGCAATTGTTCCTGGGAGTCCTGTTCCAGCTCCAATAAACCGAGGCACAATATCTATGAGTAATCCTAAGTTAGCTGTCCAACCGGCAACGGTGAAGCCGCGCCACAACCAATCCCAACGATCCCAAAAATGGGGTGGAGCTTCTGTTTCTAATCTCCACCACCAAGCTTTTTCGGGGGGAGAAAAGCTACTACGATATTGGGAGAGGTTGACTCCTTTGGTTTGAGTAATTCGATGGGCTTGTGCTCTCAACAAATTGTCTAATTTAAGTAGTTTCTGTTGAGTGTTGGTGGAAATAGGGGTGGACTGATTCCAAACTGCTTGGACAACATCTCTAGCATTTAATACTGCTAATATTTGTTCTGGTTTGGGGGGTTCAGCAGCCTCAAGTTCTCGGAGAACTTTTTCATAGCTACTGAGGGTGGTTTCCAAACCAGAACCAATAATTTTGAGTTGTGATGAATCCATAGAAACATTGGCTTCTGTTTAAGTTATTTTATTATATCAGGATTTAGGCAAAACCGCCATATCTAGTAGGGGTAAACGGGATTTTCCCTTACTGGATGTAATGCCGGTGGGTAAGTCCTGTTTAGTGTTTTTTTTACCACAAGTTATTATTGCTGTCAAGTATCAAAACAATACCTAACCTAGAGTGATACAGATACATCAAGCCCGGCAGTTCCGGGTAAAAGTTGGGAAAACAGTTCATGGCAATGTGACGGCACCTAAAAATCTAGGTTGGGTAGAAGGGCAGTGAAACCCAACAAAGCCTTGTTATGGTGGTTGGGCTACTCTTAGGAGGTTTTGCTACGTTTACCAGACCTAACCTACAGTTATTGCACTATTTTAAAGGATACCAAGTTGGTTCTATCATATTTTTAATAAGTGAAATGCTCTTAAGGGAAAAAATACTATGGATTTTGTTAGTCCCAAGGTTGATTATGCTTTTAAAAAAATCTTTGGTTCTGAGGAAAGCAAGGAAATTTTAATCGGTTTCCTAAATGGGATAATTTATGATGGAAAAAAACTATTAAGTTTTTAAGGATTATTAATCTATTTAAGCCTGGTCAAGTAATTAGTTTAAAGGATACTTATTTAGATATAAAGGCTGTTTTATTTGATGGTTCGGTTGTGGTTATTCAAATGCTGGTAGCATTGATGATTGCTTTTAGTAAGGGAGTAATGTACGACTTAATCAAGGGTTATGGCAACCAGTGAAAAATAGAGGATGATTATCCCCTACTACGTCCGGTAATAGGGGTAACAATCACGGATTTTATCTTCTTTAAAGATAAAGATAAGGTAGATTTTATTAATCCATTTGTGTTTAAACATCAAAAGGAAAATTGGGAATATTCCGATACGGAATTGCGGCTAATTTTTGTGGAGTTACTGAAGTTTAAGAAAGGTTTGGCAGAGTTAAAAACTTTGGCAGATAAGTGGATTTTCTTTATCAAAGAAGCTCCTCGACTGGATGATATTCCAGAAAGTTTGGGAGTTGTTAAGGAGATAGAACTGGCTTTAAATATTGCTAATAAAATTAATATGGCACCAGAAGAGTTAGAAATAGTTGAGCGCAGAGCTATAGCATTGCAAGATGAAAGAGGACAAATAGCTTATGCGGAGCAAGAAGCAGAGGCTAGAGGAGAGGCTAGAGGAGAAATTCAAGGAGGTCTATCTGAAGCGATCGCTTTTGTTATGGGTTTGCTAAGAAAAAGATTTAAAGATCTTCCCACTGCAATAAATAACCAAATTGAATATTTGCCTGTTGAAGACCTAGAAAATTTAGGGGAATATTTGTTAGACTTTAACAGTTTAGAAGATTTGGAAACTTGGTTAAGTGCTCGAATTCCAAACCAGAATTAATTGTTTTGAGTTGTGATGAATTGATAGGAGCATCGGCTTGTTGTTAAAATAACTTTATTTATTAGGACTTATCCAAAATGTCTATATTGTGTATATTAGGAATAATCAAATTACTTTTTTTGACTTCCCTTCTTGGGGGAGAGAAAGAGGACCTTAAACTTTTGACTTTTGCTTTTTGACTTTTGGCTATGATGTTTACCAAAATTTTCACCAAAAATTACTTTGTCCAAACTTGGCTGACAGTTATTCTTGTTATTAACGGGCTAGGAGTATTGGTTATGCGGGCAGGAAGGGCAGATGATTTTGTTCCATCACAACAACTGTCAACATTAGAAGCAACTGGGGAACTGATAATTAATGGGTCTCTCAATGAAAAAGGTCAACAGGGAAATTATAAGCTAAATTGGCGACAGGCTTCAACTAAAGAAGATTCTCTAACTTTGGCCACAGAACTTAATGACAAAGCTATTGAACTATATAAACAAGGTAAATATGATGAAGCAGTTCCTTTATTAGAGCAGTCTTTGAAAATTAGGCTGCAGATGTTGGGTGCTGAACATCCTGATGTTGCCACCAGCCTCAACAATTTGGCAGGACTTTACAGAGTTCAAGGAAGGTATACAGAAGCGGAACC
>ENA-UENV01000014-UENV01000014.1-marine-metagenome-genome-assembly--contig:-NODE-14-length-63108-cov-185.268078_pt1 | contig 63108 bp, 54 predicted proteins | sample MGYA00237878_ERZ529328 | MGnify/ENA primary metagenome ERZ529328 (study PRJEB26372, sample SAMN05368348) | marine metagenome | biome: cultured habitat; feature: ocean water; material: water; isolation... | reverse complement strand
CTAGTTGACTTAAAATTATTCTACTCAATTTTTTTATCAATCTTAATTTAAACAACTATAACTCGAAAATAGACGAAAATAAAGCTCAATTTTCTAGTTAATTTAGAGTCTAAAAATTAGTTGAATCTAATTTTTATTTATAATTAAATACTTGTGTATTTGTGTCTCATTCTATATGAGTAAGTTTTGTTTTATTTAACCTATTTGGGATTGCTATATTTTCTGATAATAAGCATTTCAAAAAACAATGTCAGTATTATTTATCTGCCAAAAACTCAACTTTTGATTTTTCTCTGCTACTACTACGGCAGCTATATAATTGGGTTGAGGAATAAATTGATATAAATACCAATGAGATGCTGCCTCAATATCTCCATTAATACTAAAAAATTCTACTGGTTTTTCTGGGGTTAAACAAATTTCTACTTTTTCTAGATGACCTGCTAGTCCATCTCCTGTTGCTTTTAAATAAGCTTCTTTGCAAGTCCATATTTTAAAAAATGTTTCTTGTTGTTTTTGAGGAGGAAGTTGACTAATAAGCTTGTATTCTTGAAGAGAAAAAAAACGTTTTGCTAAATTTACAGCATCATTCATTGGGCGGATATATTCTAAGTCAATTCCTATTAAGTTAATTTTGGTAATGCCATATAAGGCTAAGTCTTGAGAGTGGGATAGGTTAAATAATATTGAAGTATTTTTTAAGTAGGGTTTGCCGCGATCGCTATAAGTAAATTGTAGTTTTTTTGGTTCAATGTTTAAGTAACGGCTGAGAATTGTTCTGAGTGTTCCTCTGGCAATTATAAAGCGATTTTTGTCTTTTTCAAAATAAAATTTGTTGGCTCTATTTTTTTCATCTGGCGATAATATTGTTGATAATTCCTCAATTTTATCAGATGATAATTTTAGGTTTGTACTCCATATATGAACGTTATTTTCTGATAGCTCGAATTTTTTTTCTGCCTGATCAAGTAACATTTATTTTTGGAATGTATTTTTTTTAGTTGAATAAAAAATCATGTATATAGACGAACGCCCCCTTATATCTAGACTACTACAACTGATTGCTAAATGCAACCCTCTTTTTTGATTCGGCACGGGGAGCTTCATAGAATGTTGAGGCAAATTCTGCATTGAGTGCAACTGCGAAAATACTTTTTACTTGTTCTGTCAAGTTTTCTGTGGCGACTATTTTTCTGGAGCTTAAGAAAATGGTATTTAGCTTTTTCTCAGTAATTTCTGGGTTTATGGTGAATTAGAAAAAAAAAGCGCTTAAATCTTAGCCAGATCGGGAATTCTAGAAAAAAATCTCACCGACAGCTTTAGCTGTATCAAACTATTAGAGTTACTTTTTTGGCGTTGAATAAAAAATCATACATATGTACAATAAGCCTCTACAACTAATAATACTACAAGTGATTGCTAAATGCAACCCTCTTTTTTTGATTCGGCACTGGGAGCTTCATAGAATGTTAAAGCAAATTCTGCATTGAGTGCAACTGCGAAAATAATTTTTACTTATTCTGTTAAGTTTTCTGCTGCGGCTATATCTTTTAGAGCTTAAGAAAATGATGGATAACTTTTTTTTCAGTGATTCAGCCTAGAGCCAAGATTTTTTTAAGTTGAACAATAAGTCATACAAATTGGCGAGAAAACCCTGATGTATTTTTACAATACTACAGGCGATCACCAAATGCAACCCCATTTTTCGGCGCAACTATTTTGTTGTGGTGCTTGATAAAATGTTAAAGATTTTGCTTTGAGAATAGTTGAGAGCAAAAAAATATCAGTAGTTAGCAAACCTTCTGCTTCCCTACCTACCTTCCTAGTTCTTGCTTATTCCGGCACTGCCTTCATTCTTCAAAAATCTACTCCAGGTTTTAATTCCACTCCATGATTAGCATAATGCTTATGGCAAAAGACTTCTGAATGAACACTAGCTAAATCAAAATAATCAGGCGGGTTAAGACAACGACCAGTAATAATGACCTCTGTATCTTTTGGTTTGCGTAATAAAGCTTCAACTATTGGCTTGACAGGCAATAACTCTAAATCTACAGTAGGATTAAGCTCATCTAAAATAATAGTCTTATACAAACCAGATGCAATAGCAGCCCTAGCTATTTCCCAACCTCTTTCTGCTTCAACAAAATCTATTTCTTTTTGTTGCCCACGCCAAACAATGGCATCTCCACCACAACGTTGATGATCTACTAAATTCGGATAACTTTGGCGCAAAGCAGCGATCGCTGCATCTTCTGTATAACCAATACCTCCTTTAAGCCATTGTATAATTAAGACCCTATGAGACTGGTCTTGACTAATACCCCGACCTATTGCCTGTAATGCTTTTCCCAAAGCACTAGTAGATTTGCCCTTACCAGCACCAGTATAAATCTCAATCCCAGTTATACCATGACTTTGAGCAGTGGAATTTTGATGGGGTTTCATTTCTGAATGTAAGTCAGCTATGTCCAACAAACCTTGAGGAGCTGCACGACCTGTAGCGATAATTTCTAATTGTTCTGGTTTGTTCTTGATAGTATTAATTACTTCATCCACTGGTAATAAACCTAAGTCCAAAACAGGGTTTAATTCATCTAATACGACCACTGAGTAGAGGTCAGAAGCGATCGCTCCTTTAACCACATCCCAACCACGTTGTGCTTCTTGATGGTCAAATTGAGTGATTTGTTCAGGCCCAAAGTACTCAGAACGACCTGTGCGTACTTGGTCTATCAGATGAGGAAAGCCTTTTTGTAGTGCTTCTATCGCAGCATCTTCATCATAGGAGCGGTCAGGACCTTTGAGAAATCTCAGTAATAATACTCTAGTAGGAGAGTCAGAATGTATGCCAAGGCCAATAGAACGTAAAACTACTCCCAAAGCTGCCTGAGATTTACCTTTACTTGCTCCATCGTAAACATGAATTTGCCCCACAATTCTTTCTGACATGAGTTGTGCAGTGCGTATACCAATGCCGTTTCTTCTCATAAGGGTTATTTGAGGTTTGTGATTTTTGATTTTGGTTATCTAGTTAATATAGCGCTTCTCAATGGGAATGAGCTAGAAAGGAAGGAGGATGAATGAATGAAAAATGAGTAAACTTTGAAAAAAGGGAAAAATTATTAAGATGTACCTTGTAGCATCTGACTAGATAGTTTTTACTTAATTCTAACATTTTTATTTAACAATGGCCTTAATAATTTTTACTCATATCTTATTATAAATGTTTTATAAAGTTAAAGATTCACCTGTAGAAGTAATCTATCATGGCTTGAAAGCTAAGATTTAAAGTTATATGCAGTCTGACTTGAAGAAATTGGTATTAAACTTTTTATCAGCAGTTATGCAAAATTAATTAAACACTTATACATATAAATATAGCGGTGTAAAAATTAATCAAGTACAGTCATATAATGTTCTAAAAGTACTCTGAATGCGGCTGCTCATGAACTTTACTCATGATTATCTACCTCAGCACATGGTCAACATTTATAAACAGGGAGATACTTGCTTGTGCTGATTACCTACATATGTAAAAATCACAGGGAAGCAATAATGGTAATTAAATTTGCCTAGACAAAATTTAAGTTTAACTTCATGGATAAATAGTATCATCAGTATAATAATTATTATATCTAATATGAAATACCCCACTATGTTTGCTACCAAAAATTGATAAAAACATACAGAGGATGGGGAAATTGTTTGCTCATCAGTAAAATTATTATAAATAATGTTTAAAAATAGATAATTATATGGACATATATAACAGATGAGCAAGCAAATAATTTACAGGGTAAATGGTGAAAATATTTTATTGCAGGGCATCATACTCTCAATTAAAGTAACTCATAGGTAACACCAAGCCTCTGTATCTGTAATAAACATTTAGCCTTGGAAAGAATAAAGCATAAATTAATTTATATAATTTAATTTATAATTTTCAATTCTTCTGAAGACTAGTTCCTCCTGAAATGTGAGAATAAGTTAATAACTGATAGCTAAACTACTATCTGTTCTTTTTTATTACTTAATGCTAATTTCTGAAATATTAGATTTACTAAATAGGTGGTAACAAGAATTATTAACTATATTCAATTTTGTCAAGTAACTTCTAGCTTAAGACGAAAATTGATTTAAAATAAAACTGACATTTTGTTACATAGCTGCAAATTTAAACACTTACTTAATTCAAGTAAATTTTAGTTCCTTGATCTAGGAAAATTAACTATGAGCTTAACTATTTTGCCTTTAAGGGCAATTCTTTCTGAATCTTTAATATTATTAGTAGCAATTGCCATTGAATCATGGTTTTTTCAACTAAAACTTAATTTTACACCAAAAGCTAGTGTTGAATATGCAACTGTAATGAATTTAATTTCTAGTTGTATAAAATGGGTTTTATTTTTTTCTGCTGTAAGTATGCTAACAAATACCTTAGAACAAAAAATAGTGGCTTATATTTTATTTGGTAAGATTGGTCCTATTTATCCTATATTTATACTTTTTATATTTTTGTTTTTTTTAATTTCTCTAATTATCAAGTTAGTCAGCTTTAATTTGTGTGATTCATTATGGGGTGCTGGTATGAAAATATCTCAAGCTTGGAGAAAGTTAAGAACACCAAATTCTATTGTAATTATAGTAGCTCACATTTGTAGCTATTTAGTAATATGTTTAATTTTACTTTTACAGAGGTATGAACTAACATGAAAGAAATTTGGAAAAGTATGACTGGTTTGTTTGGGGGCATTTTTGGTTTTCTGAAGGATGCACTAAATTTAATTTTACCACCTAAGTTTTGGCACTGGCAGACATTTTCTGTATTGACGATAATTTTATGGTTACTGTCAATGATTATTAGCGAAGTTGATAGTGACAAGCAAGAAGAAATTAATTTTATTTCTAGTTTAAGTTGGCTATCTTTAACGATTGCTGTGGGATGGCGTACTAATCAAAAACCATTTGTTTTTGGTGAATTAAGTTTGTCTCCTTGGATGACTGGAGGATTAATTTGCTTTCTTTTATCTGAAAATTTGGCAACTAATATTCAGCATATTGCTATTGTTATTTGGCCAATAATTTCTATATGTATAGCAGGGGTAATTTTAGTATTAACTTCTTCTGAAGCAGAAAAAACAGCTAAGTTTTCTCAATTATTAAAGCCAAATTTTGTAATTTTAATTTTGGTAAACTTTTTGCTTAGTTGTTGGTTAGGATTACATTTTATGATTCAGATGATGGTGGAACAATACCCAACAATGGGAGAAAAAAATTTAAGTAAAAGTACTTTTGTTTATAGATTAAAAAACCCTTCAATAAATGATTATCGAGGTGCAAAAATTTTGAACTTAATGGAGCAAAAGTTAAAAAATGATTTGGGTAGTCAAAAGTTGGGGTTATCAGTACCTAAGATGAAGTTGAGATTGGAAAATATTAAAGATGAAGTGACTAAGGAAATATCTGTAGTTAAAGAAGATGATTTATGGAAGTTACAAACACCAATAGTTGCTAACCAGTCTGGATATCAGTTGGAGTTACAATTATTTTGGATAGGACCTACAGTAAAAGATGAAAGTTATTATCTGAGTAAAAGTTGTAAAATAGGGGAAAAAGTTACTCAAAGAAATTCTGGTTCTACAACACAAAATGAGGCTGTACCAATTAGGGTTGGTAATGTTGAATGTGGTGTTGTAGAGAAAAAAAATGTTACATTAGAAAGCCAACAAGAAAATATGAAAAAGATTTAAATCTGAATGAAAAAAAAATGAAGTGAGAGGTGAGAAAATATTCTATGAATATGGGGAGAATTGTTAAAATTGCGAAGAATGTATTTGGGGAAGCAATTCGCGATCGAATTCTTTATATAATCGGTTTATTTGCTTTATTAATGGTAGCTGCTGTGAGGTTAATTCCAGAATTATCTGTAGGTACAGATGATAAAATAATTTTAGACTTTGGGTTGGCAGCTATTAGTATTTTAGGTTTAATTGTGACAGTTTTTATTGGCACAAATTTAGTAAATAAGGAAATTGAAAAACGTACTGTTTATATTTTGGTTGCTAAACCTTTGAGTCGTTCAGAATTAATTGTTGGTAAACATATTGGTTTATCGGCAGTTTTAGCTGTTTTATTGATAGTTATGACTGTAATATATGGATTGATTCTTAGTTTAAGTGGAATTTCTTATCCTATAGGTAGCATTTTAGTAACTGTAATATTTATATTTATTCAGTTGTCATTACTTACGGCGGTGGCAATTTTATTTGGTGTATTTACCAGTTCTTTATTAGCAACATTATTTACATTTGGTATCTATTTGATGGGAAATTTAAGTAGAGATTTGGTGAAGTTGGGCGATTTAAGTGATAACCCTGGAATTAAAAAGTTAATGATGGGATTATATGTTATATTGCCAGATTTAAGCAGATTAAATTTGAAAAATGATGCAGTTTATGGTTTACTGCCAAGTATGGCTAATTTAGTTAGTAATTTTGGTTATGCTTTGCTCTATATAATATTGCTTTTATCAATTACTATTGCTATATTTGCTAGGCGAGAATTTTGATATAGTAATTCCATTTTTTTTAGGGATTAGGGATTAGAAGAGATGGTGGTTTAGTAAGACTTTTGAGAAAAAACTTTTCTAAATTTATCAAGAGTGGGAGGGTAGGGATGTTCCATATAATATCCGTAATTTTAGAACAACAATTAATCTGCTAATAGCTATTGATTATCAAAAAGTTATTAGGATTATATTTATCATAAATAAGGAGTATAATATTAACATGTAATAATTAATATAAATTGGTAAAGAGGATAGAGATAAACTAGAAAAAAAATTATTACTTAGTAATTTTAAAAATGCTATTTATTTGATAATAAAAAAGATAATGTTAACAAAAAAATTAGAAGAGCTGAAAAATATATTTGCTGAAATGGAGAAAGCTTTAATTGCTTACTCTGGTGGAATAGATAGCACTTTAGTGGCAAAAGTTGCTTATGATATTTTGGGAGATAAGGCTTTAGCTATCACTGCTGTTTCTCCTTCCTTATTACCTGAAGATTTGGAAGATGCTCGCATTCAAGCAGCAGTTATTGGTATTTCTCATGAAGAGGTAAAAACTAATGAAATGGAGAATAAAAATTATACTTCTAATCCCATAAACCGTTGCTATTTTTGCAAAAGTGAATTGCATGATACTCTCAAACCTTTGGCTTTAAAAAGAGGTTATTTTTATGTATTAGATGGAGTTAATGCTGACGATCTACGAGATTACCGTCCTGGCATTCAAGCAGCAAAAGAAAGAGGTGCAAGATCGCCTTTAGCAGAAGTAGGAATTAGTAAGTTTGAAGTTAGACAACTTGCGAAAGATTTAGATTTACCTTGGTGGGATAAACCTTCTCAACCTTGTTTAAGTTCCCGGTTTCCTTATGGAGAAGAAATTACTTTAGAAAAGTTACAAAGGGTGGGGCGCGGAGAAAGATATTTGCGAAATTTGGGATTAAAAAGTTTACGGGTACGTTCAGAAAAAGATACTGCTCGAATTGAAATTTTGCCAGAAAAAATTAAGGAATTCGTGTTGACAATAGATTTGCCTAAATTAGTAAAAAAGTTTCAAGAGTTTGGCTTTATTTATGTGACTTTAGATTTAGAAGGATATCGGAGTGGAAAGTTAAATCAGGTTTTGTCGCCGGAGGTATTGGGAGCAGGGTTGTTTCAAAGTATTAGAAGTTAACTAACTAATAGTCAGTTAAGCAAATGCTTACTTCATTGATGAAAAATATAAGAGCTGATGGCTAATAGCTGAAAGCTACAAAAAGGAAATAAAAAACTTGTCTCTATAATCAACTATTCTCCAATACCAAATATTATTTATATTTTTTTATTCTTCTTTATGAAAAGTAGCGATCGCTCTGATATAACTATGACAATTAAACTCAAAAAAAGTAATTCCTTGGGGTAGGAATATTAAGGAATATATTTTCAGATATATTCTATCTATTACCTGTTAATACTGACTTTTTAGATAACTGCATAATTAGCTTTTAATAACTGAGTTTGGTATTATTTATTGTAGTTTAATTTTCTGAATAATCCCGTAAAGTCTATAGTAAATGATATACTCTAATTAACCAGCAGAAATTATTTAATTAAACTATGTTTACTTTTATTCGTTCAAACCTTAATAACCTTAAAGCTTATACTCCTCATTCTGCTGGTAGTTCAGAAATACTTCTGGATAGATTAGATACGAATGAATGTCCTTATGATTTGCCAGATAATTTGAAACAAAAGTTAGCAGAAAATTATCAACAGTTAATTGAAACAAACCGTTATCCTGATGGGAGTCATTTAAAACTTAAGGAAGCAATAGCCAAATATGTCAATGAGGTAACTCCCTCAGCTAATATTTCTGCTAATAATATTTCTGTTGGTAACGGTTCAGATGAATTAATTCGCTCTCTATTAATTGTTACCTGTGTAGGTGGCGAGGGTTCTATTTTGACAGCAACTCCTACTTTCTCTATGTATTCTATTCTGGCTCAAACTTTAGGTATTCCTGTGGTAAATGTGGGGAGAAAAGAATCGAATTTTGAAATAGATATTACTGCTGCTGAAGATGCTATTAATCACACAAAAAATCCCTCTATTAAAGCGATATTTGTTGTTCATCCAAATTCTCCAACTGCCAATGCTTTAAATTCTCAAGAATTAGTATGGCTACGAAGTTTGCCTGATGATATTTTAGTAGTAATTGATGAGGCTTATTTTGAGTTTAGTCAGACTTCTTTGGCTGAAGAATTAAATCAACATCCTAATTGGGTAATTTTAAGAACTTTTTCTAAAGCTTTTAGGTTGGCTTCATTACGGGTAGGATATGCGATCGCTCACCCAGAAATTATTATTAATTTGGAAAAAGTTCGCCTTCCTTATAACTTACCAAGTTTTTCTCAAGCTGCTGCTCAATTAGTACTTAATCATAGTCAACATTTACTATCTTTTATCCCAGAAATTTTGAGGGAAAGAAGTAAATTATTTGCTACTTTTGGGGAAATTCCTGCTTTAAAAGTTTGGAAAAGTGCGGCTAATTTTTTATATATGAGACTGACAGATGAAGGATTAAAGTTAATGGGTAAAAGTTCCCAAGATCAGAGTTTAAGTAGTTTAATGCAACGACTTAAAACTCAGGGAACTCTAATTCGTCATACTGGTGGAGGATTAAGAATTACCATAGGAACTTCTGAAGAAAATCAACGGACAGTTGAAAGAATTAAAGGAATTTTCTGAAATTTCAGTAGTCGGGTAAAACTAGTATAAATTTTATTTATAAATACGAGGTTTTTACTATGATTTTTTTTTATTTGTTTCATAAATATATGACAAAATTCAAGAAAAATTTTCCCAACTTTCTCAGGAAATTTCAATATTTTTGGAATTTTGCCTCACTTATATGATATTATTAAGAGTAGTATGATTTATGCTACTAATATTCCCGAAAAAAAATTTGAACCTAAAAATGCTTATAATTTAGTTATTTTGAGAGGCGATCGCTTTTAACTTGCTTTTAGATGAACAACTAATTGTTCTATTCTCATTTTTCATAATTGTGGATAAATTGACTATTTTGTGGTAAGCAAATTTTTAAATTCAAATATGTCAAAAGCTCCAGTATTTATTTATGTCTCTCTAAACTATCTAAATGTTCAACTTATTAAGCAAAAAATAGAGTAATTTTTTTGATATTTTACTCTTCTTGATTTTGATAAAAAAATTGTTTAATCACAAAAAAACTTTCAGGATTTAAACTAATCCAGAGCTTAAAAAACATCTATAGTTATAAACAAAAAATAATGCGTTGTAGTAGTTTTAAAAATACAAAAGAGCCCCAATATAATTCTCGAATTTTTTAGAAAACTAACAGATTTTTTTTCAAAAAAAATAACATATTTATTGAAATAATTAACGAAAAAATTACCCAATTATGCATGGGAAATACTTTAAACCCAATTGTTCTGTTAGATAATTTTGTGGTGAGGAAAATTTAAGTGCAAGTTCAACAAGTTATTGAGAGACTAAAATTAGATTTACCAACTTTGTTTGAAAAAGATATTTCTTACGATATTTATACTAAAGATATTTTCTTTAAAGACCCAGTAAATACTTTTAAATGGAAGTTTAATTACCGAATAATTTTTTGGACTTTGCGCTTTCATGGAAAGCTATTTTTTACGGAACTTTATTTTGATTTACATGATCTTCAGCAAACAGCAGAAGATATAATTGTGGCAAATTGGACTGTGCGTGGTATCTTAAGAGTTCCTTGGAAAGCTAAGATTTTTTTTAATGGTTATTCCACTTATAAGTTGAATCAAGATGGATTAATTTATGAGCATATTGATACATGGGATAGGAAACCAAGTGAAATACTAAAGCAGTTTTTTCAGCAGAAGTAATATACTCAAATACAAAGTTAAAAATTAAAAGTTTAAAATTAAAAGTTTAAAATTAAAAGTTTAAAAGTCATCGTATAAATTTTAGTAGTGGGAGAGCAGTCTGTTTTGAGGACTAAGAGAAAACGATATGATGAGCTTTAATTAATAGTTAGTTTGAAATTATCAGAAATTATCGTTGTAATTATATTATGAGCCCAAAAACTAATTATGTATCTTACTCAAAAGAACAAAAAATTTAACTTCACAAAGAGAAGGTATCTATAAAAATAAATCTTACACCACTTTTATTTAAGTAGATCACAAAAGTAGGGACGTTCCACCCCAAGTCCCTACAAAGTTATTATTTTTTTATTTAGTCTCTAATTGGAAATTGGAGAAATTTCAGCCATATCTAATATTTGGGGAATTAAGTCTTCTCTCTTGACTGCCATAAGATGAACTCCATGACAAATTTTGCTTGAAATTTTAACTTGTTCGGCAGCAATTTTTATTCCTTCTTGTAAAGGTTTTTCTGCATTTGCTAAACGATTAATAATATGTTCTGGTATATCAATTCCGGGTACATATTTATTAATAAATGCAGCATTTTTGGCAGATTTTAGCAAAAATATTCCAGCTAAAATTGGCTTATTACTATCAACTGCAATTTGATTCATAAATTTTTCTAGTTTATCAAAATCAGAAATTAATTGACTTTGAAAAAATTGAGATCCTGCTAATAATTTAAGTTCAAACCGTCTTTTTAATCCTGACCAACTAGGAGACTGAGGGTCTACCGCAGCACCTACAAATAAATCTGTTGATCCATCTGGTAAAGCTTTTTCATTCCAGTCTATGCCTTGGTTTAACTTAGCAATCATTTGTAATAGACGAATGGACTCCATGTCAAATACACTTCTGGCTTTTTCATGGTCTCCTACTTTGACAGGGTCTCCAGTCAAGGCCAAAATATTGTGAAGTCCTAAAGCTGAAGCTCCCATGAGGTCAGCTTGTAAAGCTATACGGTTACGATCGCGACAAGCTACTTGACATATTGGTTCTATGCCCACATTCTTCAAAATCATAGAAGCTGCTAATGAGGACATTCTTAATACGGCACGACTACCATCAGTAATATTAACTGCATGAACTCTACCTTTGAGAGTTTCAGCCATTTGAATCATGTGAGTTGGGTCAGCTCCTTTGGGTGGTGCTACTTCAGCAGTGATTAAAAATTCTCCTGATTTAACCGCATTGCGAAATCTATTCATATATTCGTATTTATTTATTTAGTTATGGTTAAGTTGGTAATTTTTGTTATGACTATTGGATAAATTAACTCTGATAAAAATTGCTGTTAGTTATTAATCAATAGTAAGCATTTAGCCTTAAGTTATCAGCCATGAATTATTAACAAATAATTTTTTTTATATGCCCTATTCCTTATTGCCTATTAACACAGAATAACCTAAAGCTTTTTTAACTTTTTCTAGAGTTTGATTAGCGATCGCTTCTGCTTTTTGTTTTCCTTGAGCTAAAACAGATTTGAGATAACCTTGATCATCCATTACTGCTTTATATTTTGTTTGAATTGGTGTTAAAGCTTCAATAGTTGCCTCAGTTAATAAAGGCTTAAACTTACCCCATCCTAGGTCTTGACATTCTGTGATTACCTCTTCCTTTGTTTTAGCTGAAAATAATTCATAAAGAGTCAATAAATTATTACATTCAGGTCGTTCAGGATTATCAAATTCCAGGCCTTTAATTACATCTGTTTTGCAACGTTTAATTTTTTTAGTAATTACATCTGGAGGGTCTAATAGATTAATTCTACTCAATTCTGAAGGGTCAGATTTAGACATTTTGCTAGTACCATCTGTCAAACTCATTACCCGCGCACCCTCTTTTCTAATCAAAGGATCTGGTAATTTTAATATAGTTCTTCCCTGACCAAATTGATGATTAAACCTAACTGCTATATCGCGGGTAAGTTCTAAATGTTGTTTTTGGTCTTCTCCAACAGGAACTTTATCTGCATCATAAAGTAGAATATCTGCAGCCATTAAAACTGGATAATCTAATAAACCTGTACCTACATTCTCTCCTTGTTTAATTGCTTTTTCCTTAAATTGAATCATATCTGTCAACCAATTTAGGGGAGTAATACAGTTGAGAAACCATGTTAATTCACTATGAGCAGGAATATGAGATTGAACGAATATGGTAGAATAGTTCAGGTCTATACCGCAGGCCAGATATAAAGCGGCAATAGTATAGGTATCTGTAGCTAGAGTAACAGGATTATGGGGTACTGTGATAGCGTGCAAATCTACTACACAGAAAAAATTATCGTATTCTTTTTGCCCTTCTACCCAGTTGCGAATTGCACCTAAATAGTTACCAATATGAAGGTTTCCAGTTGGTTGAACTCCAGAGAGTACTCGCTGTTTACCCATTATTTTTTTAACTTTAAATTGTTCAAAATTAATTAATAATTAACAATAACATATTTAGTACCTCATTAAATATTCTCTGCACTGAAGTCAAAAAACAAAAGCCAAAAGTTATTTAACTTATCAGTTATTAGTACCTCCGGCTTCACTGGAAGGCAAGAAATGCTGATAAAATCAAATTTTTATGGTAATTATTTGGATGAGAGTAGATTCTGTGGATATGAGGTAAAAATATTAACCTTAAAGTTTTCATAGGGTGTGCTTCGTGCCATCTTTAGAATCTACCTGACGCTAGATAAGATTCTCTATAACAGTTAATAATTAAATAAAAAATTAGGTCAATAGACCTCTCTTTTAAGGTTTGGTAAAAAATCTTCGCCATTACTATTTCAGTTCCGGATAAATATGCTTTATTTTTAAATCAAAATACTGCCTTAAATTTACTATAAATTGCAAATAATTATTTCCAAATTAAGATCAGAATATTTATAAATAAAAAAAATGAGGCCAAAAATTAATAATATTATAGCCTGGGAACAAGCAGAACTACTAATGCAGCCTGCTTTTATTAGAATACTAGATCATATTCGGAAAAAACTCGAAAATTCTACTTGGAAAGGTACTTATGAAGAAGTAAAAACACCAATTCCAGGTTATAGATTAGATTTAGAACATCAAGACCAAAAAATTAGTATTAATCTCTGGGAACTTTGCTATCAAGTTTGTTTTAGTAACTATTTTTCTACTCATTCTGCTGATGAAATAGTAGAAGTTGATATTGACATTAACCTACTTAATCAAGAAGGAAATGTTAATTGGGAGCTTCTTGATGAAAAGGCTCTGAAAGTAGTAGAAAATATGATAGCAGATTTACCGTCATAAGTCATAATTTATAAGTTAATAGTTATAGTATGATAAAAATATGTAAGAGACAATTTTTAAATACTGCATCTATTTTTATCTCACTGTTTCAAACTCTGAAAATCTTGGTTTAATCGATATTTTTTATGGCTGCCCACTAATTTTCTATTTTATTATTTTCAGGTGAATAGGGAGGTAAATAATATATAGAATATTCTCCTAATTCCACCACTTATTCTATGCTTTTACCATGATAAAAATGTATCCGCTTAGTAAATCGGGGTAAGAAAATAAAAGGTACAGCTAGCATTATAAAATATGATATATGAAACAAAAACTATTATCAGATAAATTAGTGGAATATGATACAATTAATTGACCTAGAACAGATTGCAGATGAAAAAGTGCGTCAAATAGTAGAACTATTACTCCAACTATAAAAAGAAAACCAAAAGCTACGGGGAGAATTATTTACTTTTGAAGTGTTTAGAAGTAAATAATTCTGGCAGTATTATTAATCGTAACAAGAAAAGCGCTAGACAAAAAATATAAGACTTGGGCAATGGAATTAAATTGGCAATGATTTATATTCCTGGGGGAAGCTTCATTATGGGATTACCTCAAAATGAAGCATTCGAAGGGGATAGGAAAGCTCTGCAACATGAAGTAACTCTCCCACCTTTTTATATGAGTAAATACCCTATAACTCAAGACCAATATCAAGCAATTACAGGTAGTAATCCTTCACATTTTAGAGGAAGAAACCGTCCTGTAGAATTTCAGATTTCTACATCTTTCCCATTTAATAAAATAATTCGGGATAATGCCACAAAATTTTGTCAAAAGTTATCTGTAAAAACAGGTAAAAAATATAGTTTACCTAGTGAGAGTCAGTGGGAATATGCTTGTCGCGCAGGAACAACTACACCTTTCTATTTTGGAGAAACTATAATATCTGAATTAGTTAACTTTGATGGCTACGGGTGTCCTTACGGCAATGCTCCTAAAGAAAAATATAGAAGAGAAACAACAGATGTGGGTATTTTTCCAGCCAATGCCTTTGGTCTATATGATATGCACGGTAATATCTGGGACTCGCAATTTAATTATCAAAAAAGTTATTTAGCCCATGTTCATTATTTAATAAGGTAATATACTTAAGTATAATATTAATTTAAAATAAAAGGTATAACTAAATATCCAACAAAAATTCTCTCTGAGCCACTCTTAGCCTCCAAGATTGGAAGTCATGTATTAAGACTTTAAAAATTCAAAAATTTGACCTGCTTAGTAATTTCAGAAAATTATTTCACATTTCAATATAAGATAAGTAGCATAGTTCAAGTTAATAACATTGGTATAACTTAGCTAAATTTATTTGATTTCTAGAGAAATTATTTGAGAAAAAACAAATATTTGTACAAAAAAAATCCAGATTAAATTAAAACGATGAACCAGAAATTACAAAATATTCAAATATCTCATGGAGCAACTTTGGAAAACTCCATTCCCATTAGTTTTGGTAACGATACTCAAGCAATAAAAGCGACAAAAGAGGGAGTAGCTCTATGCGATCGCTCACATTGGGGACTAATACAAATTTCTGACGATGAGCGTCTACGGTTTCTCCATAACCAAAGCACCAATAACTTCAATATTTTGCAACCAGGACAAAGTTGTGAGACAGTTTTTGTCACACCTACTGCTCGCACCATTGACTTGGCAACAGCTTACGTTACCGAAAGTTTGGTTTTTTTGCTGGTTTCTCCCAGCCGTTGTCAAAAGTTAGTCGAATGGTTTGACCGTTATCTCTTTCCAATGGATAAGGTAGAAGTCAAAGATGTCAGCAGTGAATATGCCATATTTAGTCTTATCGGAATAGAAGGCAAAAACTTGATAGCAAAATTAGGAGCTACAACTCCCTCAGATATAACCCATGCTAGTCATCAGTTAATAAGTCTGAAAAATTTAGAAGTTAGAGTCGCTGTTGGTAGTGGGTTAACAAAAGAGGGGTACACCTTGATAGTACCTGTAAATAATGCTGCTGAAGTTTGGCAAATGTTGGTAGAAGCAGGAGCAACACCAATGGGCGATCGCCTTTGGCAACAACTGAGAATAGAACAAGGTCGTCCCGCACCAGACTATGAACTTACAGATGACTACAACCCTCTCGAAGCAGGTTTATGGAATACTATTTCTTTTGAAAAAGGTTGTTATATTGGTCAAGAAACCATTGCGCGTTTAAACACATATAAAGGTGTTAAACAAAGACTTTGGGGAGTGCGTTTAAATGGAAAAGTAGAATTAGGAAATGTTGTACAAATTGGGGATAAAAAAGTAGGAAAACTCACAAGTTTTACGGAAACTAATGAAGGTTATTTTGGTTTAGCTTATATTAAAACAAAAGCGGGTGGAGTTGGTTTAAAAGTACAAGTAGGAGACGTAGAAGGGGAAATAGTTGAAGTGCCTTTTCTAACACATCAATATCTTGATAGTTAGGAAATTTTTGGCACAAATTAATATTATTTATTACTTTTTAGGAGGTACAGGATCATAACCACCTGGGTGAAAGGGATGACAACGTAAAATTCGCATAACTGCCATTGCAGTACCTTTAAAAATGCCAAATCTTTCTATCGCTTCCATCGCATATTCTGAACAAGTTGGTTGAAAACGACATGATGGGGGTAATATTGGCGAAATAAAAATTTTGTAACCTTTAATTAATCTAACTAATAATACTTTCATATTCACATAAAAAGTCAAAAATCTTTGTTAATTATCTATGATATCAAATTTCAAAAGTCTTGCTAGATTTTGTTGATAATTATGTAGAGAGGTTGTCTGCAACGTTCGTAAGGCCTAGGATTATTAGAAATAAGTTATCTCTACTTAGTCGCCAGAATCATTAAAAAAATTACTCTTACTTAGTAACTGAAACCTTAAGGAACTATACCATGATTTTGAGGAATAATAAAAGATAGCATTTTTTTGAGAAAATTGCTATAATTTAAGACTAATTATTTAAACTCTGATGCTCTCTTTTTTCGTCAAACACATAGCAATTCCTTTTTCATAATAAGCTGCCTCATTAATAAAAACTGGCCAGACAGGACTTTCTTCTTGATAATAAATTGTTTGATTATCAAAAGTCAAAAACATGGGCTCACCTGGACTTAATTTTTGATAATCTCTTCCTTGTAATTGAGGATGAATCATTGCTACTATTTCTCCATCCTTAGTTTTAGGATAATCCACAACTTTTAAATGTTTATAAATAACAATATCCCTATTGATATGATCTAGCTTACCTTCATTAAAATGTTCAATAAAATCTAAACTTATCTGAACTAATTTTTCAGTTTTATAAAATAAATCTGCCTGCAAAATACCTTGAGCGATCGGACCAACCTCAATCGCGAAACCACGCTCACAAATAGAATTTATAAAAGTATTTTCTACTTCTGGATTAAAACAAGTATAAATTTTCAAATTCGGCTCAACTGAACTTAAATAAGTAGCAATTTTTAAGTTAAAGGGATGATAATTTACCAAAATAATTGTTAACCCCATATTAGCAGTAGTAGTATGCAAATCCAAGATAAAATCGAATTTAGGGTTACCTTTTGGTCCAAGCATTTGATTAATAAATTTTGCTCTACTTTCTTCGTAGTTAAGGCTTGTATTATTTTCTAAATCCTCAACTTTAAAACAACGATTTAAATCTGTATCAATGTATCTTTTAACTAATTCAAATCCTTGAGGATTAGCTAATAATGTTTGAGTATCAAAATTTCTTCTGCTAATCAATTCTGGAAACTCTTCAAACTTTTTTACAAGGTATATGCCTGTAAATTCATTTCCATGTGTTCCCCCGACAATTGCTAACTTATTAATTTTTTTCATTCTCTTAAATTATAATTATTTACCCCTATTTAATCAGGAATTTTATCGCACTAAACTCTAATTATTTAGAGATGTATTAGGTAGATTTTTATAAAAAGTTTCTAAACTATCGCGATTGCCTACATAACGCCAATGCCAAGGTTCATAACCAACATCTTTTTCATAATCAACAGGCATCATTTCAAAACTAAAGTAAGCAGCATTATTTTTTAGCCACTGAAAAGCTCCTGTCTTTTCAAAAGCTAAATTTTGGTGAGTTTCAGGTGCATTTTTATCCCCAATATCAACAGCATAACCTGTTATATATTCTCCAGAACTTAGAGGTGAAAATTTGTCCGTATAATTTTCCTGAATAGTATTAATATTGCTGATCAAAGCTTCTAAATCTGATTTAGACTGAAATCCTTTCAAAGCCACTAAATTAATACCATCATTTCTAGCAGCATAAAGCATTTCTTGAAACTTTTTTGCTGCATTAAATTGCAATCTAACATCACTATCAACAGCTATATATGCTAATTCTGTTTCTACTATTTGTGAATAAGGCAAATCTGCAAAAGGACTTTTCTCTATTTCAATTATAGGAGATTCTTCCATAGAAGAATTAGGCGCCTTAATACTATCAGTTTCAGTTTGAAGTAATGAAGCATTGACTTGCTTAAGATTAGATTGAATTCGTAACCCTAGATTAACTACTCCCACCAAAAAAATCACTCCCACCCAACTCCAAATCCATTTTTTGTTGTTAGTTTGATTTGGGATAATTTCTTCATCCTTTTGAGGATCTCGCACTGCTTCTGGAACTTCATCCGTAACAGTTTCCTGAACTAATAATAAATTTTTTGACAGACCTTTATTTTTCAAAGCTTCACTCCTGCTTCAGATTTTGTCATTATTTTTTTGACAAACTATTGATGTTATGAAGATTTTTTATCCAGCTTTAAAGTTACTGATAATCCTGCTAAATCTCCTGTAATTAAATTCGCTTATTCCAAGAATAATTTAGGTAAATATTCACATGCTATTAATAGCTTTTTCATTCGGTTTAAGTTGAATATATTTACCTTGCTTTAACCAAAACCAATCAAATTATCCATCATAAACTCCCTAAACTAAATATTCTTAAGCTTGATTACTTCGATCAGCTTTTAACTTATCATGTATATCAAATTAGGCGGTACTAGCTAACATTTCTACAATTAACTCTGGGGTATCTTATACATAGCCATCTTTGCTAATTTATAGATTATCCATTCTTAGTGATTTTCAATAAAGCATTAAGTTTAGGTTTATTGTCAGCATTAAGACACACTGTACAATTATCTACTACTTTAACTCCAAGTGTAGCTAACCAATATTTACTATACCTCGCCATAATTTAGATCATGAGGTTCTCTATCTTGGCTAAATCTTAAAGATAATGCCATATAAACAATTCATTCAATTAATTCAATTGATTTGGCTTTTTTAACATAAAACATTTGCTCATAACAGACTGTTTGTCAAAAAAAGCTAAAGATGGCCATGAAGAAGTATTGAAGTTAGGAAAAATGGAAACAATGAGCACTATCAAATAAATGTCCCGAAAATTTTTAGTTAGGGCTCTAAACTCTCACCAGTGGTAACTACTCCAACCTCTGCTACCAAAACCTCTCTCAACGAAGGCCAAAACCAAATGCTAATCTCAAAAAAGTAGTAAATGGTATATTCTATATCCTTTAGCCTGCTTGTTATTGGTGTTCTTTGCCCCAGGAGCTACCTCTTTGGTAAACTGTGTCAAATTACTTTCGTAGATGGTGGTAAAAAAGTAAAAAGTCCTAAGGGTAATATCTTGGTTGATACTCAAGGAAGACTACTAGAAGTAGTAATAAGTGAGGCAAATATAGGAGACCATTAGGGTCTACAGCCCTGGTCTAGGAACAGGGTGTAAATATTCCAGAAGGACGAATTAGTCTAGACTGAGTCTGGTTATAGAGTACCAAAATTTGCTATGGCGATCGCAGACCTGATTTTAGAAGAGTGGAAATACTCAAGGTTAATACTCAAGAATTTGAAGTCTTAGCTAGACGATGGGTAGTAGAGAAAACTTTTCCATAGCTCGTTCAGAACCGACCTTTAGCTATGAGCTATGAACAATTATCTAAGATTAGTAAAGCTATTATTTAGACTGCAATGATTACATTGATGTTAGGAAAGCTTGGTACTAAAAACTCAGGCCGTTCTTAATATTTGTTTTACAACCAGTCTCTAACGCTGTTAAAATTCAAAAGTCATTAGTTATTCTCAGTTGTCTTGAGTTGGAATTGTTTTTTAAGTTTTAATATAGTTTTAAACATAATAATTACCTTTTAATTAAATGTGCCTTTCAAAAATATATATTCATAGGTTTTATTGCTGCATTAGCTATAATAAAATTTTTGTTTTTTTACCTATTTTTTTTGAGTTTCCTAACGTCAATAAAACCGACCATTGTTAATTATTTATAATCACCATAAAAAAAAACATAATCTTTGATATTACTCATAACAAAAAAATAAAGTCTCAAATCTATCCTTTTCAAGGGATGAATAAAATGCCATACATATTTCAATTCTTTGCTGAGTTCCCTTAGTACTAATAACTAATAACTGAAAGAGCTTATTTCTTCAAATGACTCCTAATATTAATGTGCAATACTAATACCACTAGAATTAAACTGTGCTATCCAAAATTCTAAATCTGGGTCAGCCATTTTCTCTTTTACCGCTGCCCTCACTTCTTCTGCTTGAGATTGAGATTCTGTTAAAGCAAACATAGTTGGTCCTGAACCAGACATCATAGTTCCTAATACATTTTCCGAGGCAAAAGCCTCCCTTAATTTTAATAATTGGGGATATTCTGACAAAGCCACCTTTTCTAGATCATTATGCAATAGTTCACCAACTTCCTTATAGTTGTGCTCAACGATCGCCGATACCATCGGTCCAGAATGTACTCTTTGCCTACTACTTTTCTGACTTTCTGTATCGCTAATATAAGTATGGCCAAACTTTTGACGATAAGTTTTATATGCCCAAGGTGTAGAAATAGAGAGATTTTTGTATTTAGCTAAAACCACATAAATATGGTCTAAATTTGGCAGTGGAGAAAGTATTTCACCTCGCCTCGTTCCCAATGCAGTTCCCCCACCAATACAGAAAGGAACGTCTGAACCCAACCGTGCTCCCAACTCTTGTAATTCCCTGTGAGTTAAACCCAGTTCCCACATTAAGTCTAGACCAACTAATACTGCCGCTGCATTTGTCGAACCTCCTGCTAACCCGGCTGCCATAGGAATATACTTATTGATAGTAATTTCAACACCTCCGTATCGAGCAAATACTTCTGGAAATTCTTTGCTCATCAGGGAAGCTGCTCGGTAAGCAATATTGTCTACATCTTGAGGCACTAAAGGATGGTCGCATCGCACTACAATAGTCTCAATGCCAATCGAACGAATATGTATTTTGTCTGCTAGACTAATGCTTTGCAAGACCATTGCTAATTCGTGATAACCGTCTGGGCGATCGCCGATAATTTCCAGATACAGATTAATTTTGCCAGGAGCAATTAATGAGTAGGAACGCATTTTAAGTGGTTTAGTTTAGATAGTTTTATTATTTTAATTTATATTAGTATGGAGCTTTGTTGTACAAAAAAGAGAAATTAGAGTAATATTACAGCAGTAAGTTGCACAATAAAATAAGGCCAAAGTCCAGAGAAAATTACATGGTCAGGGAAAATGGAAAACCATGGTTTATTGTCTAGGTAAGCGCCTGACTCTACTTAAGTTGCATTTGGGAGTAGATTAGGCAATAGGAGAAATTGTTATGTGTCACAGCTGTGGTAACAACTAATTATGTTAATGATGACGAAGTTTTTTGAGACTTACATATCCGAAGCTGAAGGTAAGATTTTCCAAGTTTGATAGGGATAGTGCTGATGATAAGTACAAATTTTAAAAAGTAGCTAGCTAGCGGAGAGGCAAACCAACCATTTCACCTCACAAAAATGCCGTAATTAGGCAACGCCCGAAATTGTAATGCTCCACCTCAGCTGAGATACGAGATGCAAGAGAGATATCCCTCGGGTAGGAGGTAAAAAATGGAAACTTGAGAGCGAATACTATCGGCACTCCTTATGGTTTTGTGTAGTATTTGGTAAGGAAAACAACAACAATAAGAATGAAATCGGATGAAAGATTTAGACGATCGCTTTATGTTAGCTGCTGTAGGACTCTGAAATTTCTACTTGATAGTAGCCTAGGTTAGTGGGTACAGCGGAAAATTTGACAATATTATTTTCCTAGTTTTAAGATCTTATTTAGCGACAAGTCTAATGTTGATATATATTCAAGGGTATTTGCTGCTCCTATTTTTAACCAATATAATGCTTGTGCTTTTTGCTTGAACAATAATTGCTATCTGTTAAGATAATATTTTTTAAGTTCTGCGACTGATTCAAGAATATCTAGTTTAATAAGACATACCATTGATAGATCTCAGAAACCTGATTTTTCTTAACGAAACAGGGTAAAATTAGGTAATTAATAGAATATATGCCAGAAGCCTTGCATGAGAAAGGATCAATAATAAACGCCGACCGAAATCAAAGAAAAAATGTGACAATGGTTGGGGCTATAAATGATTCAGGTTTCATTGCTACAATGACTTGACCAAGCGGATTAAAAACAGCCAAGTAAGTTGGTCTTGAAATTGATTGCTATGTAACAACATGTAAATTCACCTCTAATCAACTCTGTAGATGAGCTTGAAGTCAGTATACAAATCTTAATATGGCCAAGCTTTTTCATGCCTAGCTACTTAATTTTTGAGTTGATCTGACGTATAGTGCCTTTGGGTATGTCGTGACCAATCTTAAAAAATAGCCATAAAAAAAATAGCCAGAGAATATCATCCCTGGCCAAAAACTTACGTATCAGAAAATTAAATTACATTTGGTTAACAGATATTATGAGTGCTAACACTTTTCTATTAGTAATGTATGTACAGTAGAACTTTATCTACTGAGGGGAGAGATCCTAATGTTAACAAAGTTTTCTTATTTGAGCTTTTACTACATATTTCATCTTGGTTGTGGGCTCTCATAGAAGTTGATTGCTTGACTAGACTAGCAGTTATTTATCAAAATAGGGGAAAACTCATCGTTAACTAGAGACAGAACCTCTAACTACTCTGGCGTATTAGACTATAGTATGGTTACTAACTTTGGCTACAAAACTATAAACCTTATCAGCCAGATGCTTAACACTCACTGCTAAGGTAGTATCAGTACTTTATATTCACAGAATAAATGGCTTAATATCTTCCACCGGCACCGGGATCCCTTCGATTGCTTGGTTTACGTTCTTCACGAGGCTTAGCCTTATTAACCTTTATATCACGACCCATCCATTCAGCACCATCAAGTGCTTCAATAGCTTTCTGTTCTTCATTTTCACTGCTCATTTCTACAAATCCAAAGCCACGGGGACGCCCTGTCTCTCGGTCAGTTGGTAACTGAACCCGCTTGACAGTACCATATTCTGCAAAAACCTCGCTTAAGTCATCTTGTGTGACATCGTAGGATAAGTTACCTACATAAATTGACATAGATTTTCTCCCAAATTTAGAGATGTGTAGAGATTTAGACTTCGGAGAGAAGCTTGTCAATAACGACAGGACAGTAACCCTCAATATGAACAAACATTATAACCGATCTTTTTCTCATTGTCATCCCATATCTTAACACAAGAGATACTAAACATTCAGAAATTTCTGTGAAAATATATAAACTACAAGATGGTCGGGGGTTATCTCTCAATGTTTACAAGAAAATCTTGTAAACACTTTTACTACATATGTCGCCTTGGCTTTTGGCAGTCATAGAAGTTAATTGCTTGACCAGGATAGCGGTGTGAGTTATCATGAGAGGGGCTACAAGCGTGGCCTGGCGCCGGCACTCCTAACTACTTTATTTGTTAGAGCGTAGCATGATTAGTAGTTTCATATCTCGGCGTTGCTGATGGGTGGGTATGATTTGTATTTTTTGGCAGTTACTAAACTATTGAATAACAAGTATTTGAAATTATTCAGTTTTGATTTTCATACCTTGAAGAAGCAACGCCTTTCATATCTCAAACTATAAACATCAGGACTCATATCCCTATCACTGCTGCTGACTACCACGGTCTCGGTCTTCTCGTGAAGAATTATTGAAATTTACCTCCTCGTGAATAATTAGGACTATTGCGCCGATTACCACCAGAACCACGATCTTCACGAGGCTTAGCCTTATTAACCTTTATATCACGACCCATCCATTCAGCACCATCAAGTGCTTCAATAGCTTTCTGTTCTTCATTTTCACTGCTCATTTCTACAAATCCAAAGCCACGGGGACGCCCTGTCTCTCGGTCAGTTGGTAACTGAACCCGCTTGACAGTACCATATTCTGCAAAAACCTCGCTTAAGTCATCTTGTGTGACATCGTAGGATAAGTTACCTACATAAATTGACATAGATTTTCTCCCAAATTTAGAGATGTGTAGAGATTTAGACTTCGGAGAGAAGCTTGTCAATAACGACAGGACAGTAACCCTCAATATGAACAAACATTACAACCGATCTCTTTCTCATTATCACTATATATTCTAACACAAGATATACTAAATATTCAAATATTTTTGTGAAGATACATGAACTCCTATAACATTGAAACATTTTATGAAGCTCTAAGATTGATAAAAAAAGGTTATCACATCATTATATATAATATGATAACCATTAAAAACTGAACAATAGCTTGCTGAGTAACACTTGCAGAAGCATTCAGCATTGTTCATTAAATATAGATAGGGCAGGATTAATAGAATAAGTTATTCTAAATATTAAAGTTGTTTGACCTCAGAAACCAACTTAGCAACCATATCCTTAGCACTGCCAAACAGCATCATAGTCTTGTCCTTGTAGAACAAATCATTGTCCACTCCAGCAAAACCAGTGCTGAGGCCGCGTTTAATCACAATAGTATGCTTAGCCTTATCTACATCTAGAATTGGCATTCCATATATAGGACTATTCTGGTCCGCACGAGCTGCCGGATTTACCACATCATTAGCCCCAATCACTAAGGCCACATCTGCCTGGTCAAAATGAGGATTGATGTCATCCATATCGTATAATTGAGGATAAGGGACATTTGCTTCTGCTAATAATACATTCATGTGTCCAGGCATCCGGCCAGCAACTGGGTGAATAGCATATTTAACCTCAACCCCTAATCCTTCCAACTGGTCTGATAATTCCCGGACAGAATGTTGAGCTTGAGCAACGGCCATACCATAACCAGGCACAATTACTACAGAGCGAGCATAACCCAACATCATTGCACCCTCTTCTGGGTCAATACTACGAACCGTATTATCAGTCTTGCCACCTGTACCGGCAGCAACGCTACCACCTTCACCAGTACCAAATGCAGCAAATAGTACATTAGTTAAGGAACGGTTCATACCCTTACACATGATAACTGTAAGAATAATACCAGAAGCACCAACTAATGCACCAGCGATGATTAACATATTGTTCATCACCACAAAACCAGCAGCACTAGCAGCTAATCCAGAGAATGAGTTCAACAAAGAAATTACCACTGGCATATCACCGCCACCAATGGGAACCACAAACATTATACCTAATACCAAAGACACACCTAGCAATGCCAAAAATACGGGTACATTAAATGGTGTGACACACATATAAACACTGGCAACAATAAACCCACCAAATAATAGAGCATTAACAGGTTGTTGCAATGGGAAAGTAATCGGAGAACCACTTATAATTCCCTGTAGTTTGGCAAAAGCAATTAAGGAGCCGGTAAAAGTTACCCCACCAATTAATACCCCTAGTAATGCCGTAATAGTAGTGGGTAATGGGGGTGAGCTCCCAACAGCTAGAAACCTCCAAAATTCACCGACTGCAACCATTGCAGAAGCAGCACCACCCAAACCGTTGAATAAACCAACCATTTGAGGCATGGCAGTCATTTCTACTTTCACTGCAGCGATCGCTCCAATAATTGAACCGATGACAATACCCAATAAAATCATCTCATAGTTCAAAACTTCTTTTTCTAGTAGGGTTGCTACAATAGCAATCAACATTCCTACTGATGCTAACAAATTACCATTCCGGGCCGTAGCTGGAGAACCCAGCTTTTTCAGGCCTACAAAAAATAGAGATACCGCTACCAGATAGCTTAACTGAATTCCAGTTGGTATAAAGTCAGTCATGATGTAGCCTCCTTCTTCTTAAACATTTGCAACATTCTATCCGTTACCAAAAAGCCACCAACTACATTAATGGTGGCAAAGACTACAGCAATTAAACCTAAAATTACAGTGACATTCCAATCTTTGTCACCAGCAATAATTAATGCCCCTAAAACTGCAATTCCTGAAATAGCATTAGCTCCAGACATCAGGGGTGTGTGCAGAGTTGGCGGTACTTTGTTAATAACCTCAAATCCGGCAAATGAAGCCAAGACGAATACAAATAAAGCTGCAATTAATGTTTCACTCATTGTTTTTTTTAAAGTTAATTATTGATTTTTTTGTTATTGGGAAAGCTTTATAGCAGTTTTCATTATTTAAAAATACAGATATTTTAATTGAAAAAGACATAAAGTAAAAGGTAGAGTGCAGAAGTTTTTTGTAGTCTACCTTTGTGAAAATCTCCTTCTTAACAATAAAAAACCCTCCTGCTGAATGCCGATCACTTAATACTTTTTTGATCAACCACCAATAGTAACTCTTAGAGCATCTTTGACTTTTTGATTGCGAATTTCACCTCCATGGGTAACACAAGCACCAGCAATGATATCATCTTCAAAGTCAAGATTGAGTTCTCCATCTTTAATCATCAACTTGAGTAAAGCAGAAATATTTTTAGCATATAATTCACTAGCGTGAACTGGCATAGTTGCTGGTAAATTTAAAGGACCAATAATAGTCACGCCATTCCACTGTACATCTTTACCTGGTTGAGTACATTCACAATTACCTCCTTGTCCAGCTGCCATATCAACTATTACTGTTCCTGGTTTCATTTGCTCTACCATTTCCTTAGTTACTAGCAATGGTGCTTTTTTACCAGGAACTTGAGCAGTGGTAATGACAATGTCTGAAACAGCAACATGCTGTGTCAGAACTTCACGAGTATGCTGTTTAGCTTGCTCGGAAAGTTCTTTTGCGTATCCTCCCTCAGCAACAGTATCTTCTTTGAGGCTCACATCTACAAATTTTGCTCCCAAACTTTGTACTTGTTCTTTAACTTCTGGACGGATATCAAATGCTTCTACTACAGCACCAAGACGACGAGCAGTAGCGATCGCCTGTAAACCAGCAACTCCTGCCCCCATCACTAATACTTTAGCAGGTTTAATAGTACCTGCTGCGGTAGTTAACATTGGGAAAAACTTAGGTAAAGCAGCAGACGCCAGCAAAACCGCCTTATATCCACCAATATTAGCTTGGGAAGATAAAGCATCCATAACTTGTGCTCTACTAGTACGAGGAATTAGCTCCATACTAAATGCAGTTACTTTCCTTTCAGCTAAACGCTTTACAATAGTTGGGTTTCCTAGGGGGTTGAGGAAACTAATAACAATGCTGCCCTCCCGTAATTTGTCCACTTCTGATTCCTCTAGTACTCCAATTTTTAGGAGCACCTTAGTTTTACCCCACAGAGCATTACTATCAGAAATGATTTTTGCTCCAGCTTGTTCATAAGCTCTATCAAAGAAAAAAGATTTTTCTCCTGCACCTGCTTCTACTTGTATTTCTAGCCCTTGTTTAACTAATTTGGCTATAACATCAGGAACTAAGGCCACACGACATTCATTGACCAAAATTTCCTTAGCTACCGATATTTTCATAAATTCTCCCTTAAAGCAGTCTTTAGATTATAGTTTTTTACTATTTGCTTATTATCTAAAATTATCAGGCTTATATTTCGTTGCTCATTGCTATCTTTAACTTATCTTATGAATTCAAAGTGGCCAGCTAAAAAAAATGGTTACTTTATAATTCCCAAAATCATTATTACAGCACTTTTCAAATTGATGAATTACATAGCCATAACCAAAAGCTTCTAGGTATGCCCTAATACAAGGTTTCTACTGTGGTCTACCTATATAAAAACTGCTGTAAAATATTTAACAAATTTCCATTCAATTAATTTCAAGGGGGTATTAGGTATGAGATTTTTGTTGATAGGTGTCAAAATCTTGATTTTGACACCCTAAGTCATATTCATGATTTCATACCAAATATCCAACTAACTTTGTGAGAGGGTATTTTTTTTAGTTACATAAGATAGGTAGGTGTTAGAATTTATTGTTATTTAACAAGATATAAATTTACTCTCAAATCAAATTTCTAGATAGGCTTCAAGTTACTTGATAAAATTTGATAGAGTTGTTTGGTGTGGGAAAAATTAAAATTATCAAAAGCTTAATCTAGAAAGGTTTGATAATTTTAGATCGATCAGATTACTATAAACCTCATAAGGGTTAGGGTTTTAGCCATTTTTTTTCCTTAATTCCCATTCCCAACAACTCTAATATGGTTAAGCAATTTCCTTGTATACCTATTTATTTATTAAATCTTGTTTATTTATCAAATCTTGATAAAGTCTTAATAAGGAGATTTTCAAGTAAAAAAAAATCTATGAAACGTATACTTTCTACATTGATGGTTAGCAGTTGCTTATTAACAGGCTTCTCAATGGCAAGTTTAGCTCAGGGAATGCCAGGCTTTACACTCTTTGGTGGGCCAGAACAGAAAAATCAGTTAAACTTCCGTTTAGATTCTGGTAAATCTGGGAGTTGGGATCGTTATCGACTAAGAATACCAGCCAAAAAATTAAATTTAGCTGTTGCTCAGTTATCAATTTCTTATCCTAATTATTATAAAGGTATATTTGATACTGATAAAATAGAAATTCGTGTTGGGACAGGAAACTCTAAAAAACCAGAGTCAATACCTATAGATGATGTAGTATGGAACCAAGAAGATAATTTTATAGAAATTTATCCTTCTGAACCAATTCCGGCTGGTAATAAAATCGAAGTAGTTCTCCACAATGTCAAAAACCCCAGATTTGGGGGAATGTATCACTTTAATGCTAATATTAGGACTCCTGGAGATGTACCTTTACTACGTTATATTGGCACATGGCTTTTGAGTATAGAGTAAATAAATACTTCAGCAATAGAAGTTATGGTTAAGAATTAACTTGATCTAGATATTTATGCTATGATTAGGGATCGTGAATTTGAAATTATTATATTGATGGTTAAGGAGTAGAGAAAAATGACTCAGCGGACTTTACATGGTACCTGTAGAAAGAGGAGAAGAGTATCTGGTTTTAGGGTAAGGATGCGTACGAGAAATGGCCGAGCAGTAATTAGAGCTCGTCGGAAAAAAGGGCGTGAGCGTCTGGCAGTATATTAGAAATTTACAGAAAATTCTGATTGGTGGAAAAATATTAGAAAATCTTACCATGTTGCCAGATGAAAGTAGGCTTCGTCATCATAAAGACTTTAGTGCTGTATATCAGAAAGGAATTCGTAAGAATACTTCTCATCTAAGTTTAAGGGCTCTGCGTCATATGCAACAGCCTCAATTAATTGAACACTCAGATCAATTATATCCTGACAGACCTACCCGCATAGGAATTTCTATTAGCAAAAAGGTGAATAAAGGAGCAGTAGTCAGAAATCGAATTAAACGCCAAATTAGGGCAGCTTTACGACAAATGTTGCCGTATATATCAAAAGGATGGGATCTAGTAATAGTAGTAAAACCAACAGCCAAACAGTGCAATTATTATGAATTTCTGCAACAATTAGAGAAGTTATTGGCACAAGTGGAGGTGTTGCATGGGTATTCGAGAGGAAGCCTTCTATGAGGGCGGCCCCCATATAGGAGATTTAATCTTTAATTTATTAATTGGCCTGACAATCATTGGCCTTCCTCTAACGGTTGCGGCTGTTGTTCGGGCCTTATGGTTAAGATATCGGATTACTAATCGCCGAGTTTCAGTCACAGGTGGCTGGATGGGACAAGATCGTACAGATATTATTTACTCAGAAATTATAAAAGTTGCAAAAGTACCTAGAGGATTAGGTGCTTGGGGTGATTTAGCAATTACTCTGAGAAATGGTACTCGCTTAGAATTAAGGGCAATACCAAGATTTAGAGAAATTGAAGATTACATAACTGAAAAAATAGTGGCCAAAACTCAAAAAGCGGATAGTACTACTAATTGATAGGAATTTAACTAATTATTAGTAGATAAATTTTTCAATTAGCTACTATAATATTAATCCAGATAAAATACTGATAAATTATTGGATTTACAGATAGTTAACTAGATATTGGGATTAGTAGTAGTAAATAATTTAAAATCGTCAAAATTAGAAATATAACCAGCCCCAAGGTAAACATAAAATAATGGATTTTGGTATAGGATTTATTTCCAACAACATAATGCTACCGATCTTAGACTTTTTCTATGGGATCGTACCAAGCTATGGTTTAGCAATTGTAGCCTTAACTCTTGTAATTCGTGCAAGTCTCTACCCATTAAATGCTGGGTCAATTCGGAATATGCGTAAGATGAAAGTTACGCAACCTTTGATGAAGAAAAGACAAGAGGAGATTCAAAAACGTTATAAAGATGATCCCCAAAAACAGCAGGAAGAAATGGGTAAACTGATGAAAGAGTTTAATCCATTAGCAGGATGTTTACCTCTGCTATTTCAAATGCCTATACTTTTTGCTTTATTTGCTACTCTGCGTGGCTCACCTTTTACTAATATTAATTATACTGTAGATTTACAAATATTTCCTCAAGAACAGTTAGAACGAATTCAACCACAAGCTTATACAACTTCACCTCAAAATATATATATTAATGATGGTGTTCACTACCAAATTTTGGCTTTGAGTCCTAATGGGGATAAGTTAATTGTTGGAGATAAAACTAAAGTTGAATTTCAAACAGTAGAGGGTAAGTCTTTAAATACTCTCATGGAGGAATATAATCAATCTGAAATTAAGCCTTTATGGACTGTAACCAAAGGTGCTGAAAGAGTTCAAATAGATCAAGATGGTAGTTTAGTAGCTTTAGAACCAGGGGAAGCTACAATTCAAGGTACAATACCAGGAATTGCATCAAATAAAGGATTTCTATTTATTAAAGCTTTGGGTCGTGTGGGCGCCTTTGATGAGAATGGGAACATTCATTGGGATATATTAATTATGGTGATTGGTTTTGGAGTTAGTATATATGCTAGCCAAACAATATCAGGTAAAGGACCTGGAGCTAACAATGCTAATCCAAATCAAGACTCTATAAACAAAATTACTCCAATTTTATTTTCAGGAATATTTCTGTTTACTCCTCTTCCTGCAGGTGTCTTACTTTATATGCTGATAGCTAACATATTTCAAACTATTCAGGCATATATCTTATCCAAAGAACCATTACCTGAAAATCTTCAGAAATTAGTAGAAGAGTCACAACCAAAAACAACAAAAATAGGAAAGGGAAGACAAGCACTGCCCTTTGAACCAGGACGTTCTAAGAAGAAAGCTTAATGCTAGTAATGAGCGATATTTATAATTATCAAGGGTTAGATGAAGGACAGCAATGGCTAGAGAAACTGCTAAATTTAGCAAAAATTCCCGCAAAAGTCATAGCTCAACAACAAGAAGATTCTTATTGGCTGACTATAGATCAAACTAACCTGACACAAGAACAAGTTTCTGTTTTAGTTGGAGTTGATGGTAAAGTAATCGATGCTATCCAGTACCTCACCAATACAATTCTGAATATAAATAATGATAATTCAGAACAACATTTGGCTTATACTGTTGAAATAGCAGGCTATCGAGCTCGTCGCCAAGAAGAACTATTATTAATGGCTGAGTATGCAGCTAAAAAAGTACGTTTGACTGGTCAGGAGTATGAATTAACATCTCTATCTTCTACGGAACGTCGTCAAATACATACTATGCTTAAGGACTGTGAAGACCTAGAAACTTACAGCCATGGACAGGAACCGGACCGTCGTTTAGTAGTGAAAATTAGAAACTAGTAAAAAATTATAATAATTGGGAAAAAAATATGATTTGTAAAGATTAAAATTATTAATTTGAGTACAGAAAATTCAGAATTCTGTATTAAGAATTCTGAATTTCTGGTTATGAATTGAGTGAGGTGAAGCTAAATGGAATTAATATCTATTCCCAGTCTATTGAAAAAAAACAATCAGACTGAATTTATCAGGTTTGAAGAGTTTATATTAGATTTGGAAACACTGAGTCCAGTTAGGGGTTATTTACAAGTAACTCATTGTGGAAATTATCTGGAAGTTAAAGGAAAATCAGAAACAATTATTACCCTCACTTGTGATAGATGTTTAAAACAGTATAACTATAAATTAGTGATTAATCCAAAGGAGTTAATTTGGTTAAATAAAGTTACAACTCAAAAAGAGTTATTCCACATAGAGGCGGAAAATTCTGTGGAACATTTAGTAGAAACTTTGCCTCCAGAGGGAAATTTTAACCCCAAAAAATGGGTATATGAACAGGTTTGTTTAGAAGTTCCTTCAAGAAAGTTATGTAAGAATAATTGCCAAGGGATAAAATTATCTGGTACGAATACTTCATCATCGGTTTTAGATAGTCGATGGGCAGCTTTAGAGGCGGTAAAAAAACAACTGAATAATAGTTGATAGTTTAATATTAAAGTTGCTTGTTAATTATGAAATTAAAAGGAAGGCAGGAAACAGAAAAAAAAGGTGAGAAGGGAGATTTTTTTGATAACTAATTATTGGGATATCAGATTAGTTAGTATTGTAGAAAACAGGCTGTACAAATGTTTTGTGAACTCCCAACAAGCTAAATTTATCTGAGTATTTGTTTCATATAGTATGAGCTCAACCGATGGTGAGCAATATCTTAATAAATTAAAGACTTTATTATTAATATTTACTGCAACTTACCTGCAACTTACCTGCAACTTGCTGTAAATAGCGACTGAAAAAAATATTATGAATTTTCAAGCAGAGTTTGAACTACTATTACGTTCGTGCTATTCAATAATTTATGTCCAGACAAGGGAGGAAGAACGAGTAGAAAAGACAATTGCTGAATTAGCGAAAAAACAAGGTAACAGAGCAGTATATATTTGGGATTTTGTAGAAGGATATGAAAATAATCCTAATGATATAGGTTGGGGAAAAAGAAATCCTCTTCAAGGTTTAGAACTTGTGGAAAAGTTGCCGGAGTCAGCTCCGGCAATATTTATATTGCGAGATTTTCAAAGATTTTTGGAGGATATTTCTATTTCAAGGAAGCTGAGGAATTTGGCAAAAAAGTTAAAGTCTCAACCTAAAAATTTGGTAATCTTAGCTCCTAAAATATCTATTCCAGAGGATTTAAATGAAGTTATTACAATTATAGAATTCCCACTACCAAATAGTCAAGAAATTTCCCAAGAGGTAGAACGTCTTTTAGTGGCTATGGGTCAATATGTGGAAAAACGTTTATTAGATGAAGTAGTTCGGGCTTCTCTTGGATTATCTCTAGAACGAGTTAGAAGAGTTTTGGCTAGGGCGATCGCTACTCACGGAAAATTAGAGCTTGATGATGTTGATTTAATTTTAGAAGAAAAACGCCAAACTATTCGTCAAACTCAAATATTGGACTTTTATCCTGCTCATGAAAATATTTCTGATATTGGGGGTTTGGATAACCTCAAAGATTGGTTATTGCGACGGGGAGGGGCGTTTTCTGAACGAGCTAGGCAATATGGTTTGCCTCATCCTAGGGGTTTACTTTTGGTAGGAATACAGGGTACTGGTAAATCTCTTACTGCTAAGGCGATCGCTCATCATTGGCATTTACCTTTATTACGTTTGGATGTGGGCCGTTTATTTGGAGGTTTGGTGGGAGAGTCGGAGTCTCGTACCCGACAGATGATTTCTATTGCTGAAGCTTTGGCGCCTTGTGTTCTCTGGATAGATGAAATTGATAAGGGTTTTGCTGGGTTTAAAAGTCAAGGGGATGCAGGTACTACGAGTCGAGTTTTTGGTACTTTTATTACTTGGTTAGCTGAAAAAATATCTCCTGTTTTTGTGGTAGCTACTGCTAATAATATTCAATCTTTACCGCCAGAAATATTACGAAAGGGTAGGTTTGATGAAATATTTTTTGTGGGTTTACCTAATCAGAAGGAAAGAAAATCTATTTTTGAAGTACATTTATCTCGGTTACGACCTTATAATATTAAGAGTTATGATATGGAGCGGCTAGCTTATGAAACTCCAGATTTTTCTGGTGCAGAAATAGAACAGTCTTTAATAGAAGCTATGCATATTGGGTTTAGTCAAAATCGTGAGTTTACTACTGAGGATATTTTGGAGTCTGCTAGTCAAATTATTCCTTTAGCTAGAACTGCTGAAGAACAAATTAAGTTTTTACAAGATTGGGCTGCGGCTGGTAAGGCCCGTCTTGCTTCTAGATATGATGGCTTTAAAGGTAAGTTTTAATAGAAAGACACTGAAAAATTATGAATTTGTATGCATTTTTTAAGTTTTTAGTAGGCTTTATTTTAGCAATACTTTTACTAGCTGGAGCTAGTGCAACAGCAGTTCTCTATTTTGCGGCTAAACTCACAAAAATACCTGAAAAACCAATCTTTGAAAATGAAAAACCTGTAGTGGAAAATGTTGCTAAGTCTTCTCAACCAATTTTAGCTACTAGCAATGAAAAATCAGAAAATCAAAATGAGTTAGAGACTGGAACTTATAGAGCTGTTGTAGTAGAACCTATTGGTTTAATTCTTCGCGATACTCCTAGTAGAAATGCTATTCGTATTGGAGGTATTTCTTATAAGGAGAAAGTTATAGTTCTTGAAGAGAGTTCTGATAAGAGATGGCAAAAAGTTCGGGTAGATGATGGGAGCGATCGTATAGGTTGGGTTTCAGGAGGTAATACTAAAAAGTTGGATTAGATTATTAATAAATTGCTCTATAAATAATGATTTTGAAAGATTTATTTAAGGATTTTAATAATTTTTTCGACAAACTTCTCTTGATATTTTCTCAAAAAATTAGATTGAATAATTAATCACTATATTAATCAGATTTTGATATTTATGAGATTAAATAAGGCAGAATATCCCCTGTAAGACTAATTTGTAGCTTTCAGTAATGATAATTTATACTCAAGTTACTTTTAGTCATTTCCTAATTTCCATTGCTCAAAAATTTTTTTTACTTTTGGCTTCTGACTTTATTATTAAGAAACCATATCTTCTTGATAAAGTTTATCTTTTTGGTGGATTATTTTGATGATTCCATCATTTTTTAAATCTTCAATATATTCTAACAAATCATTTTTGAACACCTCGGGATCGACTTCTTCTAATTCTAAAATATCTTCATAAGCTTCTTGAATAGAATCAGATCCTACTAAGGCAAATAACATTTGAGCTGCTACATCATCTAACAGAAAATCTTGACCTTCCTGTTGAGCATTAACTATAAAAATTCCTCCTTCATCTTCTGCTAGAAAAAAATTATCTGTTAATACTACTTTTTGAGTGAATGAAATGTTCACAACTTACCTCGAATACCAATTAAATTAATTTAAATAATACTATTTTACCTTTAAAAAATTATATCATACAATAGTTAAATAATTATTTTCTATTAGGTAATAGTTAAGAATATGAACGTTCGTATAGGTAATGGCTACGATATTCATAAATTAGGGCCAGAAAGACCATTGATTTTGGGAGGAATTAAAATTGACCATGAAATGGGGCTGATTGGCCATAGTGATGCGGATGTTCTGACTCATGCTATTATGGATGCAATGTTAGGGGCTCTAAGTTTGGGAGATATTGGCCATTATTTCCCTCCCAGCGATCCACAATGGGCTGGGGCTGATAGTATAGATTTATTGAAGCGTGTTAATGATTTAGTTAGGGGTGTTTGCTGGCGAATTAGTAATATTGACTCGGTAGTGGTGGCAGAGCGTCCTAAGTTGAAACCACATATAGAGAAAATGCGATCGCGCTTGGCTACTACTTTAGAGCTAGAAGCAGATCAGGTTAGTATTAAAGCTACTACTAATGAAAAATTAGGTCCTGTGGGCAGAGAAGAAGGTATTGCTGCTTATGCGGTGGTTTTGCTACAGAAATATACTGAGATCAGAAAAGCATAATAATGAAAATACTAGAATGATCTGGAGTTCTTTCGTCAAATTTTAAAGTTAAAACATAATGGAATATCTAAGAAATCCTTTCACTGTAGGTCAGCCAGTTGCTCCAGAACATTTTGTGGGGCGCAAGAGTTTAATCGCGATCGCATTTGACTAAATATATCGTCGCAGTAATTTGGCTGTTTGGGGCGGTCCTGGTATGGGAAAAACTTCTTTCCTTCAGCTTCTGACGTCTGAAGAAGTCTGGCTTTCAAAAAATATAAATCCATCTGAAGCGGTAATTATTTATCTAAATTGCCAAGAAATTAATCCTTTCACGCCTGCTAGTTTCTGGCGCAGGATTATTAATTTAATTAGAGAAAAAACTAAAGATAATTCTATCCTACAACCTATAATTCAAGATTTACTAAAAAAGCCAAAAATAACTAAAGATTACCTACGTTTTGTGTTGAAAAAATTAGGTGAGCAAAATAAATTTTTAGTGCTACTTTTAGATGATTATGATGCGACTTTTCGTTTCCATTCTCAGTATAGTGAAACTGAGGTAGAAATATTTTTAAGTGAGTGTCGGAATTTGGCATATCATTGCTCAGAGAGAAAGTATCTATCAATGATTGTGACTTCATTGCGACGCCTAAGTGAAACTGGTCCTGGTCTGACACCAGAGAAATCTCCTTGGCATAATCATTATGCATTTCAACCATTAAAACCATTGAATCAAAAGGAGGTCGAGATTTTGCTTAGTAAAATGGACATGCCACCTGGACTATGTGATGGGATTCAAGAAATTGCTGGCGGAAATCCACTATTACTACAAAATGCTGGATTTCTTTATTATGATAAAGTGCGGTCTGAAGAAACACTTAGTGCTGAGAAATTTACCAGGGATTTGATAACAGCAACAGACCATATTTTTCAAGGCACATGGCAACTTGCTAATGAGTTAGAACAGACTTTATTAATGTTAGTTTCTTTATCTAATTTAGAAGGTCGCGTACAAAATAAACGCTATAATTTAGGTGATATTAATGTTATTTTTAGTCAGAAATCTCGAGAATTAATAGATTTAGAGGAAAGGGGAGTTATTAAAGGAAATAGAGAACAAGAAAATACAGGTTATTTATTTTCTTCAACAATTATGGAGTGGTGGGTAATTAAAGAAGTTGAAAATACTAATGTAGAAACACTTAAAGAGAGAGAGAAAGTATTTCTCAATTTGATGAGTCATAAACAAGTAAAAAAAGTAACAAGTGTGATTAAGTATTTGTCAGAAAACAAAGAAGCTATAAAATCTGTTGTGAAATGGGTAAGTAAGCTAGCAACGTACTGCGCAAAGTTTTTATAATTACTTAATTTATATATTGTTAGATGTTGAAAAAAAAATTATGTTAATTGGTAATGGTAAAAATATAATCGGGATAAAAATTAATAATGAATATGACATCTACAGAAAATTGGCGAAATCCTTATAATATTGGTGGTTCTATTGATGAACCAAAATTGTTTTTTGGTCGAGAAAGTTTGTTTCGTGTTATTGAAGATAATTTGAATAATAATCAACGAATTATTCTTCTACATGGTCAAAGACGTATAGGTAAATCTTCTGTATTAAAGCAAATTCCTAAACAGGTACGTTTGGATAATCAATTTGTTTTTATTCTGTTAGATTTTCAAGATAAATTCCAATGGTCTCTCGATCAAATTTTCCATTATATTATCCAAAAAGTTGCTCAAGAAATTTTTGAGAATTCGGAAGATACCACACATAGTATTGATTTAGTTTCACTTGAAGGCTTAGAAAAAGATCCCAATGAATTCAGAGAATTATTGCATTCGATAGTCCAAAAATTGGGGAGTAAAAATTTAGTATTATTACTGGATGAGTTTGATGTATTTGCAGGCAACAATAATGACTCAACATTTGAAGATTTCTTTGGATACTTAAAGACAATTGTGTCTGAGGAAAAGCAACTTTTTATTATTCCTGTTGTGGGAAGGCGACTAGATGATATGCCGAAACTTCTAAGATTGTTTAAGGGTGCGCCTAAGCAGGAAATAGGATTACTAGAAAGAGTAAGTACGAAAAGGTTGATTACACAACCTGCTAGAAAATTTCTGCAATACAATGAGGGAGCAATAAACGAAATTTTTCGACTTTCAGCGGGCCATCCTTACTTTACACAAGCTATATGTTACGCTGTGTTTGTACAAGCACGGGAAGAGGAAAAAAGTGAGATTTTGGAGAGTGATGTAGGCAGGGCGATCGAGAAGGCTATGGAGTTAAGCGAAGGAGGGTTGGATTGGTTTCGGGGAGGTTTGCTGAGACTAGAAAGAGTTTTATTTTCAGCAGTAGCAGCAGCTCAAGAGAGTGTTAAGCAAATTCAGTCACCTCCGGAAAACTTCTTCAATTTGCTTGAAAGATATGGAGTTCAAATAAAACAACTACTTCGTGAGCAACTACTTCAGGCACAACAAGCTTTGAGTGAAAATGATTTTTTAGATCCATCTGGGTACAAAGTTACAGTTGAGTTTGTTCGTCTTTGGTTAATCAAATATTATCCACTACGCTCAGAAATATGGGAATTGGAGAAGCTTGATGATGAAGCTAATAATTATTACGAAGGAGCTGATAAATGGCGGATACGAGGGGATATAGATCGTGAGTTAGAGCATTATAATATGGCTTTAGAACTTAATCCTAACCACTTTAGTGCTTTATTCCGGTTGGCTGCACGATACAAAAAAAAGCAAAGATTTCAGGCAGCATTAGAACTATACGAGAGAGTTTATAAAATTCATTCACAACGTGGGAAAGAGGAATACATAGAGTTATTGTTTGGTTATGGTGATCATTTAATTCAAGAAAATGGTTCTATAGAGACAAAGTTAAGTGCAGTTAAAAAGCTATACGAAACGGTCCTAAAAATCGAACCATACAATATGGAAGCTCAAGAGAAACTTAAAGATATTAAAGACAAGGAAAATGCTCTATTTTCTGTCAGTAAGAAGTCTAAAACAATTCCAATTCGTAATGTATTTTTGACAGCAGCTTTAGCAGCTCCTCTGCTGATTGGAATAGGAATATTTTGGGGATTAAAAACTAAACAAGATCCAGATTTTATACTCGGAAAATCAGAGCTGGATCAGCTAGAAATAGAAAGATTTAGCAGTGGCGAAAAAAGAATGTTTGATTGGTATAACAACACAGATGATAATATTAAGTTTATAAGTTGTAATGTAAAATTTAAAGTTTCTAATTACAAAGAAGCAGTTAGTTGTTTTCAAGAATTTGTAAATTCTAATCGCAACGACCCAGAGCCATTGATTTACTATAACAATTCTCTAGCTCGCGAGAATAATAATAATCCTTTAAAAATAGCTGTAGTTGTACCAGCAGATAAGAACAGTCAAAGAGCTAAAGCAATTTTGCGAGGTGTTGCTCAGGCACAAAATGAATACAATAAAAACTACTATTTCTCAGGAAATAGTAGATTACTGGAAATTATTATTGTCAATGACAGTAATGATGATGAAATATCTCCAAAAGTAGCTCAAGGAATAGTCAGAGATAAAGAAATTTTAGGGGTAATAGGACATAATTATAGTGATGCTACTAAGGCAGCATTAGAAGTATATCAAAAAGAAAAATTGGCAGTTATTTCTTCTACTAGCACAAGTATAGAATTAAAAGGTGATACTTTTTTTAGAACGGTGATTGATGACTCTGTAGCAAGTAAAAAGCTAGCTGAATATGTCAAATTTCGATCTATAGAAAAGATTGTGATTTTTTATAACAAAGAAAGTTCATTTAGTAAAAGTATCAATGGTTTTTTTGATTTTTACTTAACAACTTTGAAGCCTGACATAAAGGTTAAAAGTATAGATTTGAAACAATCGTCTTTTGATCTCAATAAGGAAGTTCGGGTGGCAGCCAATAACCAAGTTGAAGCTGGAGCGCTATTTGCAAACATAGGAACAATTGACTTAGCAATAGAGGTTGCTAAAGCTAATTTTAAATTGCCAGAAAGCCAAAGATTAAAATTAATTGCTGGTGATAGTTTTTATAATTGTGATATCTTAGACAAAGGTGGGGAACCACTTAAAGGTTTGATTTTATCAATACCGTGGCATAAACAATTAGATACAGCAAAAGAGTTTGTAGCTAGAGCAAAAGAGCAGTGGGGAGAGGAGGAGGAGGTTGGCTGGCGCACTGCTACTAGTTATGATGCAACTAAGGCTTTTATTTCTGCGTTATCTAATTCTGGCGATGATCCCACCAGGTCTAAAGTGTTGGAAAAACTTAAAGAGGTAAATGTTCCAGCTAATGAAACCTCTGGAGAACATCTTAAATTTAATCCAGAAGGAGAAATTGCTGGTCAAGCAGTTCTTGTGGAAGTTGTGGAGTCTCAAAACCCAGCTTGCTCTAGTTTAGATTTTAGTTTAATAAAAGAGTAGAGTGCACCTGTTTAATTTTCAGCCTCAAACTTAGCTAAGATAATACGAATTCCTAATAGCTTTAAAGACGTTTTCAAAATCGGTAAAAGTGATGCTTTAACAACAGTAAAAAAAATTAATAATCTCCGCATCACAATTTTAATTGACTAATTATCTCCTGGAGAACTTGCCCTTGGGTTAAATAATTTCATTAGTGGCATTCTTCACCTGAGCAACAATATCAACGAATTCAGGATCACAGCTATCTGCCATACTAACTATTATCCAATTTTTATTATGGTCATTGTTGGCTACATTGAGAAATTCATGAGTACAAAAGATTAATTTCGAGTCATTATACCGAAGGGCTGATAGAGCAACATCGTTGGTGAAAGACATCAACTCTAAAGAAAATAATTATCTCTTCATTTTTTTCAGTTTCAAATAAATTATTCTGCCTAATATTATTTCTGTAAACTTGAACTAATAAAAAAAATAATTGTAATTCTTATTAAGAAAACAGCTATATTTGCTAGTAGTTTCACCATACTAAATGCAGTTTTGAGAGTATATTTATATCGATGAAAAGATTGGCTATACTATAAATATGAGATAGGCTTAGAGAGAATAAAAGATAGCTTTAAGTCACCATACTTGGTATTACTTATTATCAAGAGTGACAAAATAGTGCTAGAATATGAATTTAGGAAGTAAGCCTTAGAAAATTTCATATTATAAACTTGTTTCCAAATGATATTATGATAAATAAAAAAATCAAATGCGCAATTAAAACAGACTTTAGCTATAAGTAAATTAATAAATAAACTGACAGTTACTTAAAGATGATTCAACTTAATATTAAACAAAACTATTTTCGTAAATTAGCAATTTTATTCACAGTTATTTTAATATTTTTCCTGAGTTCTTGTAGGCAAGCAACATCAAATTATCAATCTCGTTTTGTTGTTTCTACTCCAAGTGATACTTCTACTTTTAACTATCCATTAAATCAGTCAGCATATAGTGTTTTTGGTTATATTTATGAGGGCTTAATTATTGAAAATGGTGTGACAGGAGAATTAGAACCAGCCTTAGCTGAATCTTGGGAAGTTTCCGAAGATGAACAAACAATAGTTATCACTTTAAAAAAAGATTTAAAGTGGTCAGATGGAGAACCTTTAACTGTTGATGATGTGGTATTTTCCTATAACAAAATATATCTGAATGATAAAATTCCTAGTAGCGTTAAAGACATTCTTAGAATTGGTAAAAGTGGTGCTTTACCAACAGTAAAAAAAATTGATAATCTCCGTGTAGAATTTTCTACGCCCGAACCTTTTGCTCCTTTTCTCAGATATGCAGGAGGGTTAAATATTTTACCTGCTCATGTTTTAAAAGAATCAGTTAGTACTACTAACTCGGAAGGAGAATTAAACTATCTAACAAAATGGGGAACTGATACCCCAGTCACAGAAATTGTTGGTAATGGTATGTATCGCCTCAAAAGTTATGCTCCAAATCAACGAATTATTTTAGAAAAAAATCCTTTTTATTGGCGCGAAGATGACCAGGGAAATAATCTGCCTTATATTGAAAATATTGTTTGGCAAGTAATCGAAAATACAGATAATCAACTATTAAATTTTCGTTCTGGAAAACTAGATACAATTAAGGTAGCAGCAGAAATGTTTCCTCTGTTAAAACGAGAAGAAAATCGAGGCAAATATACTATATATAATGGTGGTCCGACATCTACTTCTAGCTTTATTTGTTTTAATATAAATCAAGGGAAAAATGCTCAAGGAAAACCATTGGTAGACCCGATTAAATCTCGATGGTTTAATAATAAAGCCTTTCGACAAGCGATGGCCTATGGTATTAATAGAGAGGCTATGACAAATAATATATATCGTGGATTAGGTGCGCCCCAGTATTCTCCAATTCCTGTTACAAGTCCTTTTTATTTATCTCCAGAAGAGGGTTTAAAAATTTATAATTACGACCCGGAAAAAGCTAAAAAACTTTTGCTTAGTGCTGGTTTTAAATATAATCAAAATGGTGAGTTATTAGATAGTGAAGGTAACCAAGTAGAATTTACTTTACTCTCAAGTGCAGGGAGGAAAGTCAGGGAACAAATGGCAACACAAATTAATCAAGATTTGGCAAAATTAGGTATTAAAATAAATATGCAGTTTTTAAGTTTTAATACTTATGTAAGAAAGCTCACATTATCCAAAGATTGGGATGCTTATCTCGGAGGTTTTACAGGAGGAAGTATCGAACCTCATGGTGGTTATAATATTTGGTCTGTAAATGGTAGATTACATACTTTTAATCAAGGACCTCAACCGGGAGATGAAAAAATAGAAGGTTGGAAAGTAAATGACTGGGAACAACAAATAGATGATCTTTATATTCAAGCATCTCAAGTTTTTGATGAAGATAAACGAAAGGAATTTTATGGTCAAGCACAACAGATTATTGCTGAGGAATTACCTTTTATATATATGGTAAATCCTCTGGAATTTGATGCTATAAGAAATAGAATTAAAGGTATTAATTATACTGAGCTAAGTGGAGGATTTTGGAATTTATATGAGTTGCAAATTTCTGATTAAGTAACTATAAAAATGAAAAAGATGTGGAAATTAATTGATAATTTATTTTTTCCTTTGACTACTTAAAACTAAATATAGTATTTCTCTGTTTAATGAGGGTAAGCATTTAGCAATGCTGCAGTCAGCTCGAGCGCTTTTCCTAGATCATGCTGTGCAAAAATATCCATGAAAGTAATAAATTATAAAGGAATTGCTGATCATCTTTTTCGTGTGGGACTTTTAATTCTTCTTGGAGGTTAAATTTTCCAACTAGGCTGATAGCTGACAGCTAAATGCTTACTAATGAGGCATATTTTATCCTCCTAGACTTAAATTACACAGCCACCAACATATATAGTAGGGATTTTCATGTTGTGGAGCACTCCGGTGGTTAACCCCTAATTTTGGTATATAACTTTATCTTTTGTGTAAGTCCTGTGCTTCTTAAAAAAGGGGAGTTTGAAGGCTCTCCTCTTTTTAAGCCATGGTTTATAAAGATATTTATTAACATAAAATGTGAAAAAAGAGAGAAGTTATAATTAGGCAATTTAATAAATATTTCGGAAGAGTAGATGTATTGTAAAAATAGGTTTTTTGATAATTTCGTAATTTAGCGCTTATTCTCTCCTCAAAGGATAGCTTTTTAAGGGGGGCGAGGAAGACATAAAAATGTACTTCATATATTTAAAGAAATGCTATATAAGAGTATCTGATGGTCAAGAAATAAAGTTAAGATTATCAACTACTCACTAAATATTGACTACCCTATAGCAATAATCTTAAGTTACAATTATTGTGGTAATTATACTTAAAAGATTTCAACGAATACCATCAAATTATCAATCTTTTCTATTTATATCTATACATAGTAATACTTCTAATTTTAACTATCCATTAAATCCTTCAGTATATAAATTTTTTAGCTATATTTATGAACCATTAATTATTGAAAATGTTGTCACAGGAGAATTAGAAGCAGATTTAGCTTAATCTTGGGAATTTTCTAGAGACGGACAACAAATAATTATTAAATTAAAAGCATGATTAAAATAATAAAATGGAGAAACTGTAACTTCTAATGATGTGGTATTTTCCTATAATAAAATCTATCTAAGTTAGCAAATTATTGCCAGATTTCAAGATTCTATTAAAATTGGTCAAAGTTGTGCTTTACTAAATGTCAAAAAAATCGATAATTACCGTATAAAATTTTATACAGTAGAACCTTTTTCTCCTTTGATTAGATATGCTGGAAGACTACCAATTTTACCTGCACGTGCCCTACAAGAATCAGTTCGTACTATTAACTCTAAAGAAGAATTAAACTATCTAAGAAAATGGTTAACTGATACCCCGGTAAAAGAAATTATTATTAATGGTATGTATAGACTCAAAAGTTATACTCTACATCAACGAATTATCTTAGAAAATAACCCTTTTTACTGTCGTAAGAATGAGCAAGGAAATACTCAGCCTTATATTGAGAATATTGTCTGGCAAGTTATCTCAAATAGAGATAATCAAATCTTAAATTTTTGCTCTGGGGAGCTAGATACAATTAAAGTATAACCAGAAATTTTTAATTTATTAAAAAGAGAAGAAAAACGAGGTAAGTATATTATTTATAATGGTTGGTTTTCATCAGTTTTATCTCTTTTAATCTGAATCAGGGTCGTAATGCTCAAGGTAAGTCATTTATAAATTCGATTAAGTCTAAATGGTTTAATAAAAAATTTTTAGACAAGGGATAGCTTATGCTATTAACAGGAAAACAATAGTAAACAATATATATCGTGAATTAGGTGCCCTTTTATTCACTAATTCCTGTTAAAAGTAATTTTTATCTATCCCCGAAAGTAGGTCTGAAAGTCTATAAATATAATCTATAAAAAGCAAATGCACTATTAGTTAGTGCTGGTTTTAAATATAACTAAAATGGTGAATTATTAGACAGTCAAGATAATAGAGTATAATTTACATTGCTATTAACTGCTGGTAGAAAATTCGCAGAAAAAATGGCAATACAAATCAATCAAGATTTAGCAACAATAGGAATTAAAATAAATCTACATTTTCTTAGTTTGAATACCAAAGTGAAACGACTAAATTTGTCTAGAAACTGGGAAGCTTATCTAGGTGTTTTTGTAGGAGGAGGTGTAGAACTTCATGGTGATTATATGATCCGGTCTGTAAATGGCAGACTACACACTTTTAATCAAGGAAGCCAACCTGGAGAAAAAGTAATAGAAGGTAGAAAGGTAACAGAATAGGAACAATAAATAGATGATTTATATGTCAGAGCATCTCAAGTCCTAGATAAAAAAAACGGAAACAACTTTATACTAAAGCAGAGCAAATTATTACAGAATAGTTACCTTTTATCTATATGGTAATTCCTTTATAATTTGAGGCGATAAGAAATAGAGTTAAAGATATTAAGTCTGGTAAATATGGTAGGGGATTCGGGAATTTATATGAATTGCAAATCTCTGATTAACTCTAATTTTTATATCTAAGAAGTTAGCTATTATTTTTGTCCGAAAATACTTATAATTATAATTATCAACTTATAATCAAACTTTTTCCATGGAATCTAAAGCATTAAAAAAACTATTAGAGGCAATTGCTCTAGGTGATGTAACTCCAGAGGCAGCTTTTGAAAAATTCAAGAATTTTGATTTTGAAAAGGTCGAAGATTTTGCCAAAATTGATCACCATAGAAATATTAGAACAGGTTTTCCAGAAGTTATTTGGGGGCCAGGCAAAAAAACAGAACAAATAGTTAAAATTATGGAGGTTATGAGACAACATAATCCCGTAGTCATGGCAACTAGAATTGAACCAGAAATATATGAACAATTGCAAGATAAAGTTTCTAATCTTTATTATTATCAGGATGCCAAAATATGTGTAGTTATGTCAGATTTTCCTAGGCAAAAATATGAAGGTATAATTACAATTTTAAGTGCTGGTACTGCTGATTTACCAGTGGCAGAAGAAGCAGCAGTTACGGCGACTCTTTGTGGTTTTCAGGTTAAGCGTCTTTGGGATGTTGGGGTAGCAGGAATTCATCGGTTATTGAGCCATCAACATTTAATTGCGGAAGCTGATGTATTAATTGTAGTAGCAGGAATGGAAGGTGCTTTACCCAGTGTAGTGGCAGGTTTAGCAGATTCTCCTGTTATTGCAGTACCTACAAGTGTAGGTTATGGTGCTAACTTTAATGGTTTGGCTTCCCTATTGACAATGTTAAATTCTTGTGCACCGGGAATAGGTGTTGTGAATATTGATAATGGTTTTGGGGCAGCTATTTTGGCAGGACAAATTATTAGAACGGCTGAGAAGTTAGCTAATAGAAATTTAGCAGAATAATAAGTTGTAATTCTCATTTTTGCTCCTGACTCTATAGTGGGGGCATCTTACCTAGTAATATAGAACGCGTGTTAATTGATAGCTTTTATAACAGTTAATTTGAAGGGAAAACACCTTGAAAATTGTTAAAATTATGACTACTTACTCTTGAGTTCTAACTATCACAAAAATATTACAATTTTAAGATTGCTATAGTGTGCTTGAGTGATATTAAATTCTCTATATTTATTAATTTTAAGGCTGGCTGAACTTTAGCTGTATCGCAGGTAGACGACTAATTGGTTACAATATAGCTCGACTATACTCAAGGGTAACACTTAATTTGACTAGAAGTAAGCTTTCTTGAAATATTCTTTATGGATCAGCTGTGAAGATAGGTGACAGCCATGGGATAGTGGTATTCAACAAAAATAGGAAGCTTGTATTAAGGGCTAAAATATCGTTTTGGGTAGGTTCAGCAGAGCGGTATAATTCTGGTTTCCTACTCCTAGGGAGGAAGAAATAATAAATGCTATAATTATATGTTTTAGCTATGTTGCTAAAAATTATTAAAACTATAATAGTGCTATTATAATGGAATATATAGACTAAAACAAATTGTCAGGTTTTAATTATGTCATTATCTTTCAAAAAAGTCGCTGCTGCTCAAAAAAATCTGGAAAGAGGCAAAGAGCTTAAAAAAAAGGGTTCGTTTCAAGAAGCGATCGCCAAATACAATATGGCTCTTAAACTGATACCGGACAATATACCGGCTTTGATCCAGTTGGCTTCAGCTTATGAAGCTCAAAAAAACTGGAAAGAAGTGGTTAAATGTTGCAGAAAAATTGTGGCTTTCCAGCCCAATAATGCTAGAGCTTATCTACAACAGGCCAGAGCTCTGAAGCAACAAAATAAACTATATGGGGCAATAGCTGCATTTCAAGAAGCTATTGAAATAAATAAAAATGTACTGAGAGCTCGAAATTACAAAGAATTAGGAGATTTGTTTATTCAACTAAAAAGCTCCAAAAACCAAAAAGCTCGGACTAATGATGCGATCGCAGCTTATCAAAAAGCTGTGGAACTGAGACCTAATTTCCCCCCCCAGGTTCATATTAGACTGGCTGACACTCTGCAAAAACAGAAACGCTTTGAAGAAGCTATTGTTTCATATCAAAAAGCGTTAGAAGTAAAACCAAATTTGGGTGCAGGAATTTATGTGAAGTTAGGGAAAGCTCAACTCAAACAGGGGCAACTAGAGGAAGCGATCGCTACTTATGGAAAAGCCGTTGAATTAGATCCGAATTCTGTAGCTGCCCACAAAAATATGGGGGATGCTTTAAAACAAAAAAGATTATTCAATGATGCAATAAATTGTTATAACAAGGTGATAGAAATTAATCCAAATTCTCCCAGTTTATATCGTTTAATAGGTGATATTTTAACAGAACAAAATCGGACTACGGAAGCTGCTCAATATTACCAAAAAGCTGCTTTAATTTAGAATATCGCTTTGATTTCCCTCTAAAGAATACCGTTTTACAGGAGTTATACATTCATGCATTTATACATTAATATTTTAATTTTTTAAAACTTTGAAGCCCTCATTAATTTGAGGAAATTATTTCACGTCTAAAGTTTTAAACTGTTTGTAAAAATTTTCAAGTGAATTGATAAACCATATAAAGGTTCAATAAATTTTTGCTGTAACTCTCATTTTTCCTACTTAGTTTTTAACAAAAATTAGGAGGTTAAAAACGAGAGTTTTCTTTATTTATAATTGTCTTTATTCTAATTAATCTCAAAACTTTAATAATTCAGATGTAACTTGCTGAAACTTACTTAGAATATGCTAAAAACTATTCTGATAAAAGAAAATGGGAAAAGGTTATATCCTATTATAAAAAATTGGCTAAACTGCAACCTAATAACTGGGAAGTTTACCAAAATTTAGGAAATGCTTTGTTTGAGATCAAAAGTTGGTAAAATGCAGTTACTTCTTACCGTCATGCTATTTAACTTAACCCAAATTTCGATTGGTTTCATTATCAGTTAGGGGAAACATTGATTAAATTAGGACAGTGGCAATAGGCGATCACTACTTACCAACGCGCTTTAGAACTTAACCCAAATTTACCTAATATCTATCAAAAACTAGGTGATGCATTTCATCAAAAATTTACCGCATATCCGGTAGTAATGCTAAATACTTATAGACAAGAAACTCAAGAAAACCCTGACAATATTCATATTTATAATCTAGCTTGAGAAATTCAACCTAATGATGTCAAATTATGTTTTAGTTTGGCTAATACTCTAGAGAAAAAGGGAGAAATTCATCAGGGAATTAACACCGACAAAAAAGTACTTTGAATAAAACCCACTCACTCTGAAGTAGCTTTAAAATTAGAAACCCTATTAAACATACAAAAAAATATCTATCATCTTCAAGTTAACCAACTATTTCCACTATAATAATCTAAAAAATATCTAGATAAATTTAGTTAAATAGCCTTAGAAGCATGTTTAAATACAGATTAAAAAATTACTTTTACTGAAATATATAATCCAGTAGTTAGTATTATTCTGATTTTACATAATCGTGCAGAGTTAACCTGAAGCTGTTTAAATTCAATTCTGACAAATAGTTTTAGCTCCTTTGAAGTAGTTATTTTTGATAACTGTTCTACAGATAGAACTCAGCAACTACTGTCACAAATTAAAGGAGTAAATATTATCTTTAATCCTGAAAATTATCATTATATTCTAGCCTGTAATCAGGCAGCTAAGTTAGCGAAAGGTAATTTTCTCTTATTTTTAAATAACGATGATCAGATTTTAGGAAATAGTATTACTGCGGCAGTTGAAACCATAAAATCTTCAGACAATATTGGTGCTGTCGGTGGCAGAATTATTTTCCCCAATGGCACTCTTCAGGAAGCAGGAAGTATTATCTGGCAAGATGGTTCTTGTTATTGTTATGGAAGAGGTGACTATCCAATAGTACCACAATATATGTTTAGGCGATCGGTTGATTATTGGGTAGTGCACCAGTAAAGTGTGGGATAAGTATAATAGTCGTTCCAACTCCAAGGAGCGATCGCCAACTCAGCTCCTTGTGCAGCAGTATTTTCTTTGCGACTATGAACCCAAATCCAATTGAAATAGGCGATCGCTAACCTCACTGTTATCTCACCGAGTGTGCCCAGACCTTACCAAATTTATTCTATCGCTAACCTCACTGTTATCTCACCGAGTGTGCCCAGACCTTACCAAATTTATTCTGTCGGCGGTGCCATCTACCTATCTGCTGTCTGAGAATACCGTTAATTCGCTCCTTATGCTGCGTCTGGTATGCCCCAATGATGTGCTTGACTTCAGGAGGGAGCACTCCCTCGTACCCACCCCAATCATCAGTATACCAATGTTTACAGTTAGTTTTCCCTTCTGTGTTGGCAATTAATTCTGCGATGAACTGGTCAGTGTGTTTGCCGACACGAGTGGCCAAAATCAATCCACTTGATGATGCTTGAGTCATCCCAATCCAATAATCACCTTCTGTCAATTCATTCATCTGACAGTGTTTTTGTTTTTTTGGACGAATGACCAAAATTGGTCACTACTGATTTGTGAGGTTTCTATGTTTTGTACATGGGCATTATGAATTATTTGCCCTTTTTGAGAGGCTGCTCTACTCCAAACTAACTACTGTATTATAAGCCTTGTTAAATGTGGGACTAATTCCTCTCAAGGTAGCTGCCCTCAACATGAGCTTGTAGCAACCTAGGGCATTTTTTCTGGTTCAATTTGCCGACGATACTATAGAGTGTCAAAAGTAGAGCTTGAAAGTTTGTCCACATTCGGGACAATAGTATGGTTGAGTTCCTTTACTGGTTTTTCCGTGCTTATGGGGTTTATGATGACCACACAGAGGAAATTCCATAATTATTTCCACAATAATGGGACTATATTCATCAAATCATTCCCACACTTTCTTGATGGACTACCAACACATCAACAAAAAACTAAAATTATAAAGATAGGGTATTCCCTACGGAACCCTACGGGAACGACAGTCAAGAAAAAAGATTAATTAACGGAGTAGTCGGGAAAAAAAAGGTTAAAAGTCAAATAAAAATCATCTTAACTTTATTTTATTCACCTCATATGCTCACATTTGCTCATACTAGGAATATCTTTTGGTATCAGTGAGTCAACAGCAAATAATATCTTTCATTATTGGATAGATATATTACAATATTTATTACCTTGTAGTTTATTCAAACAATACCGAGAAAAAAAATGTGTGAAATCTATTGAATATTTAAATTATTTTTTCTTCTGATTAAGGTATTTTGATACTGTACATCATTGATTTTTCAATTCCTATATTGCTATTGATAAATTAGAAAACAAACTGACTAATCTAAATTTAGTATTTGTTGAAAGTAGCAGTTATCTCCTAGCAGTAACTTTTAGCCCTGAGTTAGTATATTTAACCATTGATATTATTGATGTAGCTGCTTGGTATAAAATACCTATAAAAGGAGAATTTAGAGATTACTAAATCTTGCCTACTTGTGATTAACAGGATTAACTTAGATTCTTATATAGGAGCTAACCTTGATATTATGGAAAAAGATGCTAGAAAAACTCTCGGCGATCGCCCTTTTGTTTTTATATTTCTTGAGTACAAAAGTCGGTTTATATCCAAGGTTATATTGTATCCAAAAGTATCTAATTTCAGATAAACTTTATTTTCTTAATCATACAAATCTAAAACCAATGAATAATATTTGGCAACATTTGAAAAAATTACCTTGGCCAGAACTATTTTTAGTTAGTTTTATTGCTACTTTAACAGTCTTAGCTTCAGAAGTATTATTAATTCTCAGCTATACTTATTTTTTGGTGATTATTAAACCATTAAATATGTTACTTTTATCTCCTATTTTTGGACTATTAATACCAATAGTAGTAGGAGTGGGAATGGGAGCATTAGCAGTTTATTTATTGGAATGGTGGCAGAAAAAATGGTTACTAAACAATTCTAGTCTTTGGGCCCTAGTTTTATGTTTATTTATCGGTTTATTATTAAAATCTTTATTTCCTTTGCCTAGTATATTAGTAGCTGCGTCTAAAGCTTCATTAATAAGTTTAGCTATAGGGGTTTTTTGGAAAGGACGACCTTATTGGTAAGGTTGAAATATTCCTAGCCGTTAACCCTCAAGGATGATGAATTTTGACACAAAAAAATCAACCATGATTAAGTGAGGGAGACAATATTATCAACTATCAGAATTAAAAGTAAATGTCGGTGAAGCCCAACTATTATTGAATCAAAAAATCATCTGTAATAGAGAGCATATAATTTACTCGTATATAAAAAGCAGAAATATTGTCAAAAATATTCAGAAAAATTTTTGTGGCATAAATCAATAATAAGTTAAACATCGCGTAAAAATCATATTTTTGATCTCCAAAGTCCTAGGATAGCTATATTAAATTCGCACAAGTAATTTAATCCACTTTACTAATAGTAGATAATCCTTCTACAATTACATGAGGAGTGTAACAAGATCCATTCCATTCCCCATCATTTCCTAACTCTACTAATTGCTTTAATGCTGTATAAACATTACCCGTAATCATAGTATTTTTTACTCTACCAACTATTTCACCTTTTCTAACACGATACCCAAGTTCAACACTAATAGAAAATTCACCAGAAATACCGGCACCACTACCTAGAATTTGATCCACTATAATTCCATCATCTAACATCCCTATTAGTTCATGTAGCGATCGCTTCCCTGGCTTAACTATAAAATTAAATAATTCTGGTGTAGGATATCTACCTAAGTCCGGGCGAAACCCATTACCAGTAGTCCCACTACCTAATAATCTCCCAGTAGTTGTGTCTGTATAAAACAGTTGTAAAACACCCTTTTGAATAAATTCTATAGAGCGGGTTGGAGTACCTTCATCATCAAAAGGACAACTAAATGGTCCTTTGTCTGGTTGTTGAGAAATAGTAATTTGCTGATTAGTGACAAGTTTCCCAAGGTGTTTGCTCCAAGGAGAAGCACCTTCTAGTACCTGTTTGCCATTCAAAGCTCCAGATATAGTATTCCATAATAAATCTGCGGCTTTAGCTGTAAATAAAATAGGTAACCTACCACTAGGGGACGTTACATTCTTATGTGCCCAATTTAATCGTTGTAAGATTCGGTTAGCGACCTTCTTAGGATCGAGGCTATTTCTTTGGATTTGACCATCAGATATATTTAATAAATCATCACCCCTTACCCAATTAGCCTCTACATAACCACTTAAAGTTGTATCTATATGATTACAATCTAGTCCTAATGAGTTAATCAAACGGGTAGATTCAATTTCATAATCCCATTCTCCATTACAAATCACATCTGGATAAAATTCTCGAATTAATGCAATTGCCTCTTTCCCCCACTTGATCAGTTGTTCTATGGGTACATATATACCTTGGCTAGGATAATGACGATTTTTGGCTTTTGAGACTAATTCAATATATTCTGGTTCATTCAAATTACTTATAGACATAGCTCGTTCTACTAAAGCTGTTGTTTCCACGGGTCCATAAGCTACAGCTAGTCCTGGACGTCCATTTCGCCAAAGTCTCAGTGCTATTCCTTCTGACTGGATACTTTCTAGTTGCTTGAGTCTATTACTCTCAAAAAATATGGGCCGGGAGTATAATCGCGCTTGAAATACTTCTGCTGCCTCAGCCCCTCCTTTAGCCGCTAGTTCTAGCAGTTGTTCTGCTAATTCGGTCATAACATTCTGTTTGGAATTTTTGATTTTAAAAAATCGAATTACTAGTAGGATTGTATCAGTGTCCAATACCCAAAGCTTAACTAAACATTAATTTCTTGTAATAACCAAAAACCAGCAAATGATTCTGATTCTGGATTTGACTGTACTGCCAGAAAATGAACTTCTTTGGCCTTTGACTTGGCTTCGGAAAATCTTTTAGCTTCGGCAATAGTAGATGGATTACTCAGATTAGCTAAAATCCAACAATCATTACCTCCAGTATTTAATAGTAACCTAGCTGGAGAGGCAGGTGAAAATTTGATAAAAGCTAACTCTAATCCTGACATCCAAGCTGCTAAAGCTTGTGCCCTAGATGAATAGATTATTAAACCAGGAATAGCAGATAATGGTGCTAGATTCATCATACTGAGGGGAAAAGCTTCCCCAAAATCAATATCCCACTCTGACATTTCCGTAAAGGCCCCTGCTTCTAAACTAACAAATGTCCACCTCTCTCCAATTAATGCATCTGGTAAAGGTTGTGGTGCAGAATTCATATATTGACCTGAAGGATTTGTTCCTGGTTGATAACCGGGGTAAGTTGGATAAACTTCTTCCATTCTTTGTTCTAGCCACTGATTAAGTAAATAAGTGCGACGACTTAAGGCTATCGGTATGGCCAGTTCTCCACAAGCTTTGGTAATCATGTTATTCATTTGGCGACGGAAGAACCGTATTCTTTCAGGGGGTTCGGGAGCTTGAGCGATCGCTTTTTCAATAGCACTCCGTAGCCAAATGGAGTTGACTTCTTGGCTATTTGTAAACTCTGAATAACGATATAAAGAGTCTGTAGTGTCATTAATACCTATGGGACTTTGGCAAATTAATAGTTCCCAAAGTTTTTTTTGTCTCTCATCAAGTATTGGACGACTGTAAAAGTCTAGTTCCCAAATAGTTGTCATGCCTTAATCTTAGAATATATTATGCTAAATCTAGTTAGTTATTATTCTCAAACTACCAGAGTTTGTGAAGAGTTTGGAGGGAGAAGATATTTTTACAATGAATTGAAAAAAGAAGTAAGTGAGTAGAGGAGTTTATATCATATTTCTTTAAATACCCACTTTGGGAAAATTTTAGGGAATTGGGAATTGGGAGCAATTGATGTGAGAAATGTATTTTTATTATGGCTAATTAATGAGACTTAATATTACAAAAGTATGTTTTTTACTTTTCTTCTAAAATTTTATCAAAAAATCTTGAATATATTAATTTTTGCATTAATTTCCACACATCTATTATCTTAAAAATCAGGCTTTTTTTTGATATTTTATACTAAATAAAAATGATTCCTCTCCCCTTTGTTCAAAACTTATCTCTGTAAGGAGTGGGATAGGGGTCAAGAAGTAAACATAAGAATAATTAATATATTACTAGCTCGTAATTATCAAGAAAATTATTTGTACCGTCTTAATTACTTATAATACTTTTGAGGATGGTTAGGTGTAGTTTAATACTTATCTTTATTCTCTATTCCCTAAATTCTTAAAACCTTTGTACCTGATTAACTCTGCTCTAAACTAATGAAGTAAGTTAGTGTTGAAATTAGTGTTGAAATTGGTTACTATGTAACAAAATATAAATTTATCTCAAATCAAATCTGTAGAAGAGAATATCTTAAACTCAGTCTACAAATCTTAATAGCTAATTTTTTTCATGGCTATTTACTTAACTCCAGAACTACTATAAGAATTAAAGCATCATATCAGTATACATTTTTTTGGGGAATTACTATTAGTTTAGTATTTAAGTAATTTTTCTAGGCTAGATATAATTGTTGATTACAAATAAAATATTCAAAGTCAAGTAATGCGACTATAGAAGCTTTTAATTTTAATATTTACGATGATACTATAAAATCTCAAATATCTAAATAAGTAATTAATATAAGCACTTAAAAAAAATTGTTTACCTACCTAATTTCATGTGAGATATGTAGTATAAGAGACTCCCTTTGATAAAATGTGTAATTAATTGTGTCTACCTACTCAGATATTAGATGTAAATTTCAGATTTATTCAACAAGACCCATATCCCAACTATGAAAGATAAATTAACTCAAACAAATGTCGCAAAAGTTCTAAGGATAGCTTTTCAGAGGGTTCATACTCTCAGAAAAATTTTTTTACCTTAACAAAAAGGCTTGACTAACATAACAATAATATTTTCAGACATATATTAATCAGAGAGGAAAAAAGAGTAGCACTCAGTATTCAAAATAGAGTTATATATAGAAATTTATTGAAGGGGTGACAAGCTAGTTGAAAGTTATATGTAGAGAATGATTTGCCTGTTGAAAGCAAGGAACACTTAAACAGAAAGGGAACGCTTATTGAGAATATATGTGAGTGTAGTGCGGTTGGACAGCGTTGCATTACCAGCATCATATCACACCTACTGCTTGTATTAAATAAATTTTCAAGTATAATCGCCAACAATATTAGAAAAAAAGTTACTTTTATTAATTTTAATTAATCCTAAAAAGTCAACAATTGTACAGCTTTTTAATCTTTGACATAGCTTTAATTCTTGTTCAATATTTTGTATATATTTTCCCTTACTTTCAGATTTGATTGGTAGCTGAAAGTAATTAGTTAACTTTGAAATTTGTATAGTTTTAGATCGGGAAATTAAATATAATAATAATTGTAATCTTATCAAAAGCTCGACTAAACCAAAAAGTGCTTGAGGAGATAATCAAAGAGATTGACTTCAAGATCAATGATGAAATTTAAGCTAAGAAATGAGAACAAAATAAAGCCATAAAAATTAATTAAGCTCAAGAAATTTCCCAGGCAAAAACTACAAATTTCCGGTATTATTTAATTTACGTTCCTAACCTAAAAATAAAATAGGAAGAAGAAAAACTCTGTGATATTAGTCTGGCTGTGAAAAATATAAATATTTAGTTGAATATAATCAAAATCATTTTAGCAATAGTCAATTATATGATTGGTATGTTAACAATATTAGAAATATTTACCGTTCCTCCTAATTGACTGAAATAGGGAAAATGGTGCATTAATGGTGCATTATAATAGTAAGTCATAGACCTCTCTAAAAGAAAAATCAAGGTAAAATTATAGTTGCTAATCATAAAGCGAAGTGATAATCTTTAGAGATTTTAATCATTAGAAGAGTTCGGGGTATTGAAGGTATCTCTGAAGATAGAACCAAAAGATAATCTAGAAAAAATTACTCCTTAAATAGTTTAAGTTAGATGCATAGTATACTATAATTATTTATTTGATGACAAAAAATTATAACTAATATATACTTTTAATGACTATTAATGATTAACTAGTATAAATTTGTAGTAAAAGTTACAAAACTTAGTATAAGCGATCGCTCCTCAACTGATGAAGATAAGCGATCGCTAATTTTAAAATTCCTAATTAAATAGGAAGTAATGGGTAAAGTTAATCTACCCTTTCTAATTGCCAGAGAAGTTAAACTAAGCAATTCTATCACCAGAACTGCTCGTCTTCAGAACCGGACGTGAGACTTTCACCTCATCCGGCTCCTCAGTGATTAGGCCCTGATTAAAAGAGTACCTCCACTGTCATAATAAACAGTTTTTACATCGTAGTAATGTCCATAAATTGCAGTTAGCACTTTGTCTTTTTATAGCAGTCATCAGGGAACTTAGGAAATTCTCACACTCTCAAATTTATTCACAGTAAGAATTTTATTTCTGACTTCTGCTATGCCAATTCTATGCTCCAATAAATCAAGTTTGCGTGCCTCAATAATCTAACTTGACTGCCATTCTTGTCACTACCAAAAAATTCTCTCTTGTTTTCCCCAATACTTTGCCAATATTTTTGATAAATCCAATGATTATTTTGATTAGGGTGTCTTCTTTTTGCCCAACCCCAGAGTTTTTGGAATATTAAATTATCCAAATCCTGGAAAATTTTCTTACTCACAAATAATTTCGAGTAATAGTTTACCCAACTTTTAACAATAGGGTTGAGTTTTCTGATTAAGACAGCTTGTGATGCAGACTTATATTTATCTATCACCTCAGCAATGTGACAATAATGACTTCTGATCATCCCCGTACTTGGTTTGATTTTGGTTTTAAAACCCAGCTTACTTTGGTTTTTACTAACCTTATGTTGTCTAATATTAAACCCCAAGAAATCAAATCCAGGTTCTTCTTCACCACACCTATATAGTGTGTGATAAATAATAATTTGACTAGGTTTTAATTCCAAACATAAGTCAGATAAGCACTCTCTAATTATATATTGGCATTTTTGAACTACCTCAATATTTTTGTGAGCGATCACCAAGTTACCTCCATAACGAATCAAACTTAAACCTTCACATTGATCACTCAGTGCTTTAGTGTAATGTTTGATTTTTTCTTCTGTATCATGGAAAGCTATATTTGCCAGTAGTGGAGAAATGACTTCCTCCCATTTAAACAAGTCTTTACCATTGATCAAACCATCTTTTAACCAAACTCGAATTTGTTTGCGTAAAGTGGGATAGGTATCTAATTTTTTTAATAGTTGTTCATGATCAAAACACTTAAAGCATTGACTTATATCAGCTTTCAGTAAATATTTCGGATGAAACTTAACACAATTAACAATTGCTTTCATAGCGTCCTGACATGACTTCGGTAGCTTAAACCCATAAGAAGAAAGTTCAAACTTTGCTTCCCATTGGTTCTCTAGAGACATCTTGACAAGTATTTGCAAGGGTTGGTCCTTAACAGTACTTATCATTGGTTTAACTTTGCTATTTAGTTTTAATCTTTTAGCCAAGGCAAAACATTTGTCTGGAGACAATAATTGAACACCACCAACTTCTATTATTTTCTCACCCTGGTTAATTTGACTAAACCTACGCACCGCCAACAACCTCCCATACCAAGATTTTATCAGCATTTTTTGGAGCTTACGAACTGCAATAACATCACCACGTTGAGAGGCTCTGTAGATTCTTTTCTGTAACTTGAAGACCCGACGCTCAACTTTTGTCCAATTAATCTCACGCCACTCTTTCCATTCCCCCGTAGTCTTTAAACTCGTATTAGACATTTATATTACTTACTCAAACTCTACATTCCAAATCACCGTGTGTCCGTCTGCATATCCCATTAAATTAACAAAGGGCTTTTGCTTGTGACACAATCCCTCCCAATCAAACATACGGTTAGCACCTACTTGAATTTACTATCTCAGTTATCAGTTATCAGTACCTCAGTTGATTTTTGTTATTCCCTTAAAATGCTTTATTATATAAACATCTTTCTTAAAAAAACTTGGGCAAAATAGACAAGTTATCTTTAAGTCTTTGAGAGACTTTTTCAGGAGAACAAAGTGCATTGAAAAATACATTTTTTTGATAAATTAAGTAGTTTTGCAGCAACCTGCCAACCTACTATACTCTTTCTCCCTTTTGCGCTGCTCCCTTTTGCATTGCTCCCCACAATATTTTCAGAAGTTTCTGATAACAGATAACTTCAAATAGGAAGCTTAAAAGCTTATTTTTTACTCAAGTATTGCACTAAAAAAAAGAATTATAGCACTTCCCAGAGTAATTGAGATTCTCGCGCCTCTCAAATATTGTCATAACAAGAATGTACGGGGTAATGGCCAGAAAGCCCCTACTTTTTAATTGTGACTTCTGTGGCTGAGTGTTAATAAATAGCTATTCAAGAGTTTTTCATGGGTTACTTCGTTCCAAATGACCTTATCTATATACCTTTAGGATGATGCTTTGCGCCGGGTTTAGGGGAAGTGCTTGTTAGTCGAACCAAATCTCGCTAACTCCCTATCCTTTGCCTTTTGGCTCCAGTGTCACAGCTTATTTCACTGGTTGAACGTAACGACGCTTCACTCACATCTTCGCACTATAGCTATCCAATGGGTATTTTGCTCGATGGGAACCAACCTAAGCTGTCAGTTGTACCACCTTTTCACCCCGCTTTACGGATTGGTTGGGTAGGAGAAAGTACGTCGCCGTATCTCTCCCCCCTAAGAACCGGACTTGACAGTTGTCCCATCATCCGGCTCAAGCCTCTTGCCTTACAGAACATTTGCCTGTGTATATATATTTGTGACAACATTTATACAAGTGGACTAGGCCATAAATTTTGTCCATGCCACCGTCTTTCACCCTTATTTTTTTGATGGGTGTGCAGTTTCTCTCAGTTAAATAAGTGTTCACCACTCATAGGAACATTTCCAGCTCTGAGCTTAGGTAATTTTGTAGTATTTTGAACCTTGACCCGATGAGCTTTGTCATATTTTGTATAACGTTATTTCAAATATTTGGTTAAAGAGGGGTTCTCCGGCTATGCCGTGCCTTTAATTTTTACATGACGTTGAATGGGAACTTTTCCTAGTCGGCAGATGGCTATTGTTTCCTTCTTGCCATACCTATTGCTTATGTTTGTTGCGAAAGTCCACTTGTTTCCGTTGACGGTTTTGAAGTATTTCTTTCGCACCCATTCCTTACCTTTTCCTTTTTGTTTCCCCACTCGCTTCGAGTGTCTTCTTAATGACCATTGCCAGAGTGATTTCCAAATTTCGTGGTCAACATAGGAAAATATTCGTTGACTTACACCATGTCTGTAGTAGTTCCCCCATCCTCTAATAATTGAATTAAGGTTTGCAATTACTGCTTCTTGTGTACTGGTCGGGTGTGCTTTGAGCCACCCCCGAATTAGTGTGAGAAATTCCTTAACTTTCTCTTTTTGTGGAACTATGAAGCAGCTACCGTTGAACTGGCGGACATTGAACCCTAAAAAGTTGAATCCTTGTTCAATATGAACTAAGTTGGTTTTGTCCTTATTAAGTTCTAATCCTCTTTCTGATAGCCATTTTTCAATAGTGGGGATTATCGCTTTGATGTCTTCCTCACTTCGAGCGGTGATTATGAAGTCATCAGCGTATCGGATAAATCCGTATTTATCTAACTTCTTTTTCTTGGTGTATTCCTCATCCGTTGTCGGCCTTGTACATTGATAGGTTTTCACTGTTTTGTACCTAGCTAACAATCTTTCCATCCCATCAAAGGCTATGTTGGCAAGTAAGGGGCTAATTATGCCTCTTGAAGAAGTCCCCCCCTCTGTCTTGTGGAAAACTTCGGCTTCTAAATACCCTGCTTTTAGCCATTGCTTGATTAACTCTCTACCAGGGATTTCTCCGATAGCTTTGAGGATGTATTCATGGGTAATATTGTCAAAATCTTGTTTAATATCGACATCTAGTATCCATGTATCCTTTCCTTTTTGGAGTCTAATCCAGAATTGTTCAAGAGGATCATGGCAACTTCTACCTGGGTGGAATCCGTAGGAATTTGTCTCGAATTCTGCGTCCCAAATTGGTTCTAACCCATTCTTAACAACTGCCTGAGCAACTCGGTTTTTGACTGTGGGGATGCCTAGTGGACCTTGTTGACGGTTTGCCTTGGGGATGTATACCCTTTTAGCTGGTTTGGCTTGCCACAGCCTATATGTCAGCATTTCTTTGACAAGTTTGACTTTTTCTACAGAAGTCTTTGCCGTCTGAGCGTCTCTCCCCATCCTTCGTATCCCTTGGTTTTCTTGAGTCACCCTTCGCACTGACAGTAGTAGGTTGGAGTAACTGCGTAGCATCAGTTTCATTAGGCTGCGAACCTTATTCCACTGACTGTTCTGTTTAGCACGATAAATTCTCCGTCTTAGGTTCCTAACACACTTTTTAATGGTCTTCCAATTAATGTCCAACCACTCTTTTAATGGTTCCTTAGCTCCGATTTCATTACTGAATCTATCTTTCACTTCGGCTCAGTTCCTTCTTTGAAGTTTTATCGTTTGAGACCTGGTGGAAGTCTGCCATCTTTCAATGTAGGGCAAATATTTTAGCCCTCAGGCTTCTTGAAGGGTACCCCTATCTCCTGTATTACACAGAAGCATTTGCTTTCTCCACCTTCCTTTACCCTCTAGATAATTCCGTCTTCTTTACAGTTGACCTACTCAAGTTTTGGACCTTCACCTGAGAACCTATAGGGCTTACTGTGTCCCGTACATCTGAACTTCAATTGAGTTAGGATTCCATCTCTATCCCGGCAGGAGTTTAGTTCTCTCATTATGACCAGCCATACTGTCATAACCAACCTGCTTACCTTTTGGTCAGAGTGTATCAACCTGGTTTCACTCTTAGAGCGAATTACGGGACTATCAATAATGGTTTACTTTCGTTAATCCTTCTCAATCTTCCCCTTGTCTTCCTTACAATTCAGGTTTTGTAGCTTGGACTTTTGTGCCTTGCATTCCGTCAGTTTCATTACTTACTGTTGACGTAGGCAGAGTCAGTGACTCCTTTACATGGGGACAAGGGGAGAGAATCCCTTGGAGGAGACAGCTCCTCATTCTTAGCGTGTTGTACACGTTGGATATACGATTTTCACATCGCACATGGCTAGTCGCTACCGTAGGGGTGATGCTGTCAACCCTGCACCTGGGCAGGAGGAATCACACCTCCAAGGTCATTTAGTTATAAGGCTAATGGCCTTACTCTGCTCACATCTTGGTACTATGACCCTAACTTTTAGCAGAAACGAATCGCACTTTGGTTCCCTTCACGACGGACTCTAGATACAACCCAGTTCCGCCATACCCAATGATCTCCACGACTAGTAACTGCACTGGCATTGATATCCATTAAATCTGCCAGTTCAGAGCTAGTGATTAGATAGCCTTTATTGGCCACTTCATCGGCTATATGTAGGGTTTCAATTAAGTTACGCAGTTGCCCAACCCTCTGCTCCCTAGGCATATTTTCGACTAATTCGTTAGTTGTTTCATTCATAGTAAGTTTCAGATTATATTGCCAGATACTACGGCTTATAATTCTATCGTTTTATCACAAATTTTGCTTAGTTGCTTAATTACTTTTGTATATTCTGGACTAACTCTGGTTGAGAATTGCCGTTAGAAGTGAAAGATTGTTTTATCCTCAGACATTTTTTTAAGCTTAAGAGTTCTGTAGATAAACTATAAAATTATGTCTATAAGTGCAAAATGATTGTTCCTTCAAATTTGTAAATATTGAGGTGAGTGCTATAGATTTTTCTTTCTATATATCCTATAGAAATTTCGGTACTGCATCAAGAAAGTTTAGGAATAATAGTATGAGTATTATCCCTAAATACTTTCAAGAAATACTCTCAATTATTATGAAATGTCCTTTTTGTGGCCATCAGGAAAATCATAAACATGGAAAGACTAGTAATGTTCTCAACGATATTATTGTCCTGAATGCCTACAAACTTTCACCGATACTTTTGACGCTCTTTACTACTGGCGAAAAGTTGGACATGAAAAAATCCCTATGGTTCTACAGGCTCATGTTGAGGTTAGTAGTTTAAGAGGAACTAGTTGAACAGTAAACCTGGCCTATAAGACGGTAGTCAGTTTGGTGAGGACGACCTTTTAAAAGGGAGAAATGATTCATAATGGCCATGTAGAAAATCTGAAAACCTCACAGGTTAGCAGTGATAAATTTTGGTCATTTGTTCAAAAAAACAAAAACATGGTCACATGAATAAATTGACAGAAGGTGACTGTGGGATAGGCATCACTCAAGCTTCATCCAGCCTATTAAATTTAAGTGAAGCGAGTAAATAAACATACTGACCAGTTTATTGAACAATTAATTGTCAACACAGAAGGGAAAACTAACTGTAAACAATGGGTGCGACTCGTTGGTCACTAAACCAGGAAACTGGGTATAAATGACCGTCCTAAATCAATACATGGGATACCCCGATTTAGAACAACTCTTATTACCTTGATGGTGAAATTCCATCCACCTTGTTGTTAGGTTGACAGCGTAGACCACAGGGTAGCGACTGAACATCAATCCCTGAAGCTGGTTTAAAAGCG